>JAEEGL015173875.1_pt1 | contig 13739 bp, 10 predicted proteins | sample 9134231 | NCBI WGS metagenome assembly JAEEGL01 (sample SAMN16246548, study PRJNA631951) | gut metagenome | biome: gut microbiome; feature: rumen; material: fiber-attached | host: Bos | place: Iran: Karaj | collected 2018-10 | reverse complement strand
GTGGAAACGTCGCATTTTATGAGCTGCATGGTGTCGTAGATTGCCAGCCCCGCGATCACCGAACCCCCGGGAGAGTTGATATATATCTCTATATCTCTTTCGGGATCGTCCTTCTCCAGAAACAGCATCTGGGCGATGACCGCATTTGCCATTTCGTCAAATATCTCGCCGCTGAGCATGATTATCCTGTCCTTCAGAAGGCGGGAATAAATGTCATAGGCTCTTTCACCGGTTCCGGTGGTTTCTATGACCATGGGTACGTTATACATGGTTTTTCTCCTTTTGTTGATGACAAATATATTATATCACAGAGAGAGGAGTTTGTGCAAAGCGAAGGCGGCGGCCCCGGCCGGCGCCGAAACTAAAAACAAGGATTTTCCGTGATACACGGAAAATCCTTTTGCTGTTTTCTGCGATACGTAAAAAGAGGGTCAGGCTTCGTTTTCCCCGCTTTCTTCGGCTTTTTCTTCGGTTTTCTCTTCCGCTTTTTTCTCCGCCTCGCGCTGCGCTGCGGCAAGAGCGGCTTCCTCGGCAGCCTTGTCGGCCTGGTACTTGTCCCAGTCCTTTTCGTTTATTTTGGCGTTATCCTTCAGGAAATCCATAAACTTTTTGTTGACTATCTCATCCTTGATGAGGTTCATCATGTACTCGTTTTTGTCGCACATTTCCTTAAAGGCCTCAAAGGTGGATTTGCGCTCCTCGGCTTTCTTTGCGACGGCGGCATCGATCTCTTCTTCGGTGGGATCCAGCTTTTCCTCTTCGATTATCTTGCCGGCAGCAAGGGAACGTCTGAGGTTCACTTCCTCGGTTTTCTTGAACTCCTCATACATCATTTCCGGTGTGAGCTGGTACATTTTCATGTAATCCTCCACCTTCATGTTCTGCTGCTTCAGATAATCGGCGAAGCCCCTGAAGCGGTTTTCTATCCTGGGCTCCAGCATGGCCTCGGGGAATTCGATGGAAGCGTTTTCCACCACCTTGTCTATAAGGGCTGTCTGGAACATGTTTTCAAACTCGTTGTCCAGCTGCTTCTGCATGTTTTCCCGCATGGTCTCCCGAAGCTGCTCCACTGTCTCCACCTTGTGGTCATCGGGAGCGTCCTTGAAGGACTCCGCCACCCACTCATCGGTGACCTCAGGCTTGTTGGTGTGGTAAACGGTTTTGATCCTTATGTCAAAGGTCCCGGTGGTGCCGGCCAGCTCTTTGTTGTAATAGCCCTCGTCAAAGGAAAGGGAGACTCCGTCTTTCGTGTCGCCGATCTCCATGCCCTTCAGGATCTCGTCGTTTGCCGGGATCTTTCCGTCTATGACAAAGCTTTCGGTAGAGTTTTTGGTCTCGTCTTCCTTATTGAGAAACTCCACGAACACGGTGTCGTCGTCGCCCACGGGCCTGTCCAGCACAGGCTCCACCTTGGTCTGGCGGGCGACCATATTGTCGATCTCGCTCTGGACGTCTTCGTCGGAAACCGTCTTGACAAAACGGTCGGCTTCGATCCCCTTGTATTCGCCCAGGGAGACCACAGGCTCGCCCGGAACGTTGAATTTTATGGTTATGATGCCGGAAGAAGCGATATCGGAGGATTCAACGTCATAGCTCACCTGGGCGTATGGCTCTTTGTCGAAAAGAGCCTTCAGGGCGTCAAAGTTATCCTTGACGAAATGCTCCGCCGCCATGCCCGGAACGGGATCCTGGTCAACGTTGTATATCTTTTCCAAAAGAGCCCGGGGCGCCTTGCCCTTGCGGAAACCGTCAAGGCGTATCTCTTTGGATATCTCTCTGTATGCTGCGGAAAGCGCCTTGTCGAACTCGCTCTTTTCGATCTCGACCTCGTAGGCGGTCAGACAGGCGTTCACCTGCTCGGTGTTGATAACTTTCATTATGTATTCTCCCGAATGGATTATTTACACAAAAAGATAAGGATATGGAAAAACTCCATATCCTTGGTGACTGGAGCGGGAGACGGGACTTGAACCCGCGACATCCACCTTGGCAAGGTGGCGCTCTACCACTGAGCTACTCCCGCATTTCTGGTGGGCGAAGAGAGAGTCGAACTCTCACACCGTAAGGTACTAGTTCCTAAGACTAGCGTGTCTGCCATTCCACCACTCGCCCAAGGGTGGTTGGTACACGATCGGGGACTCGAACCCCGGACCAATAGATTAAGAGTCTACTGCTCTACCAACTGAGCTAATCGTGCATACCCCAGCCGACAATTCTTATTATACAAAAAACAGGACCGAATGTCAAGGATCCTTTTAATAACAGCATAACAAGAAAAGGTTTTCACAAAAGCCCGCGCTTTCCGGCATATATGATTATACCAAACAAAAAAGCGGCTTGTCAAGCCCTGCGAAAACAGGATACAGACTGCTGCAAGGGGAGATTTCCCCGCCGCGCAACCTCACCGGCAAATACTATTATACCCTTTTTCGGCAGGTCTGTCAACCTTTAAGGCGCCGTTTTGCAAAAAACATGGCCCGGCAAGGAAACTGTGCCCGCCGGGCAAAAAAAACGGGGCCGGCCGCAGCAAACCGATGAAGACGGCAGCGGCCCGCCCCGTATCAGAGATCAGTCGTCGTACCGGTCGTCGTCATCGTCCCGGTCGTACCGATCGTCGTCGTCACGGTCGTCAAACACGCGGTCGGCCTAGTGTTCGATCTCGTCTTCCGGGGCATTTTCCCCGAACCGCTTTCTCTCCCGTTCCGTTTTCCGGACACTCTGTTTTTTTCTTACAAAAAGCCGGGGCCCGGGCCCCGGCTGATTTTTTACAGCTGCGTCACCAGATTGTCCCTGATGATTATCGAGCTTTTCTTACCGTTGGGGTCCACGATCCCGAAGTTCTTTTCCCTGTGGTCGATGATATTGTCGTGGATGAGGAGCCTGTCCGCCCCTTTTTCTATTATGAGCCCCTTCATACCGAAGAGATGGCTGTCGGACATATTGAAGTTATATGCGTTGGAGCCGAGCTTCACGCACGGGTCTCCGTCCGCCACCTGCAGGCCGTTCACGGAAAACCGTGTCCAGGGATGGTTCGCCTTGGGTTCGTAATAAAGCCCGGTGACGCCCTTTCCCAGGCATCTCACCTGGGTGTTGGTCACGGTGGCGTTGTAATGGATCGCCATAGGGGTGATCTCTATTCCCGTTCCCCCTTCGTTGATAAGCACCTGGCAGCCGTCCAGGACCACCCCGCCTGAGCCGCCCCGGAATATATAGCCGTATTTCACGTGCTCGCACCAGCAATTGCTGATCATATGGGGCAGGCAGCCTGTAGCGGCTTCTTCGCCCTCGGCGTTGGTATAATTATCCCGCTGCTGAAAGAAGGTTTTTGCCAGGATCACAAAGCAGTGGTCCATCATGACTCCGTCCACGTTGCCGAAATCGAAGCACACTCTGTTCTGGGCGTAATAGGCTTCGCCGGAAACGGTCGTCCCCCCCACGAACCAGTGGATGTTTTCAAACTTGTTGATGTCCTTGGCTCCGGATATCACTATGCCCCTGTAATGGCTCCATCCGTTGATGTCCCGGAACAGGCCTCCTCCGGCATTTGTCTCTACGCCTTCCGGAGTGGAGATACAGGTCCAGCTGCCGTCAAAGGACACGTCCACTACTTCGGGATTGATGCCGGTGAGAAGTATGGTGGGTTCGGCCTTCTTGGGCTTTATGGTCTCCAGATTATTGGGATAAGTAAAGCCCATGCCCTCCACGCGTACTGAATGCCCCATGGTAAAGGGAACAAAATCATGGCGGTTGATTATTATGGTTGTGCCTTTCTTTCCCGCTCCCTTTAAATGGGTGCCTATGGATATCTCCACGGGGGAGTCGATGAGATATTTACCCGCCGGAACGGTCACGAGCCTTGTGTTGTCTCCGTCCTCGCCCGCCGCTTTTATGGCGGCGTTGAAGGCCGCGGAAGAGTCCGTCTTTCCGTCCGCGACAGCCCCGAAATCCGTTACGCTGACTCCGTAACAGCGCGAAGCAAAGATAAAAAGTATCGCAATTGCTATGGTTTTAAGCATATCTTCCTCCAAAAAGAACAGCTGTCCTGAAATAAAAAACACCCCCTGCAAAGCGGCGCGGGGCATAAACGCGGCGCAGCGCGTCAGCTGATAACTATGTTTTTGGTCCCCCGTTTCCCTATGTAAAGGTTATTGTCCGCCCTGCCGAAAATATCGTCCAGGGTCATCCCTTCCGAGTATGAAGCGACTCCGACGGTGACAGTCACCCGCAGAGTCCTGCCGTCGGGCAGCATGACGTCCGTCCCCTCCACTATACTTCGGATACTCTCGCACCTTTCCACCATTTCCCGCCTGGGACGATCGGAAAGAACAAGCATCTCCCCGCCTCCCCACCTGAACACGTGTTCATTCTCGGAACAGGCAGCCCTGATCACGGCGGAGATCCTTTTCAGGACCTCGTCTCCCGCAGTATGGGTATAGGTATCGTTGACGGCTTTGAAATCGTCTATATCTATTACGGCCATAGAGAGATCGGCGTCGCCGTTTTTCGCCCTGCTGAAGAAATGCTCCTTGTACACCTCCATCCTGTTTCTGTTCAGAAGGCCGGTAAGAGGGTCTGTTTCGATGGCCTCTTCCAATATCCCGATAAGCCAGTTTCCGAAGAAAGACAAAAGGTGCAGCGCGGTAAAGGTGATCAGGACGCACACTATCCGGAGCCCCGTATTCAGTATAATGCTGCCGTCATTCGCAGGCATAAGAAGCTCCCCCTGAAAATGCCAGGAAACTATCATGGATACAAAGATCGCTCCGCAGAGGGCGTCTGTGGTTTTGTGATCAAAAAACAGCAAAACCAGCAGAGCGTAAAACGCAGAATAGCCCCACAGTTCCCGGGACGGAAGGGCATAGGAGATATAATTCCACTGAAAACAAATAAAACAGCAAAGAACGACCTTGGTCCGCAGTATGAACTTTTCCACGTACAGATCCAGCTCGGCCCTGTTTTTCCACAGCCAGGTGATATAAAGCGCTATCGCCAGAAATAACAGGACGAAGATATCCAGCGCCATGACGCACCAGCCGCTGTATTCCACCATGTTTCCCGCATAGTATTCTGCAGTATAGAAAACGGCAGAGCACAAAGCGCCTGCCGCCACCATATACACAATAGTGCAGAAAACCTTGTCCAGATACATATCAAAGGCGGAAACCGAGGGCTTGAACCCCTGCTGTTTCTGCTGTTTTTCCATTTTCAGTCCGATTCCTTTCTGTTAGCCGAATTTATTTTATGAGCCATATAACCGGCTCCGAAGCCGTTGTCTATATTCACCACGCTCATGCCCGCCGCGCAGGAATTGAGCATGGTGAAGAGAGCCGAAAAACCGCTGAGCCCGGTCCCGTAGCCCACGCTTACGGGAAGGGCGATAACGGGACACGGCACCAGTCCGGCAACGACTCCCGGAAGAGTGCCCTCCATTCCTGCCGCTGCGACTATACAGCTTGCCCCGCTTATCTCGGGCACTATGGAGAGAAGGCGATGGATCCCCGCTATGCCCACGTCGAAAAAGGTTTTCACCCGGGAGCCCAGAAGCGAACACACGCAGGCGGCCTCCTCCGCCACGGGGATATCGGCGGTACCGGCGGAAAGCACGGCCACGAAGCCGTCTTCAAGACGCGGAGCCTCTCCGCGCCACACCACCTTTGCCTCGGGGGAATACCCGTGCTCCGGCAGCTCCGGGCTTATACGGGCGTGGACCTCCGGGGAAAGCCTGGTGCCTATCACAAACTCTTCCTTTTCTGCAAGAGCGGTGAAGATATCTATTATCTGCGAGTCGCTTTTGCCCTGACAGAAAACCACCTCCGGGACGCCGGTGCGCAAGGCTCTGTGATGGTCAAGCCGGGCAAAGCCCAGATCCTCGTAATCCAGGCTGCTCAGCCTTTCAAAAGCCTTCTCCCGGGAAACGGCCCCGCAGGCGATGCCGTCTATCAGCGCTTTCAGAGAGTCGCGGTTCACTGGGTATCCCGCAGGACCGTCACAAGCTTGCAGGCGATGGGGTTTGCCCCCGCGGCCGATTTGAATTCATCGGTGCGGAAGCGCCATACGTCGCCGGGAAGCATAAAATCTATTTTGTTGTAGATGTTTTCGGCAAGATACAGCTGGCCTCTCTGCTGATAATAGATATTCCAGACGATGGTCACGTTGCGCAGTATGTTTCCGCCGTTGTTTCTGAGAAGCCCGTCTATATGATAAAGCGAGTTTTTGACCTTTATGATCACGTGGGAAGCATTCACCTCGCCGTCGTCATAAACGTCGTCCACCACGGCCTCTTCGTCATACATCAGGATCTTTATCCCGTTGGCGTCCTTTTCCGGCTCGTTGACTTCGGATACCTCTTCCTGAACGTCGTGTTCGGGCATCATTTCATTGTTCTCTTCCATTTTAAACTCCTGTATTCCTATAATCTGACGTCGATAATGGCGGATACTCCCACTCCTTCCACACGATTGACGCCTTTAACGCTTTTTTTGTCCACGGGCACAAGCCCCCGCATCCGGAGAGGCGTGCCGAAGGTTTTGTTGGATTCCAGCTGCAGCACCGCCTTGACCTGATCCACTTTTGCCTTGTCTCCCGTCACCTGGGCCATTCCGATCTCCTTGCCGTCGCCCAGGCTGATGATTATCACCACCTTTGTGGCAGACTTTGTATCCAGGCTGTTCTGATCCAGAAGATGGTTCAGAAAGCTGTTGATCTCGCTGCCGTAGGTGTCCACGAGGACGCCCACTGCGATGCCTCCCAAAAGCGACCCCAGATTGAAGCCGGCGCATAACGATGAGCATACCACCGAGATAAAAAGCGCGCAGGACAGGCCCAAAGCCAGTATTTTTTTCTTCATTTGATACTCTCCATGGTTTTATCAGTATTATTATACACTAAAAACGGTGGATTTTCCCGCAAAGGGCCGTTTTTTACAGAGATAAAACGCTATCCCAGCAGGCCCAGCCGTTCCGAAAGCTTTGCTTTCTTTTCCGTAAGCTCCGCCACTATGGCCTTCTGTTTTTCCACCACCTCAGCGGGAGCCTTTGCAAGAAAGCCCGCGTTGGAAAGCTTGCCTTCCGCTCTTTGCAGCTCTTTTTCCAGGCCGGCAAGCTCTTTGGTTATTTTTTCTTTTTCCTTTTCCTTGTCCACAAGCCCCTCGGGATCGATATACACGTCTATCCCGGAAAGATGCTGCGACACCATGGACGCCTTGGCTTCGTCGGACACGGAGCCTGTCACCTCGAGGGCGTCCAGCTTTCCCAAAAATCTGATCTTATCAAGGATATCCGAGATATCGGCGTCCGTCCGGATGACAGCCTTTGCACCTTTTCCCCCGGGGATATTGAGCCCGAGACGCAGGCTTCTTATGGCGCTGACTATGGACATAAGGCGTTCGGTCACCGCTTCCGCATCCTCAAAGATCCGTTCGGGGTCCCCCTGAGGATACGGCTGCGTCATGATGCTGGCGCCCTCCTTTGTGTTGAGCACCTGCCAGATCTCCTCGGTTATAAAAGGCATAACGGGATGCATGAGCCTCAGCGAAGACTCCAGAACATAGGCCAGCACCCACTGTACCACGTCTTTATCGGGCCCCTTCAGCCTGTCCTTGCTCAGCTCTATATACCAGTCGCAGTAATCGTTCCAGATAAAATCATGGATAGCCTTTGCGGCGTCGTCCATATCATAGGTGGAAAAAGCGCTGTTGGCCTTCATGCAGGTCTTCTGGAGCTTGGAGATTATCCACCTGTCCTCGGGAGAGAACCTGTCTTTATAGAGGCCGTAATCCCCGGGGCGAAAGCCGTCTATATTCATAAACACGAACCGGCTGGCGTTCCATATCTTGTTGCAGAAGCGGCTGACTATCTCCACCCGCTTTTCCGAAAACCTTATGTCCTGGGTTTTCCCCGCCTGGCTTATGAGGGAATACCTGAGGGCGTCGGCGCCGTAGAGGGATATCATCTCCAGAGGGTCCACGCCGGTCCCCAGGCTTTTGGACATACGGCGCCCTTTTTCGTCCTGAACCGTAGCGTAGATATAAACGTCCCTGAAGGGTATCTCGTTCATATATTCCAAAGAAGAAAAGATCATCCTTGCCACCCAGAGATTGATGATGTCCCTGGCTGTTATCAGGACGTCCGTAGGGAAAAAGCATTCGAGCTCCGGCGTTTTTTCGGGCCAGCCCAGGGTGGCAAAAGGCCAGAGGGCAGACGAGAACCATGTGTCCAGGACGTCGGTCTCCTGCTCGACGGGGCCTCCGCATTCCGGGCAGGAGGCCACAGCCTCCCGGGAAGCGGTATATTTGCCGCAATTGGCGCATTTATATACGGGTATCCTGTGCCCCCACCAGAGCTGGCGGCTGATGCACCAGTCCCGCACGTTTTCCAGCCATTCGATATAGCCTTTTTCATAACGGGCGGGCCAGAAGGTTATCTTTCCGGACCTGACGGCCTCGATGGCCGGGGCGGCAAGCTCCTTCATTTTGCAGAACCACTGTTCGCTGAGAAGGGGCTCGATAGTGGTGCCGCACCTCTGGCAGGTGCCGACCTGATGGGAGTAGTCTTCTATCTTCACCAGAAGCCCCTCTTTTTCCAGGTCCTTTACTATGGCTTCTCTCGCCTCATAGCGGTCCATGCCCGCGTATTTGCCGCAGCATTCCGTCATTTTCCCGTCCGGCGCTATGACCACCACCTGGAGCAGACCATGCCGGAGGCCCATTTCAAAGTCGTTGGGATCGTGGGCGGGGGTGATCTTCACGCAGCCCGTCCCGAAATCCTTGTCAACGTAATCGTCCGCTATGACGGGTATCACACGGCCCACAAGAGGCAGCACAAGGTTTTTGCCCACCAGATGTTTATACCTTTCGTCGGTGGAGTTCACAGCCACCGCCGTATCGCCCAGCATGGTCTCCGGCCGGGTAGTGGCGATGGTCACGTAACCGGAGCCGTCCTCCAGGGGATATTTATAATGCCAGAAATGGCCTTCCTGCTCTTTGTATTCCACCTCCAGGTCGGAGGTCGCCGAAGCGCAGCGGGGGCACCAGTTTATGACTCTGGCCCCTTTATAAATGTACCCCTTGTCGAAAAGGCGCACAAAGGTCTCCAGAACAGCGTCGGCATAGCCCTTGTCCATGGTAAAGCGTTCCCTTTCCCAGTCGAAGGAACAGCCCAGTTTCTTGAACTGATGGATTATCTGCCCTCCGTATTGCTCCTTCCATTCCCAGGTCTTCCGCAAAAACGCTTCCCTGCCGATCTCCATCCGGTCGATGCCTTCCTTTGCAAGCTTGTCGGCCACCTTTTTCTGGGTGGCGATCCCGGCATGGTCAGTTCCCGGAAGGCAAAGGGTGTTGAAGCCCTGCATCCTTTTCCGGCGGACCAGGACGTCGTGTATCGAATAACAAAGAGCATGGCCGATATGAAGGCTGCCTGTGACGTTGGGAGGCGGGATGGTGATGGAATAGGAAGGCCTCGCCGGGTCGGGCTCGGCGTGAAAATAGCCGGCCTCCATCCACGCTTTATACCATTTTTCCTCAACTCCCGCGGGGTCGTAGGTCTTGGGCAAATTATCTGTCGTCATTTAACGCTCCTTGTGAAAGTTTTTTCTTCATGATATAGCACACCCATTCTTTTTGGGTACGTTTTTCAAGCATCTCAAAGCCCCGGGCCGTCAGAGCATCGAAAACCTCTCTGTCCCTGGACATGATTATCCCCGAAGCAGCCAGTACGCCTCCGGGCTTCGTCTTTTCCGCAAGGGAATCCGCCATATAGAGGATCACGCTTGCGATTATGTTTGCCAGCACCACGTCCGCCTGTACGGATATATGCCCGGCGTCAAAAGCCCTTTCCGCCCTGACGTCCATCCCGTGGGCCTCAAAATTTTGGTTTGCGGTTTTTACGGCCACCGTGTCGCAGTCAAAGGCATGTATCTCCGACGCTCCCATAAGATGCGCGGCTACAGACAGAATACCGGAACCTGTGCCGGCGTCGATCACGGTATCCCCGGGCCTGACGTAGTCCTCCACCGCCCCCAGGCACAGAGCCGTGGTAGCGTGCTGCCCGGTGCCGAAGGCCATGCCGGGATCCAGTTCTATTATCTTTTCGTCTTCTTCGGCAGAATACGGCTCCCAGCTTGGTTTGATCACGAAACACCCCAGCCGGAAAGGCTTGTAGAACCTTTTCCAGCTGTTGGCCCAGTCTTCTTCTTCTATGATCTCGGTCTCAAGCTTTTCGGAAGGAAGCCGGATGCCCAAAAGGCGGAAAGCGTTGATATGAGCCTGCAGCCTCGAAAGGACCGTCTCAAACATGTCGTCGCAGACTACGTAAGCCGTAAGGCGCACCCCCGCAAAGGAATCCTCTCCGCTCACTTCCTCCAGAACGCTTCCGGCTCCGGCTTCGCGGAAAACCAAAGCAAGAGGGTGAACGAATTCACGGCTGGTATCCAGCGAGATCTTTGCCCATTTCATTTCTTTTTGCGTTTTCCTGTCTTTTTCCCGAAAAGCTTGTCGGTTATGGTCTCTTTACGGGGCGCAGGCTCCAGATCCTCTCCCATGGCCTTTGAATAAGCCATAAGCGCCTCCCGCTGTTCGTCGCTGAGGCTTTTGGGGACCGCGATCTTGACGCAGACGTACATCGAACCCTTTATTCCCGTCCGAAGCTGAGGCATGCCCTGCCCTTTCATTTCGTACACTTCGTCCGGTTGGGTGCCGGGCTTTATCTCCAGTATCTCGCCGGCGCCGTATATAGTGGGGACTTCTATTTTGCAGCCCAGGGCGGCGGCGGAAAAAGAGATTTCGGTTTCCGTATAAAGATCGGACCCGCGCCTTGCGAACCGGCCGTGTTCCCGCAGCAGCACCGTGACGTAAAGGTCTCCGGCGGGGCCGCCGTTTATCCCTTCGTCTCCTCCCCCGGATATCCGCATATGCTGCTCGTTGTCTATCCCCGCCGGGATATCCACCGATTTGCGTTCGGATATACGCACGCGTTTTTTCCCCCGGCAGGTATGGCAGGGATCGGAAATAACGGTACCCTCGCCGCCGCAGCGGGTACACGGAGAGACCTGCACGGTGGTGCCGAAGATACTGTTCACCTGCCGGCGCACCTGTCCGGTGCCGTGGCAGACGGGGCATTCGGCCGGAGCGGCTCCGTCGTGGGAGCCGGTCCCCTTGCAGTCGTCGCACACGACGTTGCGCTGATATTCTATTTCTCTCGTACAGCCGGACGCCGCTTCTTCAAGGGAGATGGTGACCTGCAGTTCCAGGTCCGAACCGGCGCGGGGGCCGTTGCGCCTCTGCCTGTGGCCGCCGCCGCCGAAAAGGTCGCCGAAGCCGAAGCCGCCGAATATGTCGCCGAGATCGCCTTCAAAGGTAAACCCTCCGCCGCCGGCGCCGGGATTTCCTTCAAGGCCCGCCTCGCCGTAGCGGTCGTATATGCTGCGCTGCCTGTCGTCGGTGAGCACTTCGTGAGCCTTGTTGATCTCCTTGAACATCTCTTCGGCTCCCTCTTCATGGTTTATATCCGGATGATACTTTCTGGCGAGCCTGCGGAACGCCCTTTTGATATCGTCCTTGGAAGCATCCCTGGAAACGCCCAAAAGCTCATAATAATCTTTTTTTTCTGCCATAATGATCGTTACACTTGTCGTTTATACTTATTAAATTATATCACAGAGAGGGCCTCAAAGTCAAAACGGAGCCGCCGGAACAGAGGGGCGGGAAAACCGAAAAAAGGCCTGCCGCATACAGCGGCAGACCTGTTTTTTTGTGGACAAACCTGTTTGTTGGCCGTTTCTCAGAATATGTCTTTTTCCAGGAACGAAGTGGCTTCCTCGTCGGGATCCGCCTCCGGTATCTCCTGCCGGTCTTCATAATCCTCGGTTTCGGCCATATCGCCGTCCTTGGCCTCATATTCGTCGGCAGCGGCTTCTTCGTCCAGCACGGCCTGGGTATCGTCGTTTTTGGCGATATCCTCCAGGACTCGGGAATCGATCTCTTCTATATCGGGAGTGATGCCTATCACCTCTCCCGCGGCGATCTCCTCAAAGGCAATGGTCAGGGGATTTGTGGATTCGGTTTCTATAAGAGGCTTCATCCCCGCCTTCAGCTGTTTTGATCTCTGGGCCGCCATAAGCACCAGTTTATACTTGCTGCCCACCTTTTTCATACTTTCGTTACTGGGATAGATCATACAAACACCTCGTTTAAAAAATCACATCAAAAACCGTCACGCTTTATAATTATACTATTTTTGACTCTATACTGTCAATAGCATTCTGAAGTTCTTCCCATTTTTTCATCAGTTCGTCGGTCTCTTCCTGCAGATCTTTGTATTCTATGCTCAGCGCCCGGGCCTGTCCGTCCCGGTAAGCCTCTTCGCTGCCCAGAAGACAGGCTATTTCCCCAAGGCGGTTTTCTTTTTCGTCTATGCTTTTTTCCAAAAGCTTCATTTCGTCCGCAAGAGGCTTGAGCTTTCTCCGCAGATCCCGGTTGTTCACGGGGCGCTCCGCCGGCTTCTGCGGCTCCGGCTGCCGCTCTTTTTCCGGGCTTTTCGCCTTTTCCCTGTAGTAGGACCACGAGCCCGGGAAAAAGGTAACGGCTCCGTTTTTTATCTCCATGGTGGCGCCGGTGGTATGCTCCAGAAAATATCGGTCGTGGGAAACGGCAAGAACGGTGCCGTCGTATTCTCTCACAGCCTTTTCAAGGATCTCGCAGCTTGCGGTGTCCAGATGGTTGGTAGGCTCGTCCAGCAAAAGGAAATTAGGCTTTTCCGCCATGATCTTGGCCAGGCTCAGCCTGCATTTTTCGCCTCCGGAAAGCTGCTCCACCGTTTTGAAGGCGTCGTCTCCCGAAAAAAGAAACTGCCCCAAAAGCTTTCTTGCTTCGGACGAAGATATATCGGTATCCTCCAGCAGCTCCTCCAGCACCGTGCGGGACGGCGAAAGATGGTCGAATTCCTGGGCAAAATACGCCATCTTCACGTTGACGCCGAAGGTCAGGGCCCCGGAATCTGCAGTCTCGGCGCCGCTGATTATTTTGATGAAGGTGCTTTTTCCCGATCCGTTGGGGCCCACTATCCCGGTCCTTGTCCCCCGTTCTATCACGCAGCAGACGTTATCGAAAAGCTTTTTTTCGCCGAAGGCTTTTGAAAGACCTTCTATTTTCAGCACCTCGCGGCCGCTTCTCTTGTCGGAGGAGATGCGCACCGTCATCCTTTTTGCAGCTGAGCTTTCCGCGATCTCTTTCATCCGGCCCAGCTTTTTGACCATGCTGTCTCTTGCGGAAAAATTCCTGTGGGAAAAAAGAGTCTGGATGGCCTGTTCCATCCGTTCCACGACCTTCTTCTGCTCCCTGGCGCTGCGGGCAAGAGCCTCTTCTTCGGCAGTTTTTTTATTGCGGAAATCGGTGTAATTGCCTTTGTATTCCTTCAAAACGCCCTTATCAAGAGAGAGCACGCTGCTTACGGTCTGGTCCAGAAAATAACGGTCGTGGCTGATGATGAGAGCCGCCCCGGAAAACTGATTGTTCAGAAAATCCACGAACCTTTCGCAGGCCTCCGTATCCAGATGGTTGGTAGGCTCGTCCAGAAGCAGCACGTCGTGATCTCCCAAAAGGAGCCTCGCAAGGTGGGCGCGGGTCTTCTGTCCGCCGCTGAGATGCCCGGGCATAAGCTCCAGCTCCCCCGGCAGGAAACCAAGCATGGAAAGCACCTTTTTGGCCTCTTCCAGGCGCGAAAATCCCCCCAGGGCTTCAAATTCAT
>JAEEGL014819980.1_pt1 | contig 13739 bp, 13 predicted proteins | sample 9134231 | NCBI WGS metagenome assembly JAEEGL01 (sample SAMN16246548, study PRJNA631951) | gut metagenome | biome: gut microbiome; feature: rumen; material: fiber-attached | host: Bos | place: Iran: Karaj | collected 2018-10 | reverse complement strand
CGCCAAAAGAATCTGAATAATATTATAAACTACTTCCAGTTTGTTGTCACGCACTGTTGGTATCCAAGGCCCATTACATACCATTTATATGCGGCAAAAAACGTTCTCAAAATAAAACAACCAACAATTTCTGCAAATACCTGCAAAAACTGTTGGCCTGTTGTGTCGATTAATATGTCTGTTCCGCCTATGCGGTATGAAAGAATCTACTTCTGCGACTCATCATCTGTCTGCTTGCCAACAGCCGCATCCTTGAGATTCTTACGCTTTCTGACTGCTATTCCTGCAAATACTGCAGCTATCACGCATGCGCCGAATACTACATACAAAAGTGCATATGATAAAAAGGTATTGATAAAAGAAATTGCATTGCTGCCCATGATGTTCTCCTATAACATAATCCGAATCGTACTATCTAAATAGTATCATCACACACCCTCATCGTCAAGCAGATCACTTCCGTCCGCGGCAGACGTGGCAAGATGATCACATCTCTCATTCTGCGGATGTCCCGCATGCCCCTTAACCCAGGTAAAACGTACCTGATGAGGTTCCATGGCTTTAAGCAGTCGAAGCCACAGATCAATATTCTTAACCTCATTCTTCTTACCCCTGCGCCAGTTCTCTCTGGCCCAAGTATCCACCCAGTGTTCGTTGAATGCGTCCGTCACATACTTGGAATCGGATACCACTTCCACAGCGCAAGGTCTGTTTAAAGCCTCAAGTCCTGTGATAACACCCATAAGCTCCATCCGGTTATTGGTGGTCTTTTTATATCCGCCGCTGTATTCTCTCGTGTGCAACGTTCCTTTGGGATCCACATATTCTATTACTGTTCCGTATCCACCCGGGCCGTTCGGATTGCCTCTGGCAGACCCGTCCGTATATATGGTCACGTTCATATACTGAACACTCCTGTCTCTTCATATCTTTTAGCCATATCACTTGCTTCCCTTACAAGTTCCTCGTCATATCCCGTGAGCGATAAAAGCCTTATGGCATTCTTGGATGTGGCTTTACCCGGCATAAGTTTATAGTTGAATCTGATATCCCTGCCTTCTATGAGTTCTTCAAAATGATAATTGTCATAGCAATCTGCTAAAAGATCCGTTAGTTCTATGTCGTGAGTGGCCGCAAGTATCAGACCGTTGACTTCGGATAACTGCTTCATGATCACGGTAGAAGCGGATATTCGTTCCACTGTGTTCGTGCCGCGAAGGACTTCATCCACACATGCCAGTATCGGAGTCTCCTCTTCTTTTCCCTCATCGACAATAAGCTTAAGCGACTTGATCTCTGCCATATAATAGCTGTCACCCTGCATTATATCATCATTCACCGCAAGGGATGTATATATCCTGTAGGCCGGAGCCTTATACGATGTTGCCGGCACAGTATTTACAGACTGCGCCAACAAAGCCGAAAGCGCTATGGTCTTAAGCATGGTTGACTTACCCGAAGCATTGGAGCCTGTAAGCAACATGCCTCTGTCAAGACATACATCATTGGCTACGGGATCTGAAAGCAAGGGATGATACAGACCTGTCGCCTCATATTTATCTCCGGTCAGATCCGGCACACAATATGTACCCAGATACTCCCTGTACGATCCTATAGCGATGGATGCATCCAAAAAACCTATGATGGTAAGCATTAAATCTATATCTTTTGAATGATCCATTATCTGCTTACGCATTCCGTAGAACCTGATAATATCGATATGCGTAAAGATCTTAATATAGTCCATCAGTATCTGTAATGGATCCGAAGAGGGGGTTGACATGACTATGCCGGAGAATCTGCCAAGACCCGCCATTTTGTCACAGGCTTCCTTCAATCCATCCATCTCTTTTTTGATACCGTCATTTCCGCACTTACGGATCTGTCCTGCAGCACTTAGCAGCCTGAACACATAAGAAAAACTCACGATATAAGGTTCGATCTTCTTTTTTCCGGAAAAATATGTGATTCCGGCGTATATCAAAACCAAAGCCAGCACCACACCACCGACCGGACTGCCCGAGATTGCCATAAAGGCTATGGCCGCGACATACAGTATCAGAAGCAGGTACTCTTTTCTTACGTCACGTCCGTTTAATACATCCAGATTATTGATGTAATCATATATACTGTACTTACCGGTGCGCCCCATATCACTTAACGCAACAGACAGCTTAAGCCTCTCATCCGGATGATCCATAAAATACGTGATCACTTCCTCAAGGCGCATATCTGCGTGAAGGCGCGGGCTTCTTAAAAGATGATAGAGATACTCATCTCCGGCCGAAGACAGGGTACGATTCATCTCGTGATATATCCTGTCCATATCCAGATCATTCCACGTGATATCATCTATGTTAAAATCCACATTCTGCAGATGATTATAGTGATACCCCGGAATATGAACATACTCTCCGTCCCCGTACTTTCGTCTGCACGGTGTTCCGTAAGAATCCTTTATGCACTTTATCCTATATGCCCTCTGTCTTTTGTTATGAAAAGTGCCATAGCATATCATGATCAAAGCTATGGCACCGAGCATACCGATCAAAACCAGTGTCTCCAAAAAATATCTCCCTGTAAGTTATTTAAGTCTGTTCATTATCTCTTCAGTCTTTGAGTATATCTCATCCACATCCACGTTCTTAAACTCGCCGTTGTAGTAGAGGATATTGCCATCGATCATGGTCATCTTGATATTGGTCTTGCTTCCGCTGTATACAATATTATTGGGTATGTTGAGCACAGGCTGCATATTGGGCTGATGCAGGTCTATCATGATAATATCCGCAAGTTTACCCGTATCAAGCACATCCGTATCCTTATGTTCCAGAGATTTTGAACCGTTCACCGTAGCCATCTTAAGAACTTCCGTAGCAGGAACAGCCAAAGGATCCATTTCTTTTATCTTGCCAAGAGCCGATACTAAGAACATCTCCCTGAACATATCAAGACAGTTATTGGAACTCGGTCCGTCAGTTCCAAGACCTACCGGTATACCTTCCTTAATGTAATCTGTGATAGGCGCAATTCCACTGGCAAGTTTGGCATTGGAAGCAGGGTTGGATACTACCATCACTCCGCGCTTTTTAAGAATGGCGCGATCTTCCGGTGTGGTCCATACACCATGATATATGACTCCGCCATAATCAAAGAGCCCAAGCTCATCAAACAAAGCCACCGGAGTCTTACCGTATCTCTCGATACATCCGTCCACTTCAGTCTTGGTCTCAGACATATGTACATACATGGGAGCTTTGTACTTGGCTATGAGCTTTGCTGTATTCTCAAGCAGTTCCCTGTCACAGGTATACTCTGCATGAAGTCCCATCTTAAATCCTATAAGAGGATGTTTGCCATTAAGCTTATTGTATCTTTCTTCAAGCACATCAAGAGTAGGTCCGAACTTATTAAGGCCCGATACAAGCTCACATCTCATACCCATCTCGATACATGCATCGGCAATGGTCTCGGGCGTAAGATACATATCTTCTATAGCCGTCACACCGCTTGTAAGATATTCAAGAATGGCAAGCTTGGTCAGATGATAGCAGTCTTCTCCGCTCATCTTGGCCTCTCTGGGGAATATCTCATTATTTAGCCAATCCTGTAAGTTAAGATCATCCGCCAAAGATCTGAAAGCGGTCATTCCGGAATGAGTATGCGCATTCTTAAATCCGGGCATGAGCACATTGCCTTCGCAGTCAATCTCTTCATCAAAAGACTGTCCTGCAGGTGCACCATTCGCCTTGCCGATATAGCTTATACGATTGCCGTCTGTATGGATCTCTCCGAAATATATATCTTCATTCTCCTTCATGGAGAGTATTCTTGCATTATATAATCTCTTCTTCATCTTACCTCCATAGTAAGTCACCTGCTATGCAGGCCTTATATCAGAATCTCTTGATAGCCTCGGTTACAAGTTTCTTAAACTTAGGTGCTGCTTCATTGGCAGCGGCCTGAACCTCTTCGTGTGTAAGAGGATTAGCTGAAAGGCCTGCAGCGAGATTGCATACACATGAGATACCGCAGATCTTCATGCCCATATGATTGGCTGTAACCGCTTCTACCACGGTAGACATTCCTACCGCATCAACTCCAAGTTTGCCAAGCATTCTTATCTCGGCAGGTGATTCAAAACTCGGTCCTGTAAGCTGAGCATATACACCCTCTTTTAATGTGATGCCTTCCGTAGCTGCAACATCCTTGATAATGTCTCTTAAATCCTCATCATATACATGGGACATATCCGGGAATCTGGTACCAAGTTCATCTATATTGGGTCCGATAAGCGGATTGGGAGCAAAACAACTGATATGATCCGTAATGAGCATAAAAGTGCCTGCCGAGAAATCAAGGTTGATTCCACCTGATGCATTGGTAAGGAACAGGATCTCCGCTCCGAGCATTCTCATAAGTCTGGTAGGAAGTACGACATCCGATACGGGATAACCTTCATAGTAATGAACTCTTCCCTTCATACATACTACGGGAACCTCGCCTACATATCCGAATATGAACTTGCCCGCATGACCTGGAACCGTAGATATGGGAAATCCATCTATATCATGATAATCTATCTCGCACTCGATCTTGATATCATCTGCATAATTACCAAGTCCTGATCCAAGTACAAGTGCTACCTTTGGCTTAAAATCCGTAACCTTCCTCACACTGTCAACACAGCTTAATAACTTCTCATAAACTTTGTTCATACTACACCTCCATTTGATTCTATTATAATACCCCGGCCCATACGGACCGGGGTAAAGATTCTAAAGATCATCAATTAAGCGTAACGCCATCCCAATAATCATCCGGAACGATACCTATGTATGTCTTGCCGGCATTAAGTGTAAGTTCCTCACCATTCTCAAGGAAGAAATGTGTGATACTGTTTTCACCGGTCTTGGTCCATGTGATCTTAACTGCCTTACCGTTGGTGATATAGTATCCGTCACCCTTACCTGTATCGCCGAACATCGTGTATGCACAATATCCGTTCTTGTCAAGCTGGAAAAGACCTGCCTCCTGAAGTATGACATTCTTGAATGTAAGGGGTTCACCGGTCTTACCATCATCATGTCTTGAGCCATATACATAGTATACATACTCTCCAAGACTCTCATCATACTTAAGTTCTGACTTATTATGCTTGAAAGGAACGGAAAGATCGATGTCCTTCGCATCCTCGCCTTCAAGTTCTATCTGTTTACTCTGTGTAGAGAACTTGAAATGAGGTCCCTCATAATAATCATCGTACTCAGTAGAATAAGATGACTTCTCGAATGCCTTCTCAAGATCTCCCTTAACTATATATTCGGTAAACTCTCTCGCCTTGCCGTTGTTGACACGTGAGAATATACCTGAAAAATGCTGTGCATAATCATGTGCAAGATACTGGTCTATATAGAACGGACCACCGTCATGGCATATAACCGCATTGTACTCACCGGCTACCCAGATATGAGTAGGACGTACGCTTCGAATTGAACCGAGCTGTTCTATATTGCCCCAATCCTTGTATACGACCATAAGTCTGGTCACGCGGTCATTGGCTGTACTGTTGACCATCTCATATATGATATCTGCTGTGTTAAGTCCAAAATGAGGCAATGCCTTGCTCTCATTATCCACCATAGCCGCAATAGGCTTCTGCTTCTCAAGTGATGCATCTATGGGAAGACCGGTAAGTTCGCTGTATACCATGCCCTCGGGAAGTACTTCTGCTTCTTCCTCCTCCTCCGGCTCTTCCTCAGGAGTAGGCTCTGCAGATTCATCTATAGGGATGATCTCTGCCTGAACAGGCTCCTGCTTAACAGTCTCTTTATCTTCCTTCTCTCCGCATGCTGCAAGTGAAACGCCTAAAGTCAGACACAGCGTAAGAACTATAAGCTTTTTCTTCATTTTTCTCTTTCCTTTCATAAATTCCCTAAACCTTGTATAGTATATCTAAAAGCAGGGTTTTATTCAAGTAAAAAATCCTTAAATTCAGTATGTTACTTTCTTGTAACTCTTTTTGCCTCTTCTTAGAAGTATTCCATCGCCTTTAAGTTCCTCCGGCGAATACAAAGTCTTGATATCGGTGATCTTTTCATCATTAACGGATACTCCGCCCTGTTCAACCGCTCTTCTTGCGTCACTTCTTGAAGCGGTAAGACCTGAAGCAACGAGCAGGCCCAGTATATCTATCTTACCGTCTCTAAAATCATCATCCTTAAGTTCAACGACAGGCATGTCCAGAGCGCCTTCTCCGGAAAAAAGTGCCTTTGCTCCGGCTTCCGCCTTCTTGGCCTCTTCCTCTCCATGCACAAGCTTGGTGAGTTCAAACGCAAGTATCTCCTTGGCTTTATTAAGTTCAGCGCCTTCCCACTTATCCATCTCATCTATCTGTTCAAGAGGAAGGAATGTGAGCATTCTGATCATTCGAAGCACATCGGCATCCGCTACATTTCTCCAGTACTGGTAGAAATCAAACGGCGAGGTCTTGTTCGGATCAAGCCATACTGCACCGCTGACAGTCTTACCCATCTTCTTGCCTTCGGAATTGAGTAAAAGCGTCTGCGTCATGGCTTCCGCATCATTCTTGCCAAGTTTCTTTCTTATGAGCTCTCTACCGCCGAGCATATTGCTCCACTGATCATCACCGCCAAACTGAAGATTACAGCCGTATCTTCTGTAGAGTTCAAGGAAATCATAACTCTGCATGATCATGTAATTGAACTCGAGGAAAGTCAATCCTCCATCCCTGTCCATACGCTGCTTAAAACACTCTGCTCTCAGCATATTGGTAACCGAGAAATACGGTCCGACTTCGCGAAGAACATCCACATAATTAAGTTTGAGCAGCCAATCGGCGTTATTGACAATCAATGCCTTGCCGTCAGAAAAATCTATAAACCGGCTCATCTGCTTCTTAAAGCATTCGATATTGTGATCAATATCTTCCTTGGTAAGCATCTTTCTCATGTCGGTCTTGCCCGAGGGATCGCCGATCATGCCTGTTCCGCCGCCCAAAAGCGCGATAGGCTTATTGCCGGCCATCTGAAGTCTCTTCATAAGGCAAAGCGCCATAAAGTGGCCAACATGAAGGCTGTCCGCCGTAGGATCAAAGCCAATATAAAAAGTAGCCTTACCATTATTGATAAGGTCTCTTATCCTCTCTTCATCTGTAAGCTGTGCAAGAAGTCCTCTTGCTTTCAGTTCTTCAAAAATACCCATAATATTCCTCTTCTTTCTGACTTAAAATCTCTTGCCCCATTCTATATTGATACTGCCGTTTTGTCAATAAATGCAGCTACGAACCGATCATCTGCCCACAAGGCGTCTTACAATCGGAATATGAGCCAAAATGACCGTTAAAAGTAAAGAGACCGGAGCAATGATCAATGTCTCAAGTATGGTCCTTAAGTCATTGGGCGGCAGGGCGTCCGTAAAGTGTCGCATAGCAAGAATAGTCAGATAGCCGCTGAAAATGTATACCCCAAGGCTGTATTGTCCGAAAACACGCAGGACATTGAATCTGCTTTTCTTTATACTTCCGGTGATCCGTTCCCACAGACAGACAAAGAACAGGCTTCCCGCAAGTCCTATAACAAACCTGTATGCATCTATGGCCAACTGCAGATACCAAATATTCTTGCCAAGGCGGTAACCGCTGACATATATAAAAGCCCTGCGGTCATATAATAAAAACAAGGCCAAGAATAATACTCCGAGCAGTGCCGTAAATAAGATCGGTCTGTCACCATGAAAGTGCTTCAGTCTTTTAAACAGACTGCTTATGCCGGAATGCATCCGTACAGTGCCTTCAAAGAATCCGTGTGCATAATATGCCAATAAATAATACGGTAGCAGATACTTGTATGTATGCAGGTTCATCCCATCGGGAATAACAAGGAATGCCGCGAACAGAAGAACATATACGATAATACTGTCCTTAAGATAAAGATGTACGACCCATACCACCGCAAAACAGAATATCATCGCCCACAAAAACCAGTGATTGTAAAGTACTCTTATAATAAAATCAGGGACGATGTCAAAACCCGTCGCATGCTCCACTCCAAGGCGCATCATGACAACCATCTCACGCACATATTCCGTGAGCGTCCAAAAGACTATCGGTATAAGATACAGGGATACCCGTCGCCTCAAAAGCGAAAACGCCTTTTTATTGTCTGTTGCCCTTTTCATGGAAGAATATGCAAAATATCCGGCAATAAGCGCAAAGAGCGGCATATGAAAGCTGTATATGAACTGATAGAGTTTATCATCAAAGTACAACATCCGGGCACTGAAATCCGCCCCGTTACCCTCCTGTATGCAATGACCCCATACCACGAGTATAATGGCAAATCCCCTGATGATATCCGGCAATATATCTCTTTTTTTATCTGAAATCTTATCCATAACCGTCATACGTCAAAAACGCTTTTCATATAGCACGAATTTTATTCTGTTTTCATGTTATATGAAAAACGCCCGGCATCACACGACACCGGGCATTGATCAATTCAAAACTATACTACCAAGAAGAACTTAATAAGGAATATAGCTGCAAGCACATATGTAAGTGCCGATATTTCCTTGCTCTTGCCTGTAAAGAGCTTGATCACTACATAAGATATGAGTGCAAGTCCGATACCATGTCCGATAGAGCTTGATATAGGCATAGCTATCAGCATGATGAATACAGGAACAGTCTGTGAGATATCGTTAAAGTCAATATTCTTAAGTCCTGAGAGCATCAGTATTCCGACATAGATCAAAGCTGCCGATGTAGCTGCCGCAGGAATGATGGCTGCTATGGGAGCAAGGAACATGCATAACAGGAATACGATACCTGTAACAAGTGCTGTAAGACCTGTACGTCCACCTGCTTCAACGCCTGATGCAGACTCAATGAATGTGGTAACGGTAGAAGTACCTGTGCATGAACCGCAGATAGTACCGATAGCATCGGCAGTAAGTGCCTCCTTCATATTGGGCATCTTGCCGTCCTTATCAAGCATGCCGGCTCTTGATGCGGTACCTACCAATGTACCTATAGTATCGAACATGTCGATGATGCAGAATGTAATAACCAAAGTGATCACTGCAAACCAGCCAATCTGGAACAGAGTCGCAAAATCGAACTTGAACAGTGTGGTGTTGGCCATATCAGCAAAAGGCGGTGCAAAAGATGCTGTTGCGAGTGAAGCAAAAGGATTGATACCCAGGATAAGGTCTCCTACCCAATATACTACAGATGCGATGAGCATACCAAGCAAAACCGCTCCCTTAACACCGTGATGTGCAAGGATGATGATCGCAAAAAGACCTACAAAGATCGTAATAACCGTAAGAACCATTATGCTGTAGCTTCCGCCCATTGAATTCTTAAGGAACGAAGGTGTAAGTGCTCCGAAGAAGCCACTCATAACATAATTGGCATTGCCGCTCTCATCGTATATTCCGACATTGGAACCGAAGCCGATGTTCATAAGCATAAGACCTATAGACGGTGCAATACCGAGTCTGATTCCGAGAGGAATAGCCTCCACTATCTTCTCTCTTACATTCAATACTGAAAGGATGATGAAGATTACACCCTCAATAAGAATGATGCCCAGAGCTGCCTGGAATGAAACAACGTAACTTGTACCGGTAATGGCAACGATATTGCCGACTACTACCGCAAAGAAGCTGTTAAGTCCCATGCCGGGAGCCATTGCAAAAGGCTTGTTGGCAAGAAAAGCCATGCAGATCGTACCGATACCTGACGCAAGACATGTTGCAAGGAACACACCATTCCACAGGGGTGAACCGATATCAAATCCCGTCAAAAGATTGGGATTAAGTGCAACGATGTAAGCCATCGTCATGAATGTAGTCAATCCGGCAAGTATCTCGGTCTTGACATTGGTGTTATTCTCGCTGAGCTTAAATAACTTTTCCATACTCTTTATACCCTCCTTCATAGATATGTGATATGAAAATCAAAACACATCCCCATCATATCAACACTTAGTGCCGTTGTCAACAAGCGAGCACCATATATTGAGTTTGCGGATGTGTTATGTTAACCACTCCTTTTTCTCACGAAAAAGGCGCTACTTTCCTGTCATTAGCGTGGTCATGGCTTCATTAAGCCCTTTAACCGTGAGCATGTACATGGGAAAAAGTGTCTTGACTGCCGTCTCTGCTTCTCTCCATGGAGCGCGTCCCGGGGCCATCTTTGGGTTCATCCACACGATCCGCTTATAGTGTCTTTTTAAAAGATTAAGCCAATCCCATCCGGACAATCCGCCATTGGGGCCTCTGTAATTACCGGTCTCCGAGTAAAGTTCCTCAGGAGCCATTGCAGCATCACCGACTATGATCACTTTATAATCGCTGTCCAGATTGCGGAACATCCACTCCGTATCTATCCAGTCACCATTTTCACACTCAGGTGTATTGTACAGTTTGGAATAGATGCAGTTATGAAAATAATAGACTTTAACGTCTTTATAATGATTGGATTTGTTCACGGACTGAAACAGTTCATTCATAAGAGAACTGTATGGAATCATCGTACCGCCGCTGTCCATGAGCAAAAGCAGTTTGACCGTATTCTTACGCGGCTTTTCCATCACGATCTGAAGCATTCCGCCGTTGTTGCAGGTCTTATCAACAGTTCCGTCTATATCAAGTTCCGTCTTGGGAATATCCAGTTTGCTCGAGAACTGTCTCAACTTGCGAAGTGCCTGCATGAACTGCCTGTTGTCTATGATCCTGTCATCACGAAAGTCTCTGTATTTCTTCGCTCCGATCACGGCAAAGGCCGACTGATAACCTGTCTGACCGCCCACTCTCACACCGCCGATATTACCGCCGGTATTGCCGAAAGAGGTCTTACCCATGGTACCTATCCAATGAGAACCTCCGTTGTGTTCGCTGTCCTGATCGCGTAGTCTGTCCTTGAACTTCTGCTCAACATCATCCTTGTCGACCTGTATCTCTTCAACGCGATTAAGCCATTGCTTCTCTTCCATCTGAAGCATCTCGTTCATCTCAGGCTTATCAAGCCATTTAAGCATATTGGCGCCGACTTCCGGATCCCAGGTCTTGCCTTTGAAGTTGCTCTCAAAGACCATATCGAACTTATCGTATTCAGTCTCGCTCTTAACCAAGATCATGCGCGCAAGATAATAAAAGTCAGTCATCTGGCTGTTATGAAGCCCCTTGTCCAGCGCCTCCATAAGAGTCAGCCACTCACCCAGCGTCACATGCAATCCTGCTTCTCTTAAGTCATAAAAAAACTTGGTGAACAATGATCCGCCCCTTTACAGATTGATCTTGCTCTTTACGGTATCAAGATCCTCATCTTTTTTCACTATCACTCCAACAAAAGGAAGAGCTTTTCTGATCTCGTCAGCCGGAATACCCGCGATCTGCAGCACGTTTATCCAGTCTATAAGTTCAGAAGTGGAAGGTTTCTTTCTGATATCTCTCATCGCGCGGATGTCATAGAATACATCAAATGCATTCTTAAGCACATGTTCATCTACATCGGGAAGATGCACTCTTACTATCTCTTCCATAAGTTCGGCATCCGGGAAATCTATGTAATGGAATATACATCTTCTTAAGAACGCGTCCGGCAGTTCTTTCTCGGCATTGGACGTAATGATCACTATGGGTCTGTTCTTGGCCTTGACCGTTTTTTTGGTCTCGTGGATATAGAATTCCATCTGATCGAGTTCCCACAAAAGGTCGTTAGGGAACTCAAGATCTGCCTTATCTATCTCATCTATGAGCAGTACCACCTGCTCGTCAGCTTCAAAAGCCTCACCCAACTTGCCAAGCTTGATATATCTTGCTATATCATCCACTCCCTCTTCTCCGAACTGTCCGTCATACAGTCGCTGTATCGTATCATACATATACAGCCCGTCCCGAGCCTTGGTGGTGGATTTGATATTCCATATGATAAGCTGTTTATTAAGAGCACGAGCAACGGCTTCTGCCAACATGGTCTTGCCGGTACCCGGTTCGCCCTTTATCAAAAGCGGCTTCTGCAATGTGATCGCCACATTGACAGCATTTAAAAGCTGCTCGCCCGCAACATATTCTCCTGTCCCTTTAAAGCCCTGATCGATTCCCTGACCTGCCATATATTCCTCCGTCCATCCGCCTGTGCGAATAATCAATCTATTTATCCCACTCGATATTTAAGTGTTCATCCTTCTTATCTCTTCCCATAAGTGCAACCAGTGCGTCCTTGGCCGGCTTTCCCTCAAAGAGCACCTGATTGACCTGTTCGATTATGGGGAGATCAACTCCGTATTTCTTTGATAATCCCATGGCAGCCTTGGCACTGTATACGCCTTCTACCACCATCTTGACTTCACTCATGGCTTCATCATATGTCTTGCCCTGTCCGATAAGGATACCGGCTCTTCTGTTGCGGCTATGCATACTGGCGCAGGTCACGATAAGATCACCAATTCCGGTAAGGCCGCAGAATGTCTCAATCTGGCCACCCATAGCCATACCAAGTCGTCCTATCTCAGCAATGCCTCTGGTGATAAGAGCCGCCTTGGCATTGTCGCCGAATCCGAGTCCGTCCGCTATACCGGCAGCAAGCGCAACCACATTCTTAAGCGAACCGCCAAGTTCCATCCCCAATATGTCAGAGCTTGTATATACTCTGAACACATCATTCATAAATACATTCTGAAGATACTCGGCAACACTCTGCTCCTTGGCTCCCACGACTACGGTTGTCGGAAGCCCCCTTCCGACTTCTTCAGCATGTGAGGGGCCTGACAATACTGTCACCTTTGCCTGCGGTATCTCCTCTTCTATCACTTCAGAAAGTGTATATAGAGTATTCTCTTCTATACCTTTGGCTACATTGACTATTATCTGTCCGTCAGCCACATATTCCTTCATGGAATGTGATGTGGATCTGGTATACGGCGAAGGTACAGCAAGTACCAGAATATCCTTATCAGTACACGTAAGTTTAAGATCAGTCGTGAATTCCATGTCATCCGGCAATCTTACTCCGGGCAGTTTATCCACATGCTCATGTTTGTTACTAAGCATTTCTATCTCTTCGGGTATGATTGACCAGACCGTAACCTTATGTCCGTTCTCCGATAAGAGCTTGCCAAGAGCTATTCCCCAGCTTCCCGCTCCGATTATTCCTATTCTTTCCATGAATGTCACTCCCTCTACTTGCCTGAATGATCCGGATTCTGGTGTCCTTCCGGCTTTTTGAAAAGATATGTCTTTCTCTCTGTTCCGTTTATCAGATTAACTATATTGGTACGATGCCTCCAATATGCCATTACCATAAGGAAAAAGGCCAAAATATACATCTCTGTGAGATTGGCTTGGGCCATGGGCGCAAAAAAACCTGTCTGCCCCAGGAAAATAAGCATAACCACATAAAGGAAATATACAAGTAGCGAACCTACGGACACCATATGCACCGTAAAAAACGGTACGAAGAAAGCCGCAAGTCCCAAAACTATAAATCTCCAGTCGGAAGAAAACACCAATCCACCGGTGCATGCTATTCCCTTTCCGCCTTTAAATCCCATATAAAAAGGATAGTTATGACCAAGTATCGCCCCGAGCGCGGTATATAATACCAACAGATAATCAAGTTCGGGATACGAAGGCACAAAGATATGCCTGACTATGGCTATGGCTATCATAGTTTTTGCTATATCGCCTATCATCACTATAAGCCCCGCCTT
>JAEEGL013668625.1_pt1 | contig 13739 bp, 11 predicted proteins | sample 9134231 | NCBI WGS metagenome assembly JAEEGL01 (sample SAMN16246548, study PRJNA631951) | gut metagenome | biome: gut microbiome; feature: rumen; material: fiber-attached | host: Bos | place: Iran: Karaj | collected 2018-10 | reverse complement strand
TTATGAAGTATTGAACTCTTGCTTTAATAAGAGCTACAAGACATACTCCAAGTCCTCGATGTATCTTAATAACGAGCGTTCCATCCAGGTATGGTTCCCGAAGGTATATCAGACAGTTGCCGCGGCAGAGAAGGCCGCAGAGACATCCAAGGAGAATGTATTTGCCATATCCAAGAACGGCTTAAATATCCATACGGTCGGCAAGATTACGGATGACGGAACCGGCATCAGAATCGTATTTGCCAAGATCGGTCGCAAGCCTTATAAGTTCCTCGGAGTATTCTCCAAAGACTTATCCAAGAGCAAGAAAGACTCTCTGTACTTTAAGCAGATTGCAGACGAAGCAGACCTCACAAACTGGCAATAATCTTGGCAAAAAAAAAAGACAGGCTAACCTGTCTTTTTTATTATCTTACTTCTTTTAATTATCTTATTTATGAAGTCTCTCGTAATATCCCGGTGCGTTCTTGACTTCTATCTTATTCTCAAACATTGCATATTCCGCATCCGAGAGTGTATCGTTAAGTGTCGCCTCAACATTCTCCTTAATCGCATATCCTACGGCTACCGAAGGGGCTATGTGCGGATCTTCATATTCTTCACACTTCTTCTGTACTATCTTGCAGAACTCCTCACACTCACCGTCAGCAGGCATCGGAATGATTACATTAAATACATCTCCGTCCACACGCCCTATTACATAATCAGGCTTGGCATTCTCTCTGATAATTCCCGCAACAGTTGATATCAGTCGATCGCTTTCTTCATCTCCGTATGTATCATTGACATACTTCCAGTCATTGATATTGATGCATACTCCCGCAACAGGAACCACCTGTGAACGATCTATGATCTTAAGTCTGTTCTCAAAATACGTATGATTAAGCATGTCAGTGAGTTCATCGTTCTTCTCACCCGTCTTGGCCTGATAACTCTCCTTCTGAAGCTTCTCTTCAAGCTCATCCGTATATATCTCAAGTTCTCTGGTTCTGTATGCTCTGTCTCCAAGAGACTCATATGATTCCACGATTCGTTCTATTATTGTCTTAACCTGTGGAATCTTGTCATACTCAACCGCATCATATTTAACATATATATGCGCTACGGTTCTGTCATATATTCTGAGTTTGATACCGGGATCCATGATCACGTCAGGCTCAAATCCCGTCCAGTCGCCTACGGCTATGGCCTTCTCTCCGTGCCTCTCAGTCATCATAACGGCAACGCCCGTAAGCTTATTAACCGACTTAAGCAGTTCCAAGAGCACTTCGATGTCAAATAAAGTATCTAACTTATAATTCCTTATATTGTCCTTGAGTCTTTTATCAAGCGGTATCGAACCGTACGCCATATCCCTATCCTCCAATATATCTTGGGCATTTCCCATATAAATATATTGTAGCATCTGCATACATATATTGGCAACAGCATAACATAAGAGCGGATATCCGCTTATGCAGCTGATATCCGCTTTAATAACTATGCCAGTATTTCTTTCTCTATAAGCTTAGCCAATCCATCCTCGTCATTACTGAATTCAGTCACTATGTCTGCATGAGCCTGTACTGATTCATCCGCATTACACATCACTATTCCGTGTCCTGCCGCCTTGATCATGGATATATCATTCATGGCATCACCGGCAGCATATGAATCTTTGATTGGAACGCCTAAATGGTCACACAGCCATGTAAGCGCCGCGCCCTTACCGGCTGTCCTGCTGTATATCTCGAGATAATCAGGTTCCGAGTACAGGGCATCCAACACGTCAGAATGTTCGCTTAATACCTTCTGTCTGAAAGCTTCGAGTTTGTCATAATCCGTCAGTTCTATGGCTAACATCTTGGCAGGTGCATGGACTAACACATCTTCCGGTCTGTCCGTATATATAACGGGAAGATGTATCTTAACCGTGTATTTATTGATCTCACGATCATTTGTAAGCGTCACAATGGAATCATCCGTATATGTCTGAATATGCACATCCATCGCATGTGCCGTATCCCATATCTTACGCACACGATCCATCGGAACCGGATCTGTATATATTATGACACTATTGTCACAATCATATATGAGCGATCCGTTGTTGGCTGTCACATATACTCCGGGCATATCAAGACCGGCTAGGTGTTTGACCTCCAGTATGCTTCCAAGCGGTCTGCCCGATGCAAGCACAAGCTTATGTCCTGCACCCGTCATACGATGAAGCACTTCTATGCTGTAGTCGCTTACTTTGCTCTGATTATTAAGTAATGTTCCGTCCAAATCCGCAAATAATATCTTCATACTCTATTTTCTTCCGGTTGCTTTCTTCATATCTTCCCAAATATCTGCAGATACATACAGATTGCCGAAACCAAGACCCAGATCCGTAAGCGGCTTAGCCTCACCGTGATAATCCGAACCTCCGGATATTAACAGTCCGTTCTGCGCAGCGAACTCTCTGGTCTCCCTTTCTTCAGCCGCGGAATTGGTGGTATATACAGCCTCTATTCCGAGCAGTCCCACAGGCTTAAGTTCATCGATAAGAGTCTGTATCCTGTCCCAGTTCATATGATATAACATGGGATGGGCCACAATAGGAATACCGCCCGCTTCCTTAATAAGCCGTACTCCGTCAGCCGCCGTAGTCTTCTCTCGCGGCACAAAATACGGGCCGTTATCACCTATGTAACGTTCGAACGCTTCCTTAAGATAAGTTGTATATCCCTTCTCAAGCATGAATCTCGCATAGTGCCCTCTGGTGATAACACTGTCGGGAAAACGCTTCTTAAGTTCATCATAAGTCATGGGCATACCGGCAGATGTTAACAACGCACACATCTTCTCATTCCTGACATCCCTTGAGTCAACGAATTCCTTTAAGTACTCTGTAAAGCCTTTAGCCTTATAATCAACATCAAGTCCTACTATGTGAATATCCTTATCCCGCCACTCGGTTGATAATTCCACACCCGGGATAAGTTCTATATCCTTATCCGCTGCATACTCAATCGCCTCATCAAGGGCATCCACCGTATCATGATCAGTGATCGCAATAGATTTTAATCCCTTATATAAGGCGTAATCAATCAGTTCTTGTGGACTCAGGCTTCCGTCTGAGTATTTCGTATGAGTATGCAGATCTATGGCATTTCTGCCTGTCAGAGTATTCTCATATGCCTTACATTTCTTATCTCTTGGATTAAACCAATCGTTGTTATTCTTCACTTAATACCTCACAAAAAGCCGGCGTGTCATCACGCCGGCCATAATAATCAATCTTCGTCGCCTTCTCTGTCCGCAGTATATACGGTACGCTTTCTGGCCATCTCATCGCTCTCAAGATACTCATCATATGTGGTTATCTTATCTATGAACTTACCGTCAGGAAGGAATTCTATAATTCTATTGGCGGTAGTCTGAACGATCTGATGGTCACGGCATGCAAACAATTCAACACCCGGGAACTTGATCATTCCGTCATTAAGAGCTGTTATCGCTTCCATATCAAGGTGGTTGGTAGGCTCATCAAATATCAGGCAGTTAGCTCCCGATATCATCATCTTGGATAAGAGACATCTCACCTTCTCACCACCGGATAATACCTTAACCTTCTTGATACCGTCTTCACCGGCAAATAACATTCTGCCAAGGAATCCTCTTACATAAGTCACATCCTTAACGGGGCTGTATCCGGTAAGCCATTCGGTTATGGTATAATCGCTGTTAAATTCCTCAGTATTATCCTTAGGGAAATATGCCTGCGAAGTTGTTACACCCCACTTATAACTGCCCGAATCCGGCTCCATCTCACCCATAAGGATCTTAAATAACGTAGTCTTGGCAAGCTCATTACCGCCTACGAATGCTATCTTATCATCATGTCCTACGGTAAAACTTACATCATCAAGCACTTTCTTACCGTCTATAGTCTTGGTAATGCCCTCAACGAACAATACCTCATTACCGATCTCTCTGTCGGGTCTGAAATCTATATAAGGATACTTTCTGCTTGAAGGCTTAATCGTATCAAGTTCGATCTTCTCTAAAGCTCTCTTACGTGAAGTAGCCTGCTTAGACTTAGAAGCGTTGGCAGAGAATCTTGAAATGAATTCCTGTAATTCCTTAATCTTCTCTTCCTTCTTCTTATTAGCTTCCTTCATCTGCTTGATAAGCAACTGGCTTGACTCATACCAGAAATCGTAGTTACCGGCATAGAGCTGAATCTTGCCGTAATCGATATCGGCAATCTGAGTACATACCTTATTAAGGAAATATCTGTCATGGGATACTACTATGACCGTATTATCGAAATCTATTAAGAATTCTTCAAGCCAATTAATGGCATCCATGTCAAGGTGGTTGGTAGGCTCATCAAGAAGCAGTATATCGGGATTACCGAACAGTGCTCTTGCAAGCAATATCTTGACCTTCTGATTACCGTCCATCTCAGACATCATACTGTAATGAAGATCAGTCTCAATACCAAGTCCGTTAAGAAGCATTGCAGCATTACTCTCTGCTTCCCATCCATCCATCTCCGCAAATTCAGCCTCAAGTTCAGCGGCCTTAACACCGTCTTCATCCGAGAAATCTTCCTTGGCGTAAATAGCATCTTTCTCTTTCATTACATCATACAGTCTCTGGTTACCCATGATAACCGTATCCATTACACTGTATGCATCATATTTAAAGTGATCCTGTTCAAGAACTGAAAGACGCTGTCCCGGAGTAATAGCTATATCTCCCTTGGTTGTCTCCAATACTCCTGACAATATCTTAAGAAATGTAGATTTACCTGCACCGTTGGCTCCGATCAATCCGTAACAGTTGCCTTCGGTGAATTTGATATTAACATCCTCAAAGAGGGCCTTCTTGCCCACTCGGTATGTTACATTATTCGCTGATATCATTTTTCATAATCTCCTCTAAAGCATTTTATGCCCTTTAAGTTCGCGATACAATCTTGCCACAGGCAATCCTACCACATTATAGTAGTCTCCTTCAATACTTTCTATATGTTTGGCAAATATACCCTGTATTCCGTATGCTCCCGCCTTATCAAGGGGCTCACCCGTAGCGATGTATTCTTCTATCTCCTCATCCGTAAGCGGGAAAATCCTTACCTTAGTCTCCTGACAGAAACTGAGTACATGCATTCCGCCTGACGGTTCTCTCCACAATACCGTAACGCCGGTATATACCTTATGACTTCTGCCGGATAATGACTTAAGCATAGCCTTACACTGCTTCTTGTCGGCAGGCTTACCCAAGATAGTCTCATCAAGATACACCACGGTATCCGCACCTATCACCACATCATCTTCATGTCCGTCATTGTATACTGCCTTGGCCTTGGCATAAGACAATTCCTTAACCACCTCTTCAGGTTTGGTTCTGGATGTTGTCTCACTTGTTTTGCTCACACATACTTCAAATGGTATTCCCACCAGTGTAAGCAGTTCACTGCGTCTTGGCGAACCTGACGCCAGAATAATCTTCTTCATATGATCAGTTCTCTCTTAATTGATTTGTTATTTATGTTCTTCGGGGATAAATCTCCTGGTCACCGTCACATCGGCATCCTTGCGTTTCCTGCGTTCTTTGGCCACTTCAGCTTCGACCTGCTTAAAGAACAGCTCCTGTGAATTAACGCTCTTACCCGATCTGCTGTGCTTGATATATCTTCCGTCCTCGGTAAGTATGTGTGCCTTAACCGTATCCTTAAGTTCAAGATCGAGTATATCCTTAAGTCTCTTCTTAAGCGCCTCTTCTTCTACCGGGAATAATACTTCCACTCTTCTTTCGAGATTTCTTGGCATCCAGTCGGCACTTCCGCAATAGAACTCGGGCTTCTTATTATTCTCGAAATAGAATATTCTGCTGTGCTCCAGATAATCTCCGACTATTGAGCGCACTGTAATGTTCTCGCTTACGCCCTTGATTCCGACCTTAAGGGAACATATTCCTCTTACTATCAGTTCTATCTTAACGCCCGCATTACTTGCCTCATATAACGCACGTATTATATCAGGATCGCACAGGGAATTCATCTTGGCAATAATGTGCGCCGGACGACCTGCCATGGCATGTTCCTTCTCCCTGCCTATAAGATACAAGAATCTGTCCTTAAGCCATAACGGTGCCACACACAGACGATTCCATGCCGCAGGCTCTGAGTATCCCGACAGCATGTTAAATAATGCCGTTGCATCCTCACCGTATGTTTCTTTGCATGTAAACAATCCTACATCCGTATATCTCTTGGCGGTGGAGTCATTGTAATTACCGGTTCCTAAATGAACGTATCTCCTGATACCGTCTTCTTCCATTCTGACTACGAGTGTAATCTTGCTGTGCGTCTTAAGACCTACCAGGCCGTATATTACATGACAGCCTGCCTGCTCAAGTTTCTTGGCCCAAACGATATTATTCTCTTCATCGAATCTGGCCTTAAGCTCAACCAGAACCGTTACCTGTTTGCCGTTCTCTGCAGCATCGGCAAGCGCAGCTATGATTGGTGAATTACCGCTTACTCTATACAGAGTCTGCTTAATGGCAAGTACCTTGGGGTCTTTACTGGCCTTACGGACGAATCTTACCACAGGTTCAAAACTCTGGTAAGGGTGATGCACCAGTATATCACCTTTTCTTATTGAATCGAATATATCCTCCGACTCAGGCAGATCTATAACAGGACACGGTTCCTTCTCAATGGCCCTGTATTCATCCATGCCCTCAAGTCCGTATAACTTCATAAGGAATGTAAGATCAAGGGGACCGTCTATATTATAGATCTCATCCTTCTTAATCATCAGTTCCGACTTAAGTCTCTCAAGCAATCTCTCATCAATACCGCTCTCCACTTCAAGTCTTATGGCTTCTCCCCATTGTCTCTTCTTAACCTGCTTCTCTATTTCTTTAAGAAGATCAGCCGCCTCTTCTTCATCTATCTCAAGATCGGCATTACGCATGATTCTGAACACACATGTGGAGAGTATGTCATAACTCTGGAATAACCTTCCGAAATTACGCTCTATAACCCTCTCAAGCGATACAAGTGTCTTGGTATCCTTGCTTCCGGGTATCTCAACCATACGGGGTAACACACTGGGAACCTGAACGGTTACGAATTCTGTCTCCTTCTTATTATCGGCCTTACTTCTCACAAGCGCACCGATATTAAGCGATTTATTACGAATAAGAGGGAAAGGCCTTGAACTGTCCACAGCCATAGGCGTCAACACGGGATATACGTAATCCTCAAAGAACCTGTCCACGAAGTCACATTGCTTCTTATTAAGCGTATCAAGTGATCTAAGCAGATTCACTCCCGCCTTCTTAAGTTCCGGATGAAGTTTCCTGTACGTATCGTACTGCTCATCCACCAGTTCATGTGTTGCAACACTTAATGCCTTAAGCTGTTCCTTGGGAGTCATGCCCGCAATATCAGGCTTCTTGAATCCCGCATTATCCATATCTTTAAGAGATGCGACCCTTATCATGAAGAACTCATCAAGATTGGACGCACTGATAGAGAGGAATTTAAGCCTCTCAAATAAAGGTATGCTCTTGTCTTTGGCTTCACTCAGAACTCTTCTGTCGAATTCGACCCAGGATAATTCTCTGTTCCAATAATTAATCGGATCATCCAATACGGACTTGCCCATATACACCTCTGTTAATCGTTGCTACTATATCTTGGCAATCTGATTGATTACCGGTTTTACGCAGAATATTTCTTCAAAAAAATCTGCGCGTTTGGCGAACACGCCCTTCTCAAGTGTTATGTCTTTATTGGTGCGAACTGTTATGACAAGTGTGTCATCTGCAAGTTTGGCTTTGATATCCGCCACCTTCTGTCTGTGACTTCGATCAAGAGCACTTCCCATTCTTAGAAGCGCCGTCAACTTAGCCACCCTCATATATACATCTTCGCTTCGACCACTGGTCTCGGTCCGCTCTATATCATAATCAAGATATACGTGATTATACTTAACAACTCCTGCGATTATCTCCCTCTCTATCTCTGAGAGTCCGATGATCTCTGTGGCCATGATTATGTTATAACTGCTCTGTGCAAGGTTATACATGCTGATATATTTGCCGCAGTCATTAAGAATGGTCGCAATACGAAGTAAGAGTCTGTCCCTCTTACTAAGTCCGGTAACCTTCTTCATACTGTCAAATATAGTCATACAGATATTCTCAAGAGTCTGATTCCTCTTGTCATCACCGTTATATCTGCGACTTAAGCTTCTTGCACACGTGATAATATCACTTTCAAAATCATGATCTATCACTATGAGTTTCTTACGCTCACCGTACTCATATGCGATACCGTCGGTAAGAGTAACTCCAGGAGCCCATATCATACCCACTCCCATTGTCTTAGCCACACTTCTTATTAAAGTTGCAGCTATATATACCTGATTAAAATTCTCTCTTGCAACATTATATCTGCGACAGAATTCATCCGAATTCATCTCTTTGATCCTGTCAAAGAATGCCATGAAACGACTTGCCGTAATATAACCGGGTGTATCCGAATCCTTGGTTCTGTTCCATGTGATTGGCGAAACATAATCATCCACGATTATCAGATTCTCGATATTCCTTCCGCCCAAATACAGTTTCTCAAATACATCCATCTGAGAACCGATCATCTCTTCAAGCAGTTCATCGTATTTACCGGGGGATGCATCAAGTTCTGACAGGCTCTCCTGTAATCTCAGAACACCGAGTTTCATATTCTGTGTTACATCCAACTTATCCTTATCAAATAACGATATCTGTATGCTTCCGCCGCCTATATCCACAATTGCCGTCGATTTCTCAATAGTCTTGGTGAAATCCCTGCCCTTACTTGCAACAGATTTATAATCAAGAAATCTCTGTTCTGAATTGCTGATGATATCGACATGTATTCCCGTACGCTGTTCTATCTGGTCAAGAAGTATCTTGGTGTTACGGGTCTCTCTGACTGCAGATGTACCGTATGCCTTATAGTCCGTCACATGATAACTCTTCATTATCCTGCCGAATTCATTAAGGATCCTGCACATTTCCTCGACTTTATCTACAGGCAGTCTGCCCTTGGTATAAGAATCCGTACCCAGGTCAAGTCTGTACTTAAGTGTATCGATGACCTTCATCTTATTCTGTCCGAATTCATATATACCCATATTCAGTTCGTATGAGCCGACATCGATTGCGGCGAATAATTTAGCCACTAACGCCCCTCCGATAACTGTCTGTGTTCTAATCTTCTCTGCTGCTTATATAATCAATGAATTGCTGTGCGCTTCTGCCGGTCATTCCTCCGTGATACAGTTCCCACTTTCCGGCCTCTGCAAGAAGTTCGTCTTCACTTAACGTTATATTGTTACGTGCTGCCAATACCTTAACGATATTCTGGTATTCCTTCTTATCCGGCTTGCCAAAATATATGCTGCATCCAAACCTTGCTGACAATGAGAACTTCTCCTGCATGGTATCTTCCATATGCACCGAATCATCTCTTTCGGAGAATCTCTCATTGATAAGATGTCTTCTGTTGGATGTCGCATAAATAAGCACGTTCTTAGGCTTCTTCTCAAGGTCTCCCTCAATAACCGCCTTAAGATACTTATACTCTATCTCGAAATCTTCGAAACTAAGATCATCCATATATATGATGAACTTGTAATTGCGATTCTTGATCTGCGCGATCACGCTGTTAAGATCCTTAAACTGATGCTTATATATCTCGATGACTCTTAAGCCTCTGTCGAAGTACTCATTGGCAATAGCCTTGATACTTGATGACTTACCCGTTCCCGCATCACCGTATAACAGACAGTTATTGGCTTTCTTGCCGGATACAAATGCCTCGGTATTATCCGTAAGCATCTTCTTGGCATTCTCATATCCCACAAGATCATCAAGTTTAACATGTGCGATATTAAGGATCGGAACAATTATGACATTACCGTCATGATCTTCTTCGACTCTGAATGCCTTATGAAGTCCGAACCGTCCGACACCGTATTCTCTGTAGAAGTCGGTGAGGGCATCTTTCATATCTTCCGGAGAGCTCGCCTTCTCAAACCTGGCCGTAAGTTCGCATATTCTGCTCCTTATACGGCTGTTATATACCTTACTCTCTTCACTAGATGCATGATAATCTTCAACAAGACTCCATGACTTAAGTCCAAGCTTATCCTTCATGTCGGAGAAATCATAGTTAAACAGTTCTCCGATGATCTCCATATCATGAACCACGGCATCGACAATACTTCCGCTTATGGCACCCACTATCTCGCATGATCTGCTGTAGCTATTCTCATCATTAACCAATAACATCGCAAGATAATGATGCCAGAGATTGCCTGTTATTCCGTGACTTGCTCCGAATTCAACCAGCCTGCTCACGCACCCGTATGCCGTGTTACGTACCGCATCGGTATCCTCGTCATTATACGGACGCATGCTGTCTCTGCTTCCCAAGAAATCATAGGGTGAGCCCTCCATGATGAATATCATGTCAGACACCAGTTCATCCAAACATATATTGTTATAAACAATTAATTCATAATCTCTCATTGTATTAATAGTTCGCCCCGGGCATATGTGTCTGTCGGGGATAAAAGACTAAGTCGCTTAGATATGCAGCTCTTCCTGTAATGCCTTGCTCTGACCCATAATAGCCTCGAATATCCTCTTCATGTGATCCTTATACAGAGGATTGCCTGTCTTATCCGCAACGGCATAGAGTTTGTATTGCTCTCTGACAGGATCAAACACCGGAATATTCTCGGCGTTCTTATACCGCGCAATATCGCAGGATACATCCATTCTCTCTTCTAATAATCTGACCAATTTGTTGTCTATTTCATCCATCTGTGCGCGGTAATCATCAAGTGTCATAATCCACCTCCATACAGTGCAAATATCTACATAAATAATACGTACAGGTACTTAATAGTTTATATCAGTTTCGCCTTGATAGCAAGCAAATTAAAGACTATAATTTAGGTAGAAAGACCCCTGCGGAGGACATATATGAAGGTACGTAATATCATATTCGCCATTGTATCAATAAGCCTGTTGGCTGCATTAATAGTGGCATCGGTACTGAAGAAGAATATGCCCATGAATGAGGATTATTATGTAGGCAATCCCGGCGGTAATCTCTATAACGGCGGATTGTTCTGCGAGCATGAGGGCAAGGTGTATTTCTCCAATCCCAATGACAACGGATTTCTGTATGTTATGAATCCGGATGAGACCGATGTTAAGAAGATCGCGGGTGTATCTGTTGAGAGCATCAACGTGGATAAGCATCGTGTCTACTATGCTCTGTCAGGCCAGTCTACGGGATCGGGACTTGGATATCTGCGTAAGGCTACCGGTTTGTTCAGTGTCAAGAAATCGGGTGGTGACAATATATGCTACACTCAGGATGCGGTAGGTGTGTCTACGCTTATCGGCAGTTATCTGTACTATCAGCATTATGATAAGACCAGGGGAACTTATCTTGACAGGATCAAGATAGATAAGAGCAACCCGAGCACAGTTATCGCGGCTATGATCAATCCCGGCTCTGCCGATTCCGGATACATATATTATGCCGGTGTTCCTTCAGGTGATAACAACCATCCGAATGATTATAAGGATATGTATCTGCATATGTATGATACACGTACCGGCACGGATACGACCTTATATGAGCATCAGATGTATCAACCCATATATGATAACGGCAATATTTACTACATGGATCTTGAGACTAAATATCAGTTGCACAGATACAACCTTGCTACGGGCGAAGATGTGACGCTTACCGATGAGCGTGTAGATATGTTTAATGTAGGAAGCGGAATGATCTATTATCAGACCGACTCGTCCTCTCCCGATGCCGCCCTTAAGCGCATGACTACGGACGGCACCGATATAGAGACAGTTGCAACCGGAGTATACTGCGACATCAATATGACTTCAAATTTCGTATATTTCCACTCATTTGAGAGCAAATCAATGATGTATCATCAGTCTGTTCGCGGTGGCATCAATATGATGGCATTTATGCCCTAGTTCTGATACCCTAGTCTTCGTAGAAGAGGAATCTGTCGTCGAAATGTCCTGAGATGCTCCATCCGTCATCCATCCACACTTTCATTTTCCAACAATCGTCTTCCCAGTGAACGTCGGCATACACATTATCATACTGGTAGTCATGTGCTATATACGAGAAAACCTTACCGGTTTTATTTGAATCATCCTTATCAAGATTTCTTACATCCTCAACAAACATCTGGACATTGACAAGTACTGTGCTGCTGTTTGAGTAATCTCCGACGATGTCTTCGCTGTATCCTCCAAGCGAAGAAGAAAGCCTTACATTAGCTAAAGCTTCATAATCCGCATAATCACATCCCTGATACCTTATCGAGGTTTCTGTCTCAGAATAATGGAATATTTTAGCTAATGTTTCATCATCTATGGTCATTCCATCCGGGAAGATAACCTTCTCATAATTCTTATATACTTCAAACTCTGACAGATCTGTTGACGGATTTGTAATTTCTATCTCTTTTAAGTTCATACAATTGTCAAGTACACCGTGCGAAATCTTTGTCACTCCCGCAGGGAATACAAATGACTTAAGATTCTTACATCCATAGAAAGCAGCCTTATCAATCTCTGTAACAGAGTCAGGAAGATCAATGCTTTCAAATCCTGTCTCAAAGAATGCACTCTCCCCTATGAAAGTTACAGAATCCGGAATCTCTATCTCTTTAAGTCGCGGGCAGATAGAAAAGGTGCCTCTGTTTAATCTGGTGACACCTTTTGATATATTTACCGTCTCCAAAACATCGCATCCGGAGAACACGTTCTCTCCCATATATATCACGCTGTCAGGTACAGACACTTTCTTAAGGATATCGCAATCCTCAAAACATCTGCTATCCAAAAACATGATATTACCGGGTATGTCAAATTCCTCTATGTCATCCTTTTTTTGATGTGCAATCTTTAAGCCAAGAACAGGATAACTCTCTCCTTTTTCTTCAACTACATCACGAATACCCTTGTCGGTTTGGGCCCATACCGTAGCAAATTTATTACCGTTTTTATCCGTGCACAGATCATACTGAATGTCTTTCACATGTATTGCGTGGTCTTTCTTAGTCTCGGAAAAATCCCAATCTATCCCATCAACCAAATCCTTATATGAGGCTGACACATCATCGTCATCATCATCGTCATCTTCATCATCTTCCTCTGCGAATATATCCGTATCATCGTCATCATCCGAATTGCTTCCGCAGGCACAAAGCGAAAGAGCCATCATAAGCATCAATAATAATATTGTTATCTTTTTCATAATTCCTCCATAGCAAAAAATCTGCAAAAAGTATACACAATACAGTGAATTCATACAATAGCAGCGAGGGTAATTTTTTCTAATAAATTTATAAATTTTTATACATATAAAAACGGATTCTCTTGGTGATGTCCACCAAGAAGAATCCGTTTAAATCAATATTGGAAATATTTAGTCTACTAAATATTACGCATTAACGATCTGGCCGAAGTCGGGCTTAAGTGAAGCGCCGCCGATAAGACCACCGTCGATATCGGGCTTTGAAAGAAGCTCAGCTGCATTGGTTGCATTCATCGATCCGCCGTACTGAATACGAACTGCCTCAGCTGTAGCTGCGTCATAGAGCTTTCCGATCAGCTCACGGATAAGTCCGCAAACTTCCTGT
>JAEEGL013625063.1_pt1 | contig 13739 bp, 11 predicted proteins | sample 9134231 | NCBI WGS metagenome assembly JAEEGL01 (sample SAMN16246548, study PRJNA631951) | gut metagenome | biome: gut microbiome; feature: rumen; material: fiber-attached | host: Bos | place: Iran: Karaj | collected 2018-10 | reverse complement strand
TCCTCAAGAAGTGCAAGATGCTCATCAAGCTGCTCCTGAGTTGGGAAGCAAACACCGTATACACGGTTAAGTACCTGATTCTCAGCATCACCCTTCCAGTAAGCACCAGAGTGCTTGATAAGCTTGAAGTAACGGCAAAGCTTTACATTATCAACGTGAGGTCCACGACAGAGATCTGTAAAATCACCTTGATCATAGCAAGAAATTGTCTGTGTCTCCTCATCCATGTTATTAATTAAGTCAATCTTGTATGGGTCATCCTTGAACATCTCAAGAGCTTCAGCTTTAGAGATTTCTCTTCTGTAAATCTTGCAACCAGACTTTGCAACCTTCTTCATTTCCTTTTCGATTTTAGCAATGTCTTCATCTGTAAGCATTACATCGCCAAGATCCATGTCATAGTAGAAGCCCTCTTCTACTACTGGTCCAACCCAGAATTTTGCGTTTGGATAAAGGTGCTTTACTGCCTGTGCCATCATGTGTGCACATGAGTGATTGAGCATGTTTAAAGCTTCATCTTCTTTGAAATTAACCATGTTTTTCTCCTTTTACTAATGAATGAATTTAAGTAGCAACTTTACTAAGGGTGCCATAAAATAAAAAAGCCCCTAGGATGACTATGATAGTCGTCCTAAGGGTGCAAATTAATCATAATAATAGGCACGGTTCCACCTTAGTGTTTCACTCATTTTGTCTTTAACGGAACTACCCGGAGACGCTTCACCGACCAAAATATCGGCTTCTACGCTCAGCTCGAGAATGGTGTTCATATAAGCTTCCACTAGACGCTTCCAGCCTAGGCGTCCTCTCTCTTAGCTTCCACAAATACTACTGTTTCTGTCATCGCTTTTTCGATTGTTATACTAACACAATTTAATTATTTAAACAACCCTGCCTTACCAATACCAGGTGGCTTTTACCATATTTTCTGTATCTTTGGTCTCCGCTTTGACCAAATCTATATATTTAGGAACAAAGGTATCTGTCTCGTGCCATAGAACAATAGCATCACTATCCCATGGTATCAAATCAGCTCTGCCTGCAATGTAATTCACATTAAAATCTGCAAAAAATGATGCCATCGCATGTCCATCTTCTTCAGAGATATTTTTCACATCAGCAAGTGAGTCCGTCCCCTGCCTGTAGGAATTGTTCCAAAGGAAATCTCTCGCAGATTTTTCCAGCTCATTATTTTTTGCAAGAGTAGATACAGCTTCATAGGTCATTTTTCTTCCTGATAGCTTTATGACACCATAATAATTGGGGGCTGTCATAAGTGAACCTGTCGCCACATCTGTAACACCACCGCTGCTTTTTGTAATATGCTGAATATGCATATGGCCGGAAAGATTTGTTAAAACTCCATATTTTTCATATAAATCAAGAAGCTTGTCATTGTTTATAAATATTATTCCCTGGGTTGTAAGATCACTGTGCTTAAGAAGGGTTTGATGTGTTACACCTATCACATAAGCTTTGTCTTCTCTGGCTTTTATAAGCTGCTGTTCTACAAAGGCAAGTGTAGATTTTGTAAGAATGCCAGACATACCCGCCACCGTGTTAACATCCACTGCAAGTATGCGCACATTATCGGCAATCTGAGCCACATAAGATAAAGAGGTTTCATCCCTTGCTATAGCTTCATTGATGCCAAAATCACCATAAATCTGAAGGTATTCTGAGGCATCTATGCTGTTTACAAGCTCATATTCATCCTCACGAAATTTTGCTGCTCTTTTGACAGTGAAATCATGGTTTCCAGGAATCGTAAGTACATTTATTCCGGCGTCCTCAATAGCTTTAAGCTTTTTAGCAAAGGCTTCATGGCTTAATCTTGCCCCATTAAATGTCAGGTCACCAGTAATTATTAATGCATCTGGCTTCGCGGTAAGGACCTGATTTATAAACTCATCCGTTATTTCTTCACAGCCGAACATGTACTTGCCATCGCCATTTTCTATCATCCTCTGATAAAAAGTGCCACCATCTGTAAGTTCTTTAGCTATGTAATGGGTATCTGTAACGAGCCAAATATTTAGTGGCTTAACATCTTCATAATCACCATATTTTTCCGCGAGAAATTCATCGGTATCATGGCTTCCTGAAAGAAATACTACAGCTATTACTGATAAAATAATTATTACTATTCCTAATAAACTTAATTTCTTTCTCATATATTAATTTAAAATGTGTAAAAATATTACCTGACTACAGTCTTATCTTTCTGGCAAACTCCAGACCTTCCTCATCCCTTTGGGCAATAAGAAGTGGCCTGTTGCCTTTTATAGACATTATGTAGTCTAAAACCTTTTGCCTTAGTGTATCATCCATTCCTCTAAATGGCTCATCTAAAACTATAAAATCCGCAGGAACAAAAAAAGCTCTTACAAGCTCCACTAGTCTTCTGTCTACATCTGAAAGCTCTGATACAGGAAGTTCCATTTTGTCAGCAGCTATGAATCTTGAAAGCTCTTCAATGGCTCTTCCCTTGCTGGCCCATCTATGGACTTTTTTTACATTCCATATGGCATTTTTCTTGAGATTCAGCTGACCGTCCTGGGATACATAAGCACTCTGCAGAGTAGGATATTTATAATCTCCCATACGGCTAACCTTTCCTTCATCAGGCTTTTCAAGACCCATAAAAATCTTAAGAGCTGATGTTTTTCCAGAGCCCTCTGGCCCAACAAAAGCATAACATCTGCCATCCTCTATCTCCACATTAAGCTTGTCTAAAACCTGTCTTCCCTCGTATGTTTTGCTGATGTTTTCTAGTATAATTGTCATTTTAGTTTATCCTTCTATCTAATTTAGTAAGCTTTTTTCCAACTCTCTTAAAGTAATCTCATACTCGCAGAATATATTTTATCATTACTAGTTTGCACAAGATACTTATTTCTTATATCAAATTTAATCGTTCCCCAAATATGTTTCTATCCCATCTAAAGTGATTTTAATTTGGCCTGAATTCATAGTGTAATATATATCATCTGTCACCTCTTCTATGCGCTTTATTGCCTCATCCGATGGATGACCATAGCGATTTTTCTTTGAGCAGCTAATAATAGCTGCATCTGGCGATAAGGCCTGCAAAAATGAACTATCAGAACTATAACGACTGCCATGATGACTGACCTTTAGTAAATCTACATGATTGACATAGCCCGATTCTGCGATGGCTTGCTCCTGTGCTGCAGCTATATCTCCACCAAAGAAGGCTGCGTAATCTGCCACCTTATCTAGATTTTTATCATATTTCATTAAAAGACAAAGTGATAAATCATTTACATCATCCGATGTCATCCCCTCATATGGATAAATGCAAGTGAAAGATAAATGTTTTGTTCCACAGATTGTCCCCTGGGACATATAAATAATCTGAGTGCCATTTGCTTCTGCCAATCCTTTTAGTTTGCTTAGTGTCACACCATCAGGTATTTCTGATGATAACACTATATTTTTAATATCATAACCCATTTCCAGTAATTCAATCACGCCAGAAACATGGTCCAAATCCATATGTGTCAAAAACCAATAATCTATAGAACGTACTCCTTTGTATTTTAGAAATGGAAGCATGGTGTATTGACCTACTGCATCTGAAGATGTGCTTCCTCCATCGATAAAAAATTTTGTTCCATCTCCTGAGTTAATATATATTCCATCGCCTTGACCTACATCTAAAGCATCTATTTCAAATCCCCCTTTACCTGGGATAAGCCATATTAAAGATAAAAATAAAAAGCTACCCATAATTATATAAAGCTTTCTTTTTAACAAAATCAGGCTGTTTTTATCTTTTTTCTTTGTATAAACGGTAATGAGTGCTAATACACAGTAGTAAAGAAAAATGGCAAATATGCCTCTTTTTCCAACTATCACTGTTGAATGCGGTGTTTTATAAGCAATATCTGAAATCATCTCATAGAAATAAATAATAAAATGACATGGCAATAAAAACAAGCTACTCCCAGGTAGCCAAAATGCACCCATTAACCCAGCAACCAATCCTATCCCAAGCAAAAATGGCATCAGTGGCAGGATAAGTAAATTCAAAACAACTCCCAATATAGGAGTCTGATAAAATAGCCCCGTAACTATAGGAAGCATCCCTACAAACATTGAAAATGAAAATATAAGGCTGTTTATTAAATATTCAAAAAGTTTTCTATGCATCGAAACTTTCTTAGCATAAAAACTGTCCTTTGGCTTCAAACCATGAAATCTAATTCTACAATAATTCGTATATACGTTATTAACTGGTAATACAAATAGAGCTATAGAAAGTACTGCTCCAAAAGAAAATATAAAGCTTGAATTCGTTATGTATAAAGGTTCTTGTAGCAATAGAATAAGACCTAAAAGCGATAATGAGGTGAGCATATCATAGCTTTCTCCTAAAATCTGCGCACCTAAATAAACAAGAAACATTCCTATGGCTCTTATAGAAGATATGCTCCCACCTGTGAGAAACCCATACACAATTGAAATAGAACCTGCAAAAATTCCACTTATGGTAAAATTGGCTCTCCTTTTTCTAAAGAAGGAATATACCCCCATACAAATCACTGAAACGTGCAATCCAGACACTGCCAAAATATGTGCTATGCCAACATTTTGAAAAAGATTCTTTAATGACATATCAAGAGCACCTTTTTCTCCAACAACCACACTGGCTAAAAATCCGGCTTCTTCTGCAGGAAGACAGCTTGAATAGACGTAAGCTATCTGCTTACGCAATTTGAATGGTATATCAAGTCTTTTCAAATACCCCGCGGTAAATGAATAGCCTTCAATATCTGTTATCTCAAAATAAAGTCCCAATGAATTATAGTACTTTGCCATATCAAAGGTCCCTTCATTTGTCGCAACAGAAAAATGTTGAACCTTACCATCAATATTAAGTTTACAAAAATTTGGAATTTCGTCTGAATCTAATTTGAATATAAAAGAAGTTTTTGATAGTGTTTCGCTTCTTGAGGTAATAGAAGCATTTTTAACATAATATAAAACTTTGTTATTTTTTATTTCCTTGTGATAAACATAACCGGTTGCTTTAATATGTTCCTGCTCTTCTAAAACAGTATCAGCAACATATGCTTTATCATATAGCCCCAGAAAGTCCCAGGGGCTATATGCACTTAAAGCAATTAGTAGAATAATCAGCAAGGAAATCTTACAAAGTACTCGACCTTGTAATTGCAATGCATATCCTCCTATTATTCCTGTATAATCTCGTCCTCAGGAATATTTTCATCTTCTGTCGTTGAAAAATCTCCCTCTGGTATAAACCCATCTTCTTCGAATATCGTATAGTCGTCATCTGCAGAAGTCTTATTTATTATATCTTCATTACGAGATAAAGGCGCAGATAAGTCTACGTCAATATTTGATAGATGAGGTGTAGCACCATTAACAAGTATTTGTACCTGTTTGATATTATCAAGCTTTGTTAATGAATTTATTATGGAATACAGTGTAACGTTTTCTGTAATACCTGCCATTGCCGTCTCAAAAGAGCTATCAAAGTTTACTATACATACTCCGTTTTCTGTAACTGAAATAGAATTAATCTTTGTGCTGTCAGGTATTGCAGATAATAATCCTTCGGTGCTTGGACCCTTAAATAACTGCTCCATTACAACTTTTTCAATAGTTACATTACTGCTGTAATATACAACCCTATTCTCTTCAACAAGTGACATTCCATCTGCACTGGCAAAATATAAGGTGAGCTCTGTTGAAAGTAAAGAATCTGTCTCCTGTCCAAAATCTTCAATAAAAGTATCAGCTGTCATGGCTCCTACAGCCTCACCTGAAGAATCAACAAGAGGCTTATTATTCACATAAATAGATACATTCTTTACATCTTCTATTTGAGTAAGCGTTTTTACGATTGCTGCCCTTACTAATACTTCAGTGTAGACATCTATTGATTCATAATCACCTATAAAAAATAGTGAAAGTGCTCCATCTGTTAATTCCCATCGGCTTATTTCAATGCTTGAAGGTATTGTAGTAATATAATCTATATCATCAGTATCCTCTGATAGCATCTTAAGAGCCTCTTTTATCTGTGCTCTTCCATCGACGCTATTATACTCATAGTTAACAGCAGTAATGCTGTTTTTATCTGTGGAAAGGTAAAAAATCTGCTTATCCGAACCTGTCCCATTAAAAGTACATCCAACAAAAATCGCAATGGATAATGTACAACACAGCAATAGACTAGTAAGCTTTTTCATTAGTGCACCTCCTTTTCAATATAGTTCAAAGGAATACGCACATCAAATGTTGTACCCTCACCCAATTTAGAGCGAACTTTAACCTCACCATTATGCATGGCAATGGCACTCTTTGTGATAGCAAGACCAAGACCTGTTCCACCAATTTCTCTTGAATGAGATTTGTCTGCACGATAGAATCGCTCGAATATGTGATCCACAGAATCTTCTGGAATGCCAAGTCCGTTATCTTCAACCTTAATATAGAAAAATTGATGATCGCTGTTCAAAGAAATATGAACCCAACCGCCCTCATCATTATATTTGATAGCATTTTCAACAAGGTTAGTAACCACAAGTGTAAATTTAACCTCATCAACTTCAGCTACTACTGGTCTGAAGGACTCAAACACAACCTCGATATTGGCAGTATCCGCTATAGGCTTTAATCGCTTCAGTATGGATTCTATCAATGTGTTGATGTTTACAGCTGTTACATTAAGCTTAGCCTCACTTTTATCCATACGTACCAGGCTCAATAAATCATTTATAATTTTAGTTTCTCTATCGATTTCATCTCCGATATCCAACATAAATTCCTTGTACATCTCAATAGGAACATCTTCAGAACCATTTAAGGAATCGGCCAAAACTTTCATTGAAGTCAACGGCGTCTTAAGCTCATGAGACACATTGGATACAAATTCCTGTCTCGATTCATCTATAGCCTGAAGTTTCTTTATAACCTGATTGATTTTATCGGAAACTTGTTCCAGTTCATAATATGATTTTACGTTAGGCAACTCATTTGAATATTCCCTTGTGATAGCATCCAGTCCATCTGCCATTTTACACATAGGTCGTGAAAAATGAATAGAGAAAAATACACCAGCTATTATGGAAAGAATAATAACAAGCATTACACCAATCAAAATATATGATAGAAAAACATCTCTATTCTGATTAATATAATCCATCGATTTATTAATAACAAAGGTACCAACAATATCACCATCAGAATTATTGATTGGAACTGATACTATAAGATAGTTTGTGTCCTCATCAAAATAATAGAGATACTCTCCATGTACAGAACGAATGATATTCTCCCAAATAACAGTCTTTCCAATATCGGCTGAATATGAATCCTTCACTATCTTAAGAGAAGAATTAACAAGCAAAATTCGACCGTTATAACTGTCGGCTACCGCTTTTAATTCTTTATCCATTAGCGGATTATTTTCTCCACGAATGTAGCCACTGGTAACAATCTGACTGTTATACTGAGCTGCCTGTGCCATAAGATTGTTGGCATCTGTGCGAATGGAAACTGATTTGTATGCACTCAAAGAAATAGGCACGCAAACCAAAAATGGAATGATGCCTATGATAATAATAATCAGTGCCAATTTAAGTCTTAAACTATGAAAAGCCGCGAAGCTAAATTTATTTTTCATTAAAAACTCTCTTTTGTAAAAAAACTAGTAACTCCCCCAATTCTACCAACGTCCAGATAGACTTATTGATAATAATATCCTACTCCCCATTTTGTACGTACGTATTTTGGCTCCTTTGGATTAGGCTCTATCTTTTCACGAAGACGTCGTACATGAACATCTACTGTACGCTCATCACCTGGATAATCAGTGCCCCAAATAGTCTGAAGTAAATCCTCTCTCGAAAAAACTTTGCGAGGATTAGTTACCAATAAAAGTAACATATCAAACTCTTTTGATGTGAGATTATATTCTGTTCCAAGAATGGTTAAACGTCTGTTACGTTTATCCAAAACAAGATCACCGTTTTCAATAATATTTTCGTCTGCGCTATTTTCTGTGGAAGCCTGACCAATAGATGCGCGCCTCATAATCGCCTTTATACGAGCTTTTACCTCTAGGATATTGAACGGCTTGGTAATGTAGTCATCTGCTCCATACTCAAGTCCAAGGATTTTGTCCATATCATCGCCCTTGGCTGTAAGCATTACAATTGGAACCGTAGAGAATTCTCTTATATTTTGACAAACCTCAAAGCCATCAAGCTTTGGAAGCATTACATCTAAAAGAATCATGTCGTAATGATTCGCAGTTGCTAAATCAAGTGCCTCCTGACCATCATAAGCACAATCTACTTCCATACCGTCCTGTTCAAGAGAAAAGCGAATTCCCTTTACAATGAGTTTTTCATCGTCAACTACCAAAACCTTTTTTGCCATAATCATCCTACCCTATTAAACTTTTATAAGTGAGTTAATTTGTTTGAATATCCCATCACCAATTCCAGAAACATTTTTAATATCATCTACTGAAGAAAATGAGCCATTGGATTGCCTGTATTCTATGATTTGTCTGGCTTTGTTTTGACCAATCCCGGGCAAAGTAGTGAGTTCAGCTTCTGATGCTTTATTTATATCTACTAAACCATCATTGATAGCTGCTGCTTCCTCTTTGGCTTGTTCTTCTTGTTTTTCTTCAAAAGTGTAAATATAAATCTTCTGACCATCCTCCAAAACTGAGGCTTGATTAATATCAGAATCATCGGCAGAATCTAAAAGACCTCCTGCCGCTTCAATCGCTGCACATACTCGCGAACCAGCTTTAAGCTCATATACTCCAGGTTTTGCCACGGCCCCCGCAACCTGTACGAAAATCATGGTTGGAATAACTTCTGATAGCTCTTCCTGTGTCTCTTTAGTTTCTGTTGTTTCTTCAATCAGCTTAGTACTTTGAAAATATGATGTATTGCCACAGCCTGAAAATAAAAAAAGGCTAGCAAATACGAGAATAAATAATTTTTTCATGTAATCTCCTATCTAAACTTTGTTTAGGCTAGAAGATGTCAGTATCACTCGTATATTGTAGCCAAAATTTATAATTATTACAATAGTTTTACGGTATTATGTCACGGAAAAAATTAAATTAAAAATGAATCAAATACTTTCTCTATCTTTTCTTTGAATTCGTCTACGTCCTTTTCAGTAATAACAAGAGGTGGAAGAAGCCTTAAAACATCAGCCCCAGCAGACAAAACCACGAGATGCTCATTAAGTAAAGCTTTAGAGACAACATCTTTTACAGGAATGGTAAGTACAAGGCCCTGCATAAGGCCTAGACCTCTTCTTTCTGTAATAAAATCATATTTATTTACAAGAATATCAAGAACCTGCTCAAAATAAGGGGTAATCTGATTAACATGATCTACGAGCTTATAATCCTCAAACATATCAAGAACCTGTGAAACAGCCGCAGTACAAAGTGGATTTCCACCATAAGTGGTTCCGTGATCACCAGGAACTAACGAGCTCTTAGCCACTTCATCTGTAACCAAAAATGCGCCAACAGGTACACCATTTCCCAATGCCTTTGCTGTAGTCAAAATGTCTGGCTTGATTCCATATTTTTGGAAAGCATACATGCTTCCTGTACGGCCCATTCCACATTGAACCTCATCAAGAATCAAAAGAATCCCCTCATCATCACAAAGCTGCCTTACTTTTTTCAGGAACTCCTCATCAGCTGGAAACAATCCGCCCTCTCCCTGAACGGTCTCCATAATGATTGCACAGGTTTTATCAGTTAGATTTGCGAGCACGCTGCCAAAATCATTGAAGGTAGCAAATTTCACACCTGACATCAATGGATAGAATGGCTCTCTGTAGTGGTCGGTTCCTGTAACAGAAAGGGACCCAACTGTACGTCCATGGAAGCTGTTTTCCATGGCGATAATCTCATAATCTCCTGCCCCCTTATTCGTATATGCGAATTTTTTGGCAGTCTTTAAGGCTCCCTCAATTGCCTCAGCACCAGAATTTGTGAAGAAAACCTTGTCCATGCCTGAAGCCTTAACCAGCTTTTCAGCTGCTTCAATCATAGGAATATGATAGTAAAGATTAGAAGTGTGAGTAATTCTTTTAAGCTGTGTAGTAAGAGCATCCTCAAAATCCTCATTACCATATCCAAAGGCCATAACGCCTATTCCAGAAGCAAAATCCAGGTATTCTTCATCTAATTCATCATAAAGATGAACACCCTTACCATAATCAAAAATCACAGGAAATCTATTATAAACATGTAATAGATTTTCTTCAGCCTTTTCAATATATTCTTTCTTATTCATTGTAATACCTCGTGTCCTTGTCACCGATTATTGCTGTGCCAATACCTTTATTTGTAAAGAATTCAAGAAGCAGACAGTGAGCGATTCGTCCGTCAAGAATATGCACTCTGCTAACCCCCTGCTCAATAGCTTCGATACAGTTATTTAGCTTTGGAAGCATACCTCCGCCGATGTATCCGTCGCCAATTAAATCTCTTGCGTCATCAACTGTCAGCTCAGAAATAAGAGTATTTGGGTCATCCTTATCCTTGTAGACACCTTCAATATCTGTAAGGAATGCAAGCTTTTCTGCATTTACAGCCTTTGCTATGGCACAGGCAGCATCGTCAGCATTGATATTGTAAGTCTGGAAATTGTCATCCATACCGATAGGGCAAACAATAGGAAGAAAGTCATTATCCAAAAGATCCATGATAATCTTAGGATTAACCTCTGTTATCTCTCCTACAAAACCAATATCCTGACCATTAGAAAGCTTCTTTTCTACCTTTAAAAGACCACCATCCTTGCCAGAAACACCTACAGCATTTACTCCAAGTGACTGAACATTTTGAACCAGCGATTTATTTACCTTATTAAGAACCATTTCAGCAATTTCCATTGTGGCTTCATCTGTCTTTCTAAGGCCATTGATGAATTCTGGCTCCATACCAGTTTTTTCAACCCAGCGGCTTATTTCCTTTCCCCCGCCGTGAACTATGATCGGCTTAAAGCCAACAAGCTTAAGTAATGTACAGTCCTGAATAACCTGCTTTTTTAGCTCTTCGTCCACCATGGCACTTCCGCCGTATTTCACTACGATAATCTTGCGATTAAATCTTTGAATATATGGCAGTGCTTCTATTAAAACCGCTGCTTTATCCAATATTGGTTGCATACTACTATCCATTCAATTATCCTCCTATATCTTACATTCAGGTAAATTAACTTCTATAATCCGCATTAATCTTTACATAATCGTATGTAAGGTCACACCCCCAGGCTGTTGCCTCTGCCTCACCTTCGTGCATATCTACAAAAACTGTAACTGCATCAGCCTTCATGATTTCAAGGGCTTTTTCCTCATCAAAAGCAATAGGTGTTCCTTTATCAAATACCTGCAATTGACCATTTTCGCTCTTAAAGAAAAGCTCCACATCGTTCTGGTCAAAATCTGCTCCTGAATATCCCATAGCACATAAGAAACGACCAAAGTTTGCATCGCATCCAAATATTGCAGCCTTTGAAAGATTTGAGCCAACGATTGCTCTTGCTAAGGTTTTAGCATCTTCCTTTGACTTCGCATTTACGATATGAGCTTCAAATAATTTGCTTGCCCCCTCACCATCTGCGGCCATTCTTTTTGCGAGGGTCTCACATACATACAAAAGAGCCTCTTTAAATGTGTTATAATCCTCTCCCTCATCTGTAATTACAGGGTTTTCTGCAAGTCCATTTGCCATGCAAAGAAGAGTATCATTTGTAGATGTATCACCATCCACAGTAATCATGTTAAAGGTATCAGCTACCACTTCACTTACTGCCTTTTGCAAAAGCTTCTTTTCGATTGCAAGATCTGTGCCAAGGAAAGCAAGCATGGTACACATGTTAGGATGAATCATACCTGAGCCTTTGCTCATGCCACCTAAAGTAACTGTTTTGCCGCCAATTTCAAAGGAAACAGCCACCTCTTTATTTACTGTATCTGTAGTCATAATGGCCTTTGAAGCATCAGTTCCTGCATCTAAGCTTTCGTCAAGCTGTGGAGCCATTGCCTTCACACCTGCCACAAGCTTTTCCACTGGAAGCTGCATGCCTATTACGCCAGTAGATGCCACAGCTACGGAATCATAAGGAATTGAAAGAACCTCTTCTACACCCTTTGCTGTGGCTTCGCATGCATCAAAGCCTTCCTTTCCTGTACAAGCATTTGCAATACCTGAATTAATAACAACAGCCTGAAGTGGCTTATCCGTATTTACGATATTCATGTCCCACTGCACACATGCTGCTTTTACAACATTTGTAGTAAAAGTTCCTGCACTGACGCATGGAACATTGGAGTATACCATTGCCATGTCGGTGCGGTTTTGATATTTAATTCCTGCTGCTGTGCTGGCCGCTTTAAACCCCAGCGCAGCTGTAATTCCACCTTCTATTATTTTCATGTTTTTTCTCCTGTAATCCGGCTCTTAAATCTAGTCCGCCTGCAACCTGTATAATGAATAATTTTTCATCGTTGTCGTCGGCAAAGCCTCCTGATTATGAATAAATTCATAATCACTTTGCCACTATACTCTCAAAATTATTCATTATACAGGTTACAGGCTCATCTAAAGTTTTTACTTTTTATTATAAGAGCCTCATCTAAATATTTAAAAATATTAAGTAATCAACTTGTAATTACTGTACGCTTTTACGTTATTTTAACTGTTAAAACGAATAATATTTTCGTCGTTTAGGACGAAGTCGTAGGTGTTGTAGTCTATGCGTTCGCTCCAGCCTTCAGTGTGCCAAAATTGGTTGCCTATCTGGTTGCCGGCAAAGGCTACAAGTTGGATTTTATTTATGCCTTCGTCTTTTAGTCGATGCATTGCTTCTGTTACCATTGCTTTTCCTATACCGTGTTTACGATATTCTTCCTGTACACATACGTGATAAAAGCTGCCGTGTCGTCCATCATTTCCTACTAAAATAGAGCCTACAATTTTTCCATCTGCTATAGCAACAACTGACAACTGACTATTACGATTTAAAAACCTTTGAACCCCTTCCCGCGAATCATCTATTGAGCGCATCGCAAACCCATGAATTGAGGTCCATAAGCTATATACTTCGTCGTAATCTTCAATTGTCATTGTTCTAATTTCGTAATACATTAAAGTCTCCCGTTCATGCCAGTTCTATGGGAACATTGGTGCAAAATCAAGTCCTGTTTTTTCATCAAGGCCAAATATAATATTCATGTTCTGAACCGCCTGTCCTGCGGCGCCCTTAACCAAATTATCAAGAGCTCCCATCATAACGATTCTTCCGGTTCTTTCATCAATCTTGCAGCTAACATCCACAAAATTGCTTCCTTCAACCCACTTTGTTTCAGGGCACTCTCCATATTCTAAAACTCTTACAAAGAATTCATCGTCGTACATGTCATGATATGCTTTCATCACCTCTTCTTTGGTTGGAAGCTTACCATCTTTTTTTACAAGAGTTGCATATTCTGTAACTAAAATACCGCGATTCATTGGCACAAGATGTGGAGTGAAATTAATCATTATCTCCTGGCCACAAGCATATCCAAGCTGCTCTTCAATCTCAGGTGTATGACGATGGGATGTAACACCATAGGCTTTAATGCTCTCATTTACTTCGCAATATAGGTTAGGTAGCTTTGCTCCACGGCCTGCTCCTGATGTACCC
>JAEEGL012080589.1_pt1 | contig 13739 bp, 11 predicted proteins | sample 9134231 | NCBI WGS metagenome assembly JAEEGL01 (sample SAMN16246548, study PRJNA631951) | gut metagenome | biome: gut microbiome; feature: rumen; material: fiber-attached | host: Bos | place: Iran: Karaj | collected 2018-10 | reverse complement strand
TTGATGGTGAGAACTGGTACATGATGGAGGGCGACCTTAAGGGGGCTATCTATGAGCGTATTCTTGAAGAAAATGGACAGGATAGAAAGAGCGGCGCTGGTCAGTATTTCACTCCTCGTGCTCTCATAAAAGCTATCGTTGATGTGGTTGACCCTAAGATAAATGAAACTGTGGCAGACCCTTGCTGCGGTACGGGTGGATTCCTTCTTGCAGCTTATGACCATATGCGTGGTCAGAGTAAAGATATGGAGAAGCAGGATTTTTTAAAGAATCATGCTTTATTCGGCGCGGATATCACGCCTCTGGTTGTTACGCTTGCATCCATGAATCTGTTTTTACATGATATCGGTGTAAACAGGAGCCCGGTAAAATTACAGGATTCCCTTATTGAAACAAGCGATGATACTTATCAGGTTATTATGACAAATCCTCCTTTTGGTACCAGACCGCAGGGAAGTGTTGAGGTGTATGCTAACCGTCCGGAGTTTATAAAGACTTCGGACAATCAGGTTAATTTCCTGCAGCATATCATGTCTATCGTAAAGACCGGAGGCCGTGTTGGTGTCGTTCTTCCAGATAGCGTTCTTACAGACCAGGGAGCAACTGCAAAGGTTCGTGAGAAGCTTATGAAAGATTATAATCTTCACACGATTCTCAGACTTCCGACAGGAATCTTTTATGCCAACGGTGTAAAAACCAATGTACTGTTCTTCGATAAGGGAGAAGAAACAAAGGATATCTGGGTATATGATTACCGTACGGGAATAAAACATACCATGGCTACAAAGCCTATGGTACGTGCTGACCTTGATGAGTTTGTTTCATGTTATTGTTCGGGACATCAGCAGGATAGAAAACCGACCTATAGTGAAGAGAATCCGAACGGAAGATGGAGAAAGTTCACAGCGGAAGAAGTAAAGAAAGCAGATACGCTTGATTTTAAGTGGCTCGACCTTGAAGAAAAGGATGAGCGTACAGTTCAGGAAGTGCTTGATGATATGCAAGCAGAGTCCGATGGTATAGCTGAAGCGGTCGCTAAGCTTAAAGAACTTCTCGGGGGCGTTGATTTATGATTGATACAGAAGCGTTAAGAAAAAAGGTTATAGACCTTGCTATACAGGGTAAACTCACAGAGCAGCTTCCGAGTGATGGAGATGCTGAGACTTTATATGCACAGATACTTGATCAAAAGTCGCAGCTGATTAAGGAAGGAAAGATAAAAAAGGATAAGGAACTTCCGAATATTGCTGCAGATGAAATTCCGTATGAGATACCTAAAAACTGGAAGTGGTGCCGTTTAGGTGAAATATACAGCGTGCTAATGGGACAGTCGCCTGATGGAACAAATGTTGGTACAGATATTGACGGTATGGAATTTCATCAGGGGAAAATATATTTTGGAGAAAAGTATTTGAGAGAATCGCAACAGAAGTCATGTGAGCTGACCAGAGTTGCCGATGAAAACTCAGTTTTACTATGCGTTAGAGCTCCCGTGGGTGTTGTAAATATCACGGAAAGAAAGATATGCATAGGACGTGGCTTATGTGCATTAATGGCATTAGCAAATATGGAACCTTATTACTTATTCTACTATTTGCTTTCATGTAGAAAGTCCTTCGAGAATAGCGGAACAGGTTCTACATTTAGCTCTATCACAGTTGATGTTGTTAAGAAGCATTTGATTCCGATTCCGCCACTTGCTGAACAGAAAAGAATTGTAGAAGTACTAGATAATGTGTTTACCCAGTTTTCAGTTATCGATGACCTCCAGACAAAATACAGCAACGACCTTGCGGTATTAAAGAGCAAGATTATTGATGCAGGTATTCAGGGCAAATTAACGCAGCAGCTTCCTGAGGATGGAGATGCTGAAGAATTATATGCTCAGATTCTGAATCAAAGGGCGCAGCTGATAAAGGAAGGAAAGATTAAAAAGGAAAAACCGCTTCCGGATATTACTGCGGATGAGATTCCATTCGAGATACCTAAGAATTGGAAGTGGGTACGATTAGCCTCCATATATGAGATTAATCCAAAGGTTGAAGCTAACAGCAATGATACAGCTGCTTTTATTCCAATGGAAAACATTTCGCCTGGATTTTCAAGGACTTTTTCGTTCAAGGAACAAAATTGGGGTATGGCATCAAAAAACCATACAAAGTTCCAAGATGATGATGTTGCATTTGCAAAAATCTCTCCTTGCTTTGAGAATAGAAAATCGTTTATTGCAAGGAATTTGCCAAATGGCATCGGAGGAGGAACTACAGAACTGATTGTTCTTCGACAGAAGTATGTTCTGCCAGAATATACTTACTGTTTAATAACGTCTCAAAGGTTTATCGATGCGGGCTCTATGTCGTATAAAGGAATTGTCGGTCAACAAAGGATAAAATCTGATATAGTAAATACCTTTTTAGTTCCGTTACCGCCTTTGACAGAGCAGAAACGGATTGCTAAAAAAATAGATGCAGTTTTAGACTTGCTAAGTTGAAGAAACGTGAAACATTATTAGTACGTAATATCTGTGATGATATATCACATGAGCACTACATTATATTAGTGATTGCTGAATCGGGGAGGACAAAGCGTGTACATTTCTAAAATGACATTTAAAAACTATGGCCCATTAAAAGAAGTCATGGTTAAAACTAAGGGGGTTGATAATGGGAAGCCAAGCCCGATAGTGTTGTTTGGACAGAATGGCTCAGGCAAAACTCTATTATTGTCGAATGTTCTCCATTCCCTCATAGAGATTAAAAGAAAGAAGTATAATAATTTACAAGAGGTGTTTGAGAACAATTTTTACAGGATTGGTTCGATAAATTATGTAAATACTGATGCTGTAACCGCGTATAATCGCATCGATTTTACCGAGGGCGCTTCGTTTACAGAAGTTATATCGAAAAGTTATAACGAATTTGAGCAGGCGTATTCACCAGATGATTATCTGGGAGTGAATATTCGAGACAAACAACTGAAGGAGACGGGGTTTTTTAGCTCTGTTGTTGCACCTAGTCAAAACCCTTTTGATAGGGAGGTGTTTTTGTTTTTTCCAGTTGAAAGGTATTACATTCCAACTTGGATAAACAAGAACAATAAGAATTTGACATATGTTTTAAACGAACAACCATTTATTGGATCAAGTTCTGTGAATATGGTCAAATACAATGTATTATCCAGTATAGAAGAGTGGCTGTTAGATGTTATTATTGATAAGGAACTCTACGAAAAGATTGGAATTTTGCAAGATAACAAAGGTGAAATAACATGTAGATATTCGGGTAGAAATAGCCGTATTCAACACACTGTTAATTCTTTTTTAACATTGCTATACAAACATAAAGGATATGACTCTGCAAGAATTGCGGTTGCAGAGAGACTGGGATTATATCGGCAAATAAAGATTATTGGAAAACGTGAAAACGATGGGCACGTAATATTACCTACTATGGCAAACATGTCCTCTGGCGAGGCGATGGTACTTGGCATAATGGCATCAATATTAAGAGAGGCCGACAGGGTAGGTATAGGGGACTTTAATATTGCTGATATTAAAGGGATTGTTCTTATAGATGAGATAGATGCACATATGCATTCCGATTTTATTCAGGATGCTCTTCCAGAATTGATCAAGTTCTTCTCTGGAATACAGTTTATAGTATCAAGTCATTCTCCTTTCTTTCTCCTTGGAATGCGAGAACGATTAGGGGATAAATGCAGTTTTGTGGAATTGCCATTTGGTGAGACGGTTGATGGAATTATAAACTTTAAAGAGATTCGAAATTGTTTCGATGTTGTTAATAGGACTTATTCGGAGTTCCTTGAAGACTATGAAAGAATTATGGACGAGATGTCCCAGGCAAAGTTGCCCCTTGTTATTACTGAAGGAAAAACTGACTGGAAGCATTTGGAGCATGCGTTGGACGAGTTTCATAGAAAAGGTTTATTCAATGGCTTAAATGTAAAATTTTTGAAGTTTGATACCGATATGGGGGCGGATAAACTTGAATCACTTCTATTGAAATCATCCTTGATACCGCAATTTGCTCCTATAATTGGTGTGTTTGATAACGATTGTAAAATTGGAAAAAAGTATGTTGAACCGCAAGAGTTAGGAAATAATGTGTATGGCTGCAGCTTGACTGATACACAAGGATATGGTGAAGAAATATCTGTTGAATTATTGTACTCGAGAGAGGATTTGACTAAGAAATGGCCTGATAAAAGAAGAATATATCTTTCTGATGAGTTTTCGGAGAGATCGCATCAGCTTAAATCCGATGCGACCATAGTCTCGCAGAACAAAACTATATCTGACGCCATAAAAAGAGGAATAATCAAAGTGGTAGATTCGGCAGTATATAATGAGAAGGAGAAAGAGCTGGCAGTTTCCAAAGAAGAATTTGCTACTCGGGTATATGAGAGAATGGCCCCATATAAGAATGTTAGAGTGGACGGATTTTCCAAAATATTTAAGACAATAGAAGGCCTTATTGCGGAAAAGAATTTATCAAATCAAAATGCCTGAAATTACTTGATCATTAATTCATGGTCTGCCTTGAATTTAATGAAGGATTTGGCATAAATGTGTATGAGCGACGAGCAAGGACACCAGTATAATGGGATGAGTTTGTAGGGTGGAGGAAAACAAAATGGCAATACCCAGAATAACAGATCAAAGCATTCATAAGGCTATTAAGTATATAGATGAAAATGGCGTGCCCGAAAAGAATAAGAGTACAAATTATGAGCTGATATGGGAGAATGGAAATATGTATCCACCCAAGTATGTTATTGCAGTTGCCAATCATTTGGAGACTGGAGAAGATATCAAAACTGACGCCTTTAATGCTGTTGAAGCGAAGAACTATTTCGAAAATCATGGGTATCTGATTGAGGAAAAGCAGGTTAAATTCCAGTTAACTATAACTGCAGAGCAGATTGTGTCAACTGATGACAGATTCACTATGGATAATTTGGGACTTGGTGATGTCTATAAACCCATAGATGCGTATTTCGTTTCTTCTGAATCTGAGATTATTAGGAGAAAAAGAAACAAGAGCGAAAATAGGATTTCCAATCAAACATTACCCAGATTGGCTTGCCAGATCTTCGAAAAGCAGTTGGTTTCATTATCAGAAGAAGATAGACTTAACTTCCCTGTTTGTCAGTATTCTCCCAAGAACGAGCTTATCAGAGGATTATATCCATCAGTTGAAGAATTCAAAAAATATAGAAACAGTATGGAAATGATGATTTATAAGCGGGAGAATGGCCCCCAGTTTGTATTCTATTCATGGAATTTGTTTTCCACACTTGTTTTTGTGAGAGAGTGCTTAAGACGTTTTGGAAATCCTGATGATAAGTTTGTATTTGTATATCGCGATAAAACTGATGAAGAAAAGAACCAGTTTAATAAAGATAAAGCAGTAGATGATGATGTAAAGAAAACAACTCAAGAAAGTAAGAATCCCTATTCTAAGATCCTTCTTGAATCCAAAAACATCATTTTTAGGGGTGCACCTGGAACAGGTAAATCATTCCTCGCCAAGGAAATAGCAGCGGATATTATCAGTAATGGTTATACAGATCAATATTCAGATTTGACGCCTGAACAGAAGAAGCAGGTGGAATTTGTTCAGTTCCATCCAAGCTATGACTATTCTGATTTTGTTGAGGGACTTCGTCCGAAGATGAATGAAGATGGAAGTATGGGCTTTGAACTACAGGATGGCATTTTTAAGGCATTTGTGGATAAAGCGAGAAAGAACTTTGAAGATTCTCAGAAATCGAAAGAAGCAAGAGAGCAAGAAGTATCAGCAAAGGCTGAATTGGATAGTTTCCTTTCTGAAATTGAGTTTGGAATAACAGAATTCCAAACAATAAGCGGAAACAAGTTTACTATTTCGGATGTGGACGAAAAACATATTTTCCTTTCTATTCCTGAGAATCCTACGGTAAATAAGCTTACATTAAGAATCGATGAAATTCTAAAGATGCTTGGATCTGGGGTTGACTTTGAAAAGGTTAGTGATGTGACTAATTTCTTTGGAAAGCAGTTTGCTACTCAGGGATACTCCTATGATTTCGCATTGTTTAAGGAGATAAAAAAGTCTGGACATCAAGAGACTAGTGCGAAGGCAGCACCGGAAGAATTAAAGAAATATATTTTTATTATTGACGAGATTAACCGTGGCGAAATATCAAAAATATTAGGAGAATTGTTTTTCTCTATTGATCCCGGATACCGTGGAAAAGCTGGCGAAGTTTCTACGCAATATTCCAACATGCATACCGATCCAGATGAGAAGTTTTATATCCCTGAGAACGTCTACATCATTGGAACTATGAACGATATCGACAGGTCAGTTGATAGCTTTGACTTTGCTATGCGTAGAAGATTTCGATTTGTTGAAGTTAAGGCTGAAGATACGCAAGACATGCTGGAATCTCTCGATGATGAAGAGCTTAAGAACGAGGCCGTTGAGAGAATGGATAAGCTCAACGCCGAAATTATCAAGGTCGAAGATCTGAATGAGAACTATCAGATTGGTGCGTCATATTTCCTAAAGTTAAAATCAGTAGGCTTCGATGTCCTTTGGACAGATTATTTACGCCCTCTGCTACAAGAATATGTTCGTGGTATGTACGACGAAGAGGGCATAATGGACAGATTCGCAAGAGCATATGGATACACGCTTCAAGATGAAGGTGTTGTAGATGAAACAACTCAAGATTAAGGATAACGACCAAAGAAAAAAAGAAGAGTTTTTCGAAGTTCAAGGCATAGTTAATACCATTGCGGATAAAACACTCGAAGAGCTTGAGAAGGAAGGCGTTTTTGTATTTCCTGAGATGGTACGTGATGCTGAAGATATCACTAGAGATCAAATGATCCTCCAAAGCATAAACGATACATATCGAACAGGAAATGTTATGGGCTTTTTTGGCTATGGAGAAGAAAGACTTGTCATAGAATCAAGGTTCAGTACTGGCAACAATGATTACTTGTTTCAGTATCTATTAGAACGCGTGCTTGACTTTCCTAATGTGGTTAACCTTGAGACGGATGCTTCAAGGGATGACAAGATGTTTTCCTTGTTACTCTTTTTGTTTCCTAGATACCTGGCAGCAGCTCTTCGAAAGGGCGCATTTAAGACTTATGTTCGTAACGAATATAATGATGGAAATGTCAAAGGGACAATAAACATCGACAGACATATTCGCAAGAACATACCTTTTACAGGCAATATAGCATATAGCCAAAGAGAATACGCATATGACAACTTTCTAATGCAGCTTATTCGCCATACTATTGAGTTTATTAAAAGAAAACCATATGGCCATAAGCTTCTAGCAAAAGTTAAAGACGAAGTCCGAATAGTGACAGAATCAACACCCAGCTATGAGGCAAAGAATCTTAGGAAGGTGTTGATTGCAAATAAGAAGAATACGGTAAGACATGCTTATTATCATGAGTATCGGGCCCTTCAGAGATTGTGTATTTTGATTCTTCAAAATGAGAAAACGCAAGTGGGCCTCGGATCCAAGAAGATATATGGGATTCTATTCGACGGAGCCTGGTTATGGGAAGAGTATATTAATTCTCTTGTACATGAGTCGTTCTATCATCCAATGAACAAGGGTGGCAAAGGGGCGCAATGGTTATTCGCAGGTGGAACAGGCCTTATATATCCCGACTTTATTGGCAAGAATCTAAATGAGCGGATTATAGCAGATGCAAAGTATAAGCCTATAGCTAATATTGGGAACAAGGATTATTTGCAGGTGTTGGCTTACATGTTTAGATTCGATGCTAAGAAGGCTTTTTATTTCTATCCTGAAGCAGGAGAAGCTACTGACAAGACTCTTTGGTTAAACAAGGGCTCTTCTTATGAAAAGAATGTGGCAGCAAGAGATGATGTTCGCTTAATAAAGCATGGGCTTCTAATTCCGCATGACCCAGATGGTTATGAAGAATTTATTAAGGAAATCAAGAAGAGCGAAGAAGAGTTTCTTTTGCAGATAAAGGAAGGAGTGTAGAAGGATGATAAAGGAAAAGGATTTCGGACTTGATTCAATAGATGTTAACTTTGACTTTACGTCTGACTCACCAAATTATTGGAATGGATATTGGGATGGAAATGAAGGACTAGGATGCGGCGGTTCAGATCCAGATACCTCGAGTCCCATGTTGCACAAATATCATCAGTTATTGTGGAGTAGAGAACTACCCAATGGAGAATTAATGGACTTGAAAATGGGTAGCGGTCCCAATTACTTGACCTGGAAAGATTTCAGATTTGGCAGCGATGCAATCATTGTTAGCTTTCGATACAAGAAATATAGGTATATGATTAACCAAGTTGCTGAGAAGGTTGGGGATTATAAAGCCTATTATGAGGACATCCTTAGGAGGGCATATACTATAGGCGGAATGACGATCTTCCCTAAACATCCGTCAAGTATGAATCAAAATAAAGGAACAAATTCTTTTGTTTCTGATCGATGGGATTTAACACTTGAGTGCATTCGAAGATACTACAATGGCGAAACAAGCCCCTTATATGAGACAATAGATAGAGACAAGGACTTCTATAAGCTGTTCGTGGATTTTAAAGGATATGTAGATTTCTTTTTCTTTCAAGATGCGGTTTCAAATGACTACTCTAAAGTTAATATCTGGTGTGGGAATACAGATTTTAAAGAGAGCGGTCTTCCAAAGACTTTGGATGAGTATTTTGAATTCATAAAAAGAGAATTTGATTTTCTCGATAAGAGGAATGCTAGGATAAAGAAGCACTGCGATGGGTGACAATATGAAAAAATAATAATAAGATAACGAAAGCAATGAAATAATTACCAGGTTTGGGGGATAGGCTCGAGGGCAGCATATTGGAGGTGTCATCTTTATACTGCAATACAAGAGATAAAACACATGGGGAATGACTTATGACGGAAAACGAGTTCGTAGAAAGATTGGGCAATGGTCTAAATGATCAACAATTAGAGGCGGTGAAAACCGTAGAAGGACCGGTACTTTTGCTTGCAGTTCCCGGGAGCGGGAAGACTACTGTTCTTGTAAACAGATTGGGATATATGATTTATTGCAAGGGAGTCGCCCCTGAGCACATACTGACATTGACATATACAGTAGCAGCGACAAAAGATATGGCTGGGCGATTTCAAAAACTTTTTGGTGATAAAATGACCGGAAGGTTAGAGTTTAGAACCATAAATGGAATATGTGCTAAAATCATTGCTCATTATGGAAGACTTATTGGCAAGACATCTTTTGATTTAATTAGTGATGAAAAGATGATATCTAAACTTATTTCTGAGATATATGTCAGAGTCGAGGATGAATACCCCACGGAGAGTGATATTAAGAATGTTCGCACACTGATTACATATTGTAAAAACATGTGTCTACCTGAGAAAGAGATAAAAGATCTCGATAAGAAACAGGGTATAAATCTATATGAGATTTACACACTCTACAATAATGAGCTTAAGAGTAGAAGTCTTATGGATTATGATGACCAAATGATATATGCATATAGAATGCTTAAAGGGTCAAAAGAGCTTCTCTCATACTATAGAGACGAGTACAGATATATATGCGTTGATGAGGCACAGGACACATCCAAGATACAGCATATGATTATTTCTCTTCTATCCGGTGAAAAAGGGAATCTTTTTATGGTAGGGGATGAGGACCAAAGCATCTATGGATTTCGAGCCGCATATCCTCAGGCCCTGCTCAATTTTGAAAAAGAACATCCGGGTGCCAAGGTTCTGGTTATGGATAAAAACTATAGATCGAACGCCAAAATTGTTGAGGCAGCAGATTCGTTTATCCAGAGAAATAAAGACCGACATGAGAAACATATGAAGGCCATCAAGGATTCTTTGAGAGATGTCCAATTCGCACAGATAATCAGTAGAGAGACTCAATATAATTATCTTCTCAAAGTTGCTCGAGAAGCAAAAGTTCAAACAGCTATCTTATACAGAGATAATGAAAGCGTATTGCCGCTTCTGGATTTACTCGAAAGGGAACGCGTTTCCTATCGAATAAAGAATATTGACATGGCTTTTTTCACTCATAGAGTAGTTGTCGATGTTTTGAATATTTTTAGCTTTGCGAAGTCTCCTTCCAACATCGAGCTTTTCATGAAAATATATTTTAAGTTTCAGACCTATCTTAAAAAGGATGATGCCGAAGCAATATGTCGCCTTGCCGATGAGAAACATTGTGGAATTCTTGATGCGATTGAATATGCCGACATTAATACAAAGCTGTTGGGTAACTGCAGGGCGCTTCGAACTCATTTCATGAATATGGCAAAAGAAACTCCGTATAAGGCGATTAACAGACTTGATAACTTCATGGGATACGGGGATTACCTTAGAGCATCCGGTTTAGACACCAATAAGCTTTTTATTTTGAAGATGCTTGCCAAAGAAGAAAAAACCGTAGATTCTTTCCTGGCTCGGATTGAGCAACTACGTGTAATTATTTCAGAAAAGGAAACTGATTATAATGCCAACATTATTCTTTCAACCATTCATTCAAGCAAAGGTTTGGAATATGATTCTGTAATTCTGATGGATGTTGTAGATGGGGTTTTTCCCAATAAGGTTATAAAGAAGACGAAAGGAGCTTCTCCTCAGGATATAAGGGACTTTGAGGAAGAACGAAGAATTTTCTATGTGGGAATGACCAGAGCCAAGGATTCACTCGCCATTCTTACGTATAAAGATAAAACGTCTGTATTTGTGAATGAATTAATCGCAAAAGTCGGCATAACACGTCCTGCAAAGACGATAAAGAAACCAGTGAAAAATGCTTATAGTAGATCAATCCCAACGAAGCCAACAAGAGAGATTCCGCATAGCATATCCACCAAGGATCGAGTTATTCAATCCAAATACGGGAAAGGAGCTATTGTAGATGTGACATACAACGTTGATGGTTCTCCGGATAAGTTTACTGTTGCGTTTGACTTGGGACCAGTCAAAAAGTTTGCATACCCTGCTGCATTTATAACAGGCATGGAGATTATGTAAGCAAAAGAGGCGACAAGCGTGTCATAAAAATTAGAACAAACGACGAAAAACCCAGTAAATACCAGGCTTTGCAGCCTGGCATTTTTATTGTCCACCATATAATTTATAGTTTATGTAGGACAACGGTAAAGAACAACCTGACTCAAGGAGGTGTTTTTATGTCAGAAATCTATTTCACTATCACAGGTACCAATCACTGGCAGGGCAAAGAATTCATTGAGCCCGGAATGAAAGTCAGACTTGAGAAGGAACCGGACAACGAAGCAGACAAAGAAGCTATTAAGGTTTCCATGCCCGGAGTGGGACAGATCGGATATGTGGCTAACAGTCCCTACACAGTTATCGGAGAGAGCTGGAGCGCAGGCCGCATCTACGATAGGATTGGAGAGAAGGCAAGCGGAGAAGTGCTTTTCGTCCTTCCCGGTGGAGTGCTTTGCAAGTTGGAGATGGATTGACAGTGGCACGAAAGAATAAATGTGATATAGGAGGAAATGATATGTACGGAGCGATACTTGGAGATATTATTGGATCACCCTATGAGTTTGACAGAGGAAATAAGGTTAAGGATTTTGGGCCGCTTTTTGTGCGTGGTTCCAAATTTACAGATGACTCGGTGATGACGGTGGCTGTTGCGGAGGCTCTTATGAGTGTGGGAGTGGACGCTGATGAGAGTACTGTGAAAAAGGCTGTTGTCGAGTCAATGAGAAAATGGGGGAAGCGTTTTCCTAATGCTGGATACGGAGCAAGGTTTATAAGGTGGCTTGGAGCCGAAAATCGAGGACCATACGGGAGTTTTGGAAACGGATCGGCCATGAGAGTTTCTTCCGTTGGGTGGCTTTACGACAGCTTGGAGCGGACCAGAGAAGTGGCAAGATGGACGGCGGAGGTGACCCACAATCACCCCGAGGGAATTAAGGGGGCTGAGTCCGTTGCGGCGGCGATTTTTCTCCTTCGAAAAGGTGGCAAAAGCAAGGAAGATGTGAAACAATACATTGTTACTGAGTTCGGGTATGATTTGTCGCGGACCTGTGATGAGATAAGACCCGGATACCACCATGTGGAAAGCTGTCAGGAGACGGTTCCGGAGGCCATTACCGCTTTCATGGAAGGAAAGGATTTTGAGGATTGTATCAGGACGGCGGTTTCTCTTGGGGGAGATTGCGATACATTGACCTGCATTACCGGAGCTTTGGCGGAGGCATTCTATGGGGTGCCGCAGGATTTGATGAAAGAATGCAGGGAAAGGGTGCCTGAGGAGATTGTGGAGATATTAGAGGGTTTTGACAAGGTGGAGCTTATCTATGTTGAACCCGAGGACTATTTCCCTAAGGAGATTAGGGAGAAGTATTTTGGGGAGTGAGGATGAAGAGACGGTGTTTTTACAAAAGGAGGAAAACCATATGACACTTTCGTAAGCTAAGAAGATTATCGATGAGACATTAATGTATGAGCCGGATTTTGATGAGGTTATTGAGTACCCGAATTTGTTTCTCTTTTGTCCGAGAGACAAGATGTCGTTTGGACCTGCGCCCATGGGTGTGATTAAGGTTACGGGCGAGGTTATGGGGATGCTTGAAATGATTGATTTGAAAATCAGGATGAATGATGATGAGATTATTGCCAGGGAGAGGATATGATTATAAGATTAACTTGAGGATACAATGCTTAGAAGGTGATTAATCATGCTGACAAAACCGGAATATGGATGGACGGATTTTCATATTGATGACACATATACATACCAACTGAGCTATATAACAGATGTGGCGATTGATTGGCTCGATACTGCAATCTTTGGATTGGAAAATGGGCTACCATTTGCTGTTTCCGGACGATGCGAACCGGGGCGGATGCTATGCACTGTTACTGATGAGTATTGCTATGTTGTTTTCACAGATGAAGAGGGAGAGACTGTAGAGGAATTCCATTCGGTTCGACTGGGCATGGTTGATTTTTGCAAAGCGTTATATAAAGACATATCTGAGAATATTGATGTCTGGGTTATGTGGGCACCTCATCAAATTGAGCATATTTTTTGCAAATCTTTTTGCTCTTTACGGTTTCGAAAGGATTGTGCAGACGCCTTGGATTGCCCTTTGGATAGTAGTGATGATAATCATTTGAAACCTGCCAAGGATTATGTTAAGGGTATTATACAGGGGAAACTTGATAAATTAAAGGAACTGATTGACGAGGTTGATGTATGATATAGGTGTAGAGTATTGATTAATTGGCAGGCGATGTGGTGCAGGTTGGGGACAGGCCCAAATTGCACGGTGCAGGTTTGGGACAGGTTTGGAGAGGCAGTGGTTTTTACCAAAGGAGAGAGATAGAAATGAAGAGCAATATAAATATAATCGACTACTCAGAATATTGGGAGCGATGCTGGGAAGAGGAAAAGCCGGAAGAACTCTTTAGTTACCTTGAAGGGTGGAATGGCCACAAAGCTTTGGAGATGGATGTTTTTAAGGACCATGGAGTTCGTAAGGTTTGTGATGCCGCATGCGGGTTCGGTGCACATACGTTGGCTTTGGCGTCAAACGGATTTGAAGTGTCGGCTTTTGATGTTTCTGAAAGAGCTGTTAAGCTGACAACAGAGGGCCTTAAGAAATATGGTTATACGGGCACTGCTGTTAAGAAGGCTGAAATCACTGCAACTGGATATG
>JAEEGL010563918.1_pt1 | contig 13739 bp, 9 predicted proteins | sample 9134231 | NCBI WGS metagenome assembly JAEEGL01 (sample SAMN16246548, study PRJNA631951) | gut metagenome | biome: gut microbiome; feature: rumen; material: fiber-attached | host: Bos | place: Iran: Karaj | collected 2018-10 | reverse complement strand
GCCTTTTTGAAGCGGTTGTACCTGTCATTTCTCATAAATAAGGGCAAAGGGCATGTGAAATAATAAGGACAAAAAGAGGGGTTATGAGGGTGGTAGAGGGCAAATCTTGACCTGGAGGTGTTAGAACAGTTAATGCCCGTAGAAATCTCTGATTTTGGGAAAAACCGCATAAATACGGGCTTTTTGACTTCTGCTTGACAGTTTTGTTAAAATTTTTTTGAGAAATTTTTGTTTTACTCTTGACATCCGAGGGGCTGGATCACCAGAGAATAAAGTGGGGAAAGGTTGCCAAACAGATAATTTTGTGGGGCGAAGAAAACGCAGTTAATTTTGCTGATGAGATAATTGTATTAAGTAATGGAGTTCATGATTACTTTAAAGATAAATATGATAGAAACACCTGTTTTATCCCTAATGGCGTTAACATGCCCAAGATAATTTCTGCTGATGAGATAAAAAGTAAGTGGGGACTTGATAAGGGTAGCTATATTCTGTTTTTAGGACGTCTTGTTCCTGAGAAAGGAATTGAGTATCTTATTAAGGCTTATAAGGAGCTTGATACTGACAAGAAACTTGTTATTGCAGGCGGAAGCTCCGATACAGATGATTTTGTCAGCAATATGAAAAATCTTAGTACAGATGATGATAGGATAATCTTTACAGGTTTCGTTGATGGAGTGCTTCGTGAAGAACTCTATAGTAATGCATATATTTATGTGCTTCCATCAGATGTTGAGGGTATGCCGTTAAGCCTTTTGGAGGCACTTAGTTATGGTAATTGCTGCCTGGTATCTGATATTGATGAATGCGCTGAGGTAGTAGAGGATAAGGGAGTTATATTCAAGCATGGCGATATTCGGGATTTGAAAGATAAACTAAATGACCTTTTGAATGATCCTGAGGCTGTAATACGATATGCCACAGAGGCTGCAGATTTTGTCTGTGATAAGTATGATTGGAATAGGATTACTGATGAAGTTGAGAAGTTGTATCGTGGGGGCTGGAGTTCGTAGATATAGGGAGGAATTAACTTGAAACGATTGAAAATTGCAGATAAAGTGACAGCATGGATTTTTAGCAATTTGCTATATATTTGCGCTGTTTTATATTAAGTATAATTACTATGTTCTGATGAATTCTGATAGCGCTTCGGAGCTTCTTTTAGGCAAAATCCTCGCACAAAATGGTGGGATATTTACTGATAAATGGTGTTACTCCACTGACCTGAAAGTTATTAATGTTCAGATCATTTATAAATATGTGTAGTGAAATATTACCAAAATTATTAAAGGTATTGATTTTGGGTTGTTTTTTCGTTATTTCAGATATACATCGGACTTTATGAAATAATGGCAATGGTTTTAGTTTGATATGGTATAATCTATATTGTGGGACATAAAAAGGTTCAAAAAGAAGAAAATCACGAAAATGATTTGTGAATTTTATGAGAGGAAAGTGTGGTATAGGAATTTTAATATCATACAATTAAAAAATGGATATGAGAATAAAGAGGATATATACTCTTGATTTTGTTAAATTTATAGCAGCTTGTTGCATTGTTTGCCATCACTACCAGCAATTATTTTACGTCAAGTTTTCTGTTTTTAATTTCTATGAAGGAAATTTTGGATTTCACTATTTGGTTGAATTGTTTTTCATCATTTCCGGCTTTGTAGTTGCAAAAAGTAACTCATATTCGGTTGGTAAAAGTAAAGAGTATTTTTTACATGTTATTTATCGTATTTATCCTATGGCGATGATTGCAACTACAGTGACAGCTCTTTTGGAATATGGTTATTTCAAAATATATAATGAATTCTTTTGGGATCTGGAACCTTCTTTATGGAGATTATTTAATTCTTTGCTATTAACATTTAGTGGAGGTCCGGTTGATGTTGGATTAGGAATTATTAATCCACTTTGGTTTATATGTGTATTACTATTTTGTCATGTCTTATATTGCTTTACGACTTATATTAGTACCAAGAATAAATACGAAGTATTGTATTTGCAGATAATATGTATTTTTATTGGTGAAAGCATGCTACATTACGGTATTAATTTACCGTTTTATAATGATACTATGGGAAGAGGGGTATCTGCTTTTTTTGTTGGCGTAGTTCTATATAAAATATGGAAAAACAATAATTCGGCAAAAGTAACAACAGTATCAATAATTGCGTTAGCCATAGTTATCCTCACTTATAAATTTGAATATAATTTGTATGCTGATGGTCAACGTGGTGTTCTTACATATATTGCTTTTCCGTCTTTAATAATATTATTATCAAATATAGACAGTATAATCCCTCGTGTGCTTGGTAAAATCTTTGTTTTTTTAGGAGGGGTTTCATATGAAATGTTTCTGTGGCATTTTCCCGGAATTCTTTTGATTGATTTTTTGAATCGGGGACGTTTCATGATTGATCGTAATAGCCCGAAAACTATGCTTATATTCCTTTTGGTTGTTATTAGTTTTAGTACAATTGAATATTTGTTTATTGAAAAACCTATAGGAAAGAAATTATCCGGTTCAAGATAGGATTAGATAATAGGACTTGTGGATCTAAAGGACTTTCATATTATTTATCAATTGTTTTGATGCTGTATAATGAATGTAATATAACGGTATAATGAACTAGAGCAGTGATGTTAATTGAAAAGGGGGATCTATGAGTAAAAGGGTTAAAGCAAGATTATCTGTATTTCTGATTTGTATTCTGACTGTTTTTTCCATGCTGTATATAAAATCTGATGCATCTGACTATGTTGTCAATGGAACGGTAGATAGTGCTACTACAAGCAGTTACCTTTATCTAAATACTCCTCAGGGCAAGATGACAATAGCCATAGATCTTGATACAGATCTAAGTGGATGCAAGATGCTTCTTCCCGGCAAGGAAGTGACTGTAGAATGCCATCATGGCACAGATGCATATCTCCATGCTTCAAAGATATATGAGCCTTCTACGGTCGTAGATTCATCCAATTCATCAACAGTATATGGAACTGTTATGAGTAGTACTACAGATGATGTTATATTCTTATCAACTTCCAATGGGACTATGCAGATCAAGGTAGATAGTACAACAGATATGACTAATTGCCATGTAATTACAGTTGGTCAGAAGATCTACATTACAACAGCAAGAGGTAATGATGCATATATGCATGCAGTGTCTATTAGAGACGGAGTCGCAGGCAATAGTACTAATTCGGATACGATCACAGTTAATGGTGTGACAATGCCGTATCTGTCCGGTACAGTAGATTCAAGGACTACATCAGACCTGTTATATTTCTCTACATCAGGCGGTACAATGCTTATAAAGTATGACAGTACTACAGATTATACAGGATGCCTTACGCTGATCCCGGGACAGGCTGTAACGGTTGCCTGTTACAATGGAGGCGATTCTTACATGCATGCTGCCAAGATCGTTAATAACGAGATTCCGGATTATAGTGTAGCAGGTAATTACACATCGACTACTTCATTTACAGGTAAGATTGCTTCAAACACATCCCTTAATAATATCTTCCTTACAACAGATGGCGGTACTGTTCAGATCAAGATAGATTCATCAACCTCTTTGTCAAAGGTTCCTGCTATAGTGGGAGAGAAAGTAACTGTTAACTGTGGTCTTGGATCTGATAATACCTGGCATGCAATAAGTATTTCATATTGATATTGGTTTCTTATTACAAATTCTGATTTGAAAGTTTTTTATTTTTAATATTTTGTTTTGCTTTTATGCTGTTCTCATATTTTATGAGGGCAGCATAACTTTGTCTGTCTTACATGGTATAATTATTATGTTTGTGCCTGATGCGATAACAAGTTAATAGGCTGTAATAAGGAGAGTAATGCTTATTACGTGGAGGATGGAGTATTCAGGTAACCGTAATTGAGGATGGGATTTATAATATGTCTGATAATGTACTTAATTTAATCAAAAAGAATAATGATGGAATAAGAAATGTTTTATTCAATATTCTTTTAACCATAGAAATACTTGTTGTTATAGTGGATAAGAGTGATTTTCATATTGGATTTGAAAGTTATATATTCAGGATGACGTTTCTGATATCGTGTCTGTGTGTGATGTTGGCTTTTAGAAGATATTCTAAAAAGGATCTGTTGATAATTCTGACGTTTACTGTAATGTCTGTAGTAGTTTATAAAATGTCTGGAAGAAATGAACTTTTAAGATTTACGATGTTTGTTGCAGCATGTAAGGACCTTGATATAACTAAGAAGCTTGAAATTATATTTTTTGAGACTCTGGCAGGGTCTGTAGTACTTGTTTTTTTGTCAGTTACAGGAATATATGGAAGACTGATGACAAGTGCATGGGATGACGCAGATTCTATCAGATATGTTTTTGGTTTTGGCGATGCTAATGCTTTTCATTGCATGTTTATGATGCTGGTGTTTCTGGGACTTTATTTGTATCAGGATAGACTTCGCTGGTATGGTTTTATAGCTCTTGCGATATCTGACATGGCATTGTGGGTAGTAACAAGGAGTGAAGCGGCTGCAGCTATCACTATGATGGGGATTCTTGGAACTGCGATATTCAGATTTACGGATCTAAAAAAAAGCATATGGCTGTATTTTCCGGGATTATTTGTATATGGCTTTTGTATATGGTTTTCGGCCTATTCTGCAATTAATAGTAAATGCATGCCTAATGATTTCATCGTTAAGATGAACAGCCTGTTATCCGGGCGAATTATCAACCTTTATTGGGACTCCGTTAAGCATTCAGGTTCCATAGAGACATGGCATCTGTTTTCGAGACGTGACACTATGGATGTTTATTTTGATATGGGCTGGGTGAGGTTGTTTTACTGGTATGGAATAATACCTGCAATTTTTGTTCTTGCTGCTTTGGCATTGTTATATATAGCGTGCATATGCCATAAAGATGCAGTCATGATGGTGTTATTGACATGTCTTGCCTTGTATACCCTTGTTGAAGCACATCTTATATCAGTGTACATAGGAAGAAATTATATTCTTTTATTTATGGGATATTATTTACTGCAAGCAGATAATCGGAAGGCTTATATAAAGTCAAATTGCTGATTTTTATAAGCTTGATTATCCCCAAATTTATACAATAGGAGTAGGAAATTAAGAAAATGATAAAACTAAAAGAGAATAAGGGCGTTATTTTGATTATTATTTCGATTATTACAGCTGTCCTGATGTTATTGACTTTCAACTATTGGGATGGTCAGACTCTCATGGCATGGTCTGTAAGTAATTATGATCTGTTATTTGAAGGAAGATTAAATGAGTTCTATACTGAGAAAATTGTAAATGTAAGAGGAGCCATACAGACCGATGGTTGTAGTTCTCCTTTAATGCTTATTCCGGAGATGATATGGGATTTTCCTATTTGGGTTACACATTATTTTAATGGGAATTATTATGTAGGAACGCTGCCATGCGTTTTTTATTATAAGTTATTTTTATTTTTGACTACTGCCTGCATAGCTTTTGTAGTAAGTAGGATTATTTATGAACAAACAGACAACAAGGAGAAAAGCTTTTTAGGCATTATTCTTACAATGGGTTCTGCTCAGATAATGTTAAGTACCATGTACACAGGGCAGGATGAAGTTGTTTATTTGTTGTTTATGCTTCTTTCATTTTGGGCAGCTATAAAGAGCAACAAGAAAATGATGGTATTATGGGGAACTTTATCAGTTATGTGTTGCCCTATAATGCTGGTTCCTTATGCAGTTTTAGTTATTCTTTCTGAAAAGAGATTCTTGCATATTATTTCATATATTGTTATTTCTTTATTGCCTAATACTTTATGGAATCTGTATTCAAGGGGAGTAGCAGATAAAGAAATCGTTGCTATAGATGATGGAGACTTTATTGGGAAGATGATGGATATGATAGCTTTTCCGACAACGACAGGCTTGGCTTCAGTTGTAGGGATTATTTTATGCATCATTGTTTTTACAGCTTTCTTTAAGACTGATAAAGAAAATGAGACTTCGGATTTTCAAACCTATATATGGTATATGAGTGCAACATTCATTTCCATTTCATTCTTGATGGAGAATTTCTTTTATCGTTTATTATTATATGTTCCGTTTATTCTGATCCTTATTTTAACTAATAAAAAAGAGGACAATTTAAATATTAACCTGTTTCTTATCACAGTACTTGAGTACCTTAGAATGATCACAGGTGGTTATGAAAGCCCGCAAAATATGAATACATCTTATGTGGCGTTGACAGGTGTGATGACAAGACTTTTAAATGCGACAGGAAGTGAAGCAATTGAAGGATATAGATATGTTGTTGGAAAGCTTGTTGAAAATATAAGTGTATTAGGGAAAATAATACCTACCCTTAATGCTGTAATACTTGTATGTGCAGCACTTCTTTTGTTCATTAATCATGAGAGAAATAGTAAAGTTTATAAACTTGAAATAAGCTATAAATTGTCAACTGTGATAAATGTTGCATGTATGCCTTTGTTTATGATGATTTTCTATGCCATTTTATTCAGGTAATAGTTGATAAATAGCAAGACCTCTGTTTATAAAGATTATCAAAAGGTGTTGATTATGAAGAAGAAAGTACTTGTATCGGGGATAATTACAATTGTATTTTTGATACTTTTCATATTTACAGATCCTGTATATTCTGTCGCAGGAGATGGAAGTATTGCCAAATACCTTGCTTCAAATGCTGAACCTGGTTTTAATTCTGTATCATGGGGAATCGGAGCCTTTCTTAAGATATTTGTAAAGATATTCCCATCAGTTAATTGGTGGACAATATTTTCTATTTTTATGATGTTTTCAAGTCTCTTTTTCCTGACTTTATTTGTACAAGAGCTTTTTGATGGAGTTAAAGGCATCCTTGTAGCAGTTTTATTTGCTCTTTTTTTGTGGGAGACAGCTTACAACATAGATATTAACTTTACCCAGACTGCTATTCTTTCTGGAATCACAGGAACAAGTGCATTCCTTATGCTTGCTCACAAGATAAAGGGTAAAGGTTATATCCAGGGTTACGATACGTGTCTGAAATCGGAAGAATGCAATTCTATTGGCGGAATGATCTGTTATGGTATTGTAGGAGCCTTATATATCCTTATAGCAGGAGGACTGCGTTTTGATGCTATGATCATGTGCGTCCCTTTTGCAATGGTCATATTGGTGTTGCGATTTGTTGGAATAGTTTTGAGGAGAGTTAATGATCATACAACGATCAAAAATCCTGGTGTAAGTAATGATAAAAGAAATCGTATAGTTGTTAATGTTATTGTTCCTTTTGCACTTACGATCTGCACAGTGCTTGTATCTTACGGGTCACACCAGATATACAGACATATGAATTCTGATATTGCTTTCTTTGAAGATACATTCGATCTGACAAGGCAGGTATACGATTATATTGATATGTATCCTGAGTACAACGAAGTCAAGGATGTATACGAGGCTGCGGGGCTTAGAGGATCCTGGTATGCGATGCTTACGAACTATTACATTGCTGATACTAATTATTTTAATGTTGATACAATGTCAGTCCCGCTTCAGTTCAAGGGCGCATCTACTCAAACCTTTGGTGGATATATGAGTGAAATGTTGAATTACAAAGGATCACTTATACTAGGTCTTCTTGTAATGTTTCTTGCAGGAATTCTTACTTCTCTCAAAAAGGCTATATTTCCTACACTTTCAGCAGTTGTAGTATTTATAGTAGGAGGCCTATACTTTGTACATGTTGGAAGATATGCATGGCGAGTATCAGGCGGAGTAACGGTAGCATGTGTTGTTATGGGACTTATGATGCTGGAAGAGGTATACAAAAGATATACCATTATTTCAGTAGGTAAAGCTAAAGCAGATGATAATTCCTCAAAGATAAGGATGGTAGTAAGCTGTATAGTAACAGTTATTTGTAGCATTTGTGTTTGCATACACATAATAGATACCAAGAACTTTGTTTTTCCAAGACCTAAAGTTACAGATGAGGCTAAAGCAGGTCTTCTTGATTATATGGATAGTAATGAGGACATAATTTATTTTACAGAAGACTATGATTATGCCTCTCATAATATATGGTATGTAGGAACTCCTGGATACCTTGATAATAAATTTACTATATTTGCAGGATATAATGAGGGTAGGAGTAAAGATCTGCAGGCTGTGTACATAAATGATATGTCTCAGTTTGTTATCAATATGCTTACCCGAGATGATATCTATACAGAATATTCTGATGTATGGTCATCTTATCTGTGTGATTACTATAATCCATACGTATCTGCAGGTATTGTCGATATATACGAACCAACAGGAACACAGTTCATAAGATATGTTGCGCCTGTTGAGGCGACAGAAGACAGATTTGGAGATGAAGTTTCGGATGTAGCACTATTAGTAGATGGCAGCAAACAGACTGATAATTACCAGGTAGTGCATATTGATGCCAAGACTATCGGGACAGATCTGGATGTGGAGTATTACTTGAATGTTGAAAAATCCTCTACAGGAGCAATCTATTCCTATCCACTGGTAAGAGATGGTGATGTGCTTTCTGGAGATGCTATTTGGAAGAATGATACCTGGAGTTTCATGGATACAAATCAGTACATAGTGGCAAAGTATCCAGATGGGACTATTGTAAGAATACTGAATATAACAGGTACTCCGGTTCCATTTAATTAAAATTATAAGATGATTATATATGAGTCGGCTGAGCACTATGTAAATATCAAAACGTTTAAAAAAACAGCATCGTCAGTCTTGTGAGTGACGATGCTGTTTTTTGTGACGTTATCATTCGTGTGAAGTTTCTATCAATTTATAAGTGTAATACAATGCTGCAAGATAGCAGATTGTATTAACGATGGCAAGGTGTGGCAGATTAACAGGAAGTGCAAACAGGTACTTACAGTATACACAAAGTGCTATCCAGTTAAGGGTTATAGCGATTGGTGCGAACTTTATGTCAAGTATCATGATGATGATTGCGAGGATCTCATATATCATGCCGTATCTTTCGTGCATAACAGGAAGGAAAAGAACGCAGGTATAAGTTGTAATGAATGCACATACTACCATCATTTTGCCTGTGAGCTTGACTTTTTTTAGGAATAGGAATGCACACAGTATAAGAAGGATGGAAGCTGTAATTATGATCTGCCATGTCTTAAAGAATGGAACATTAGGCGTACCCATATCTTCAGCAAGTAGACTGAAAAATCCGGGATAATTAAGCGTCATGGAGTGTGGAAACTCAGCCTGCTGATCAAGGTAGATGCTAAAAGGTGTCTCAAGGCTGTGTCCTGCAAGAAGCCCGGGGATTGCAGTTATCTCCATTACAAGAGGGATGATTGCAAAATAGAGTAGTGAAAATGCTCTTGTTACGAACCATACTAGGAATATAAATGGCAGAAGAAGTATAGTCTGCTGTTTAAATGAAAATGCTAGTCCGTATACAACAAACATGAGGAAATACTGCTTTTTCTCAAGGCAGAGAAGACATAGTACTATGAATGCGGTATAAATGGTGTCGCACTGAGCCCAGGATGCTGAGTTCAAAGTTACAAGCGGGGATAACAATACTATGGCAAATGCTGCAAACGTTTTGTATTTCTGATAACGGTCTTCTTTGCCAGTGATAGCATGTACAAGAAGGGCACTTCCTACAGCAAGAAGATAATCGAAAAATACTGAGAAGAGCTTATATCCGTAAAGAGGATTGATGCCTGTCTTGCTCATAAGGAGTACAAATGTCTGGTATGGAAGTGTGTAGTCACCAACAAGACCTGAAAGGTCGCCATTAGCTTTGATCTCGTCGTACCATGGGCCATAGCACTCCATATAGTCGCCGCTTATGTCATCGAACATGCAAAGACGGGCAGCGAATGCAGCTATTGCTATAACTGCATATAAAATGACCATGTGATATTTGGATATGAAATCGATAAGCATGTTTTCAGGTTTTGAGATAGAACATGTACCTGAGCTTAAGACTCTCCATATTGAAAGGACCGCTAGTATAAGGATAATTGCGCATACTAACAATCTGATCTTGGATGAAACAGGAGTTGCATAGCGTATGTCCATAAGAAGACTTCCTGTCTGCTCTTCTGGACCAGCATATAGTTTGGAACTTTCACCGACAATATCTTGAGTTGATCCACTTGTGCTAATGATCATATATGGCTTACAGTTGAAAGATGTAATGCGAATGGTGTATGTCTTCCCTTTAGAAAGGCTTCTGTTATAGACTTCTTCAAACCACTCGCCGCTTGTGATATCGGACATGGGGATAGTGTGAGATTCAATGACAGATCCACCTTTGGATGATGTTACAGTTCCTTTTAAGAGCTGGATCTTAACAGATGCGCTATCTGGAAGTTCTTCATCAGAAAGGTTAAGTATATAGAAATACAGTGAATAGAGCCTTCGGGTAGATGCTGTAAATGTCTGGCATACAGCATCAGAATCGCTAATTTCAAAGAGAGTATAGTCACCTGTCTCAGGACGTAGTCCATCATCGTGGTCTATAGTATAGATTCCTGCCATAGGAAGGATATAGATTATGGCGATAAGGGTAATGAGAGCAATTATCGCGGTTTTAACATATTTTTTATTTGTGATTTTTTCTTTGAGATCATTAAGGTTCAAAGACATGGTTTTCTCCTGGATTATAGATGTTAATTGTTTGGTGGAATTTTACCTGCTTTATGGTATCATATTATTGTTTTGTTGGCAAAAGTATAAATATAGGTAATAATAGATTTTATCAACAAGATAAATGATAAAAACTTTTTGAAGGCAAATGATATGTATGATTCAAAGTACTGATCCTATGATTATTTTGTTTTATAAATATTGTTTGTCATGAATTTGTATTTAAATAAAATGGAGGACTAATATTGAAAAGCATAGAGCTGCTTATAAATAGAATCAAAGATTTAAAGAGAAAAGATGTCTGCTATATCATAGCGGTCATTTTTCTCGTACTTACAATTGTTCCCATCTTTATTGCATCCGGATATGCTGTACTTTCTGCAGATGACTTTTCTGCAATGAAGAGCATTCGAGAAGCTGAAGGTGGTATCCTTCTTGTAAAGATCATAAATACTGTAAGAAGGCTTTACTTCCAGTGGTCAGCTGGATATGGCGGTATCATCATCGAGTATACTATTGCTTGGTTCATCATGAAGTGCAGAGCAGTAGTTGGCATAAGTCTTATTATTTCGTTCATAATCTTTCTTCTTTCTCTTAAACTTTTTATTAAGTGCTTCATGGAGTACTTTAATATCGAATCCGGAGAAAGACATATCAGGTTCTGGGCTTACGTTTGTATCCTTGTTCCATTCCTTGGTTACAATGCATATCCGGAAGTTATGTACTGGTTTGTTGGTAACCTGTCTTATGACCTTTCAATAAGTATTAATCTTCTTGTTATTTCAAGCATGATGATTATAGATAAGAAGGGTAAGAAGTGGATGTATATACCTGCAGTTCTTCTTGCACTTCTTATGGGCGGCATGTCCATCCAGTCAGGCCTTCCTGCATGCTTTTTCATGTTCGTTCTTAACCTTGATCAGATAAGACGTCATAAAAGAATCGTTCCAGCATATGCGATTCCCTCTATTATGGCGGTTATCGGCTATGCTATCCACGTATTTGCACCTGGTAACTTCGTTAGACATGATGAGCTTGATTCTACAGGACTTCATCCATTTTCAGCGCTTCACTACAGCGTGTATACAACGGCTGATGAGCTTAAAGTAGCATTCCATAATCCCTATCTTCTTATAGGGCTTGTTATCATGCTCTTCCTTGGCATCAAGTCAGCTAAGGAGATTAAGATAAGTGGCTTTAAGTTTACATTTACACTTCTTATCTCTTTCATAACTATGGTATCAACCTGCTTCACAGTACTTCTTGGATACAGTGCAACAGGAATCGAGGCTCTTCCTGTAAGATGCCTTTTTGTATTTGATTTTGTAACTTATACATGCCTTGTGGTATGTGCATTTGCCTGTGGTGTATACATTAAGAGATGGAGCGGCCTTTCCGTATCTCCTGATCTTAAGGTGGCAACAGCTGCAGTTATCGTGATAATAGCATTTACAAGCTCTTCCAAGATGTTCTCAGATGCATCATGGAAGAACATGTTATCTGATATTGCCCATGGTCAGATAAGTGACTATAATAAATCAGTTAACAAAATCCTCGATACAATAGAGAATTCTTCGGAAGCAGATGTAGTAATAGACACACTTCCTGAGTGTCCGGATACATTCAATCCGTTCTTTATTACCAGTGATCCTAACGATTGGTATAACACAGCTGTTTCGGATTATTATGGCAAGAATTCAGTAAGGACAGATCATTAAAAGAATAAAAATGATATCGGATAATAATATAGTCTGAAGATTATGAAGAGTACTGTATTCAGGATAGGAAAAATAATGATCTAATGATACTGAAGACAGGATTCAGAGAAAAATAAAAATTAGAGGCTAAATAATATGGCTAAGATAATGGTAGTAGCCGGTGGTGACTGGCAGATAGAACTTATAAAAAAAGCAAAGGCAATGGGACATTATGTAATATGTTCTAACCTTTACGAGGTATCCCCTGCATTCCCATATGCAGATGCCTGTGAAGTGTGCAATGTACTTGATAAGGAAGGGAACTTAAGGATTGCTCAGAAGTATCAGCCCGATGCAGTAATATCAGATCAGAGCGATATCGCAGTTCCTACAGTTGCATATGTCAGTGAGAAGATGGGACTTCGCGGAATAGGAACTGAGAAGGCAAGACTCTTTACTGATAAAGGAATAATGAGAGAGTTCGCCAAGGAAAATGGCATCAACATTCCTGCGTACAAAGTCTGCAAGAATCCTGAAGATGCTTATGACATGCTTGAGGAGTTTGGCAGGATCATCATTAAGCCTCTTGATTCCCAGTCAAGCAGAGGCGTGTTCACTATCACAAATAAAGAAGAGCTTAAAGAACACGTCGAAGAGACAATCTCTTTCTCCAATAGAGAGAAGGTCTTTCTTGCAGAAGAATACATTGATGGTGACGAGTTCACAATCGACGGCCTTGTAGTTAATGGTAATCACTATCCGCTTTGCATCTCAGTTAAGGAAATGTACAAGCAGAATATGAACATCTCCAAGACTCAGACATATACATACTCTAGCCCTAATCACGACTACGAGCTTCTCAGACAGACTAATCGTGATCTTATCATGAAGGCAGGCCTTCCATTCGGTCTGACTCATTCAGAATACAGAAGCCACAATGGCAAATACTACCTGATCGAGGCCGGCGCAAGAGGCGGCGGAAGTAACTTGTCTGGTAAGATCGTTCCATTTATGAGCGGCGTTGATAACTATGAATATTACATCAAGAGCGTTCTTGGAGAGCCTGTTGATGAAGAGCCTCTTAAGAATCTCCAACTTCCTAAGGACAAGGCTGTTATCATGAGATTCTTCGATTTTGGTGAAGGCAAAGTTAAGAGCGTTGAAGGCAAAGACTTCCTTCTTGCATCCAAGAACCTTATCGACTATCAGCTCAACGTAAAGCCTGGAGACGAGCTCAAGAATCCTCGTTACGGAAGACTTCGTCCCGGTCACTTTATCATTGGTAATGAAGATTATGAATCTCTTAAACTTGAGGCTCAGGAGATCCTTCAGAAAGTTAAAGTTAATTTTGAGTGATAG
>JAEEGL014521352.1_pt1 | contig 13740 bp, 11 predicted proteins | sample 9134231 | NCBI WGS metagenome assembly JAEEGL01 (sample SAMN16246548, study PRJNA631951) | gut metagenome | biome: gut microbiome; feature: rumen; material: fiber-attached | host: Bos | place: Iran: Karaj | collected 2018-10 | reverse complement strand
TTCTTCAATTAATAAATTAAAAAATAAAAAATTAATTTTACAGGCTAATTCAGATAGACCACTTTTAAGAAAATTCTTAAATGAAAATAATTTTAAAATAACAAATGAAATAGCTTTATTTGAACAAAATAAATACTATGAAATAATCGTTTGTGAAAAAGGGTTAGAATCATTAGATGAATTTGATATTGAATTTGGTCCTATTTTAAGAAGAAATAAAACTGAGATTTATATTAATCATTATGAAAATGAATTGAAGAATTTAGAAAAGATTTTAAAAAATATCACTGTTAAAGAAAAAAAGGAAGAAAAGCTAAAATATTATAGATTATTAATTAGACTATTATGTAAGGGTACAGTCTTAACATATAATATTTTAGATACTAAAAATTATTATAGAACTTACTTTTTGGATGATTTAGCTAGACCAACAGTTTTAGTATCTCCAGGTGGAGGATACCATCATTGTAGTCCAAGAGAAGCTGGTAATATTGCTAAATACTATAATGAATTTGGTTATCATGTTGTAGTTGTAAATTACAAAATGACAGATGAGGCATATCCTATGCCAGCTACATATTTAGCATATGTTAATAACCTTTTAAGAAAAGATAAAAGAGTATCTAAGGTTATTGGATTAGGCTTTTCTGCAGGTGGACATAACATGCTAGAAATGAATGTTCATAGTAGTGATTATAATACTCAAAAATGCGATTTATTAATGCTAGGCTATCCTGTTATAACAAATGATGAAAGATACTCTCATAAGGGCTCTTTTGAATATTTATTAAAGGATAAGATTAGCGATAAAGCATTATATCAAAAGATGTCTTTAGAAACTGAAATTAAAGAGAATTCTATTCCACCATTATTCTTATGGGGAACTATAACTGATGAGTCAGTTAATGTAATGAATTCTATATTATTATTAGAATCTTGTAAGAAGGCAAATATTAATGTTGAATATCATTTATTCCCAATGGGAGGCCATGGATTAGGTACATCTGATAATTATTCAGCTGAAGGAAATGATGAAAAAAACATTCCTTATATTAATAAATGGTTAGATTTATCTAATGAATGGATTAAAAATAAGCTAAAAAATATAGATTAAAGCATGTTAATATGCTATTTTCTTTAAAAATATCTATTTTTTTGATAAAATTAAATAAAGAATTAAAAAGTTAGGAGAATTGAATATGTTTACTTTTTTTACAGACACTGATACAGATATTAAGCCAGAAGAAGCACAAAAGTATGGTTTTAAGTTAATAAGTATGCCTTATTCATTAGGTGAAAAAGAAGTTTACCCTTATGAGGATTTTAAGGAATTTAAATCTCATGAATTTTATGAATTGTTAAGAAAGGGTACATTACCTAAGACTTTCGCAATTTCACCAGAAAAATATAGAAGCTATTTTGAACCTGAATTTGAAAAGGGAAATGATATTATTTATATTTCTTTTTCAAAGGCAATGAGTGGAACATTTAATTCAATGAATATTGCCTTAGAGGATTTAAAGGAAAAATATCCTGAAAGAAAATTCTATCAAATAGACACAAAGGGTATTACTATTATGAGTAATATCATTGTAAAAGAAATTGGTGATATGCTACTTAATGGCAAAACGCCTGAAGAAATATTAAAATGGTCTGAAACCGAAATTGATCATTATGCTACATATTTCTTTGCGGATAATTTAAGCTTCTTTAGAAAAAGCGGTAGAGTAACAAACCTTAAAGGCTTTATGGGCGATTTATTTGGCGTAAGACCAATATTAAACATGAATGCTGAAGGTATGATGACTAATATCGATAAGACTAAGGGTAGAATGGGAGCTATTCTAAAGCTTGTTGAATATGTAAAAACATTAGGTGATAATGTAAAAGATTATCGAGTTGTTATTGGACATTCTGATAATCTAGAGCTTGCAGAAAAGCTAGAAGTTGAATTGAAAAAAGAATTCGGTGATGATTTAAAGACTGAATTTGTTATTGTTAATCCAACTGCAGGAAGCCACTGTGGTCCAGATGGAATTGGTGTTGCTTTCCATAGTACAAGGAGATAATTTTAGATGTTAGTAGTAAAAGAAGTTTTATCTAAAAAGGAAATTAAAGAATTCATTAATTTCCCTATTAGATTATATAAGGGCAATAAATATTTTGTTCCTGCACTTTATATGGATGAATTAAAAATGTTTAAGAGTGATTACCTATATTATGATCAATCAAAGGCTAAATGCTTTATTGCTCAAAAAGATGGTAAAACTGTAGGAAGGATTCAAGCGATAATTCAAAATGCATCAAATGAAAAATGGAATGAGAAAAAAATAAGATTTTCCCGTTTTGATTCAATTGATGATCAAGAGGTTGCCAATGCCTTATTTGATAAGGTAATGGAATTTGCTAAAGAGAATGCCTTAGATACTATGGTTGGTCCTTTAGGCTTTTCTGATTTAGAAAGAGAAGGATTATTAATTGAAGGCTTTGAGGAAACTCAAACATTTGAGGAACAATATAATTATCCATATTATCAAAAGCTAATTGAAAATTATGGCTTTACAAAGGATGTAGATTGGACAGAATCAGTTATTAAAAATAATCCTGATAAAAAGGTTCAGGATAAATTAATTAGACTTGCTGATACTGTAATGAAAAGAAATAATTTACATATAGGCCAGGCTAAAAATGTTAAAGATTTCTTAGATAAATATGCTAATCAATTCTTTGATATATTAGATGAAACATATGAAAATATATATGGTACTGTTCCTTTTACAGATGGAATGAAAAAGCTATTAATATCTAATTTTAAATTATTAATAGATTTAAGATTTGTCTGTGTTGTTTTAAATGAAAAGGATGAATGTGTATGTATGGGATTATGTCTTCCTTCTATTGCAGAGGCTGTTCAAAAGTCTAATGGACATCTAACACTACCTGCAATAATTAGAATTTTAAAGGCAAAAAAGAATCCTAAAATCATTGATTTTGCCTTAATCGGTGTTAAACCATCATACCAAATGAAGGGTGTTAATGTAATTATCCTTGCTGAAATAATTAAAATGCTAAATAAAAAAGGCGTAGAATATGCTGAAACTAATCTAAACTTAGAATCTAATACTGAAGTTGTTTCACAATGGAAATACTTTGATGCTAAAACAAATAAAAGAAGAAGATGCTTTATTAAGAAGATTTAATCTTCTTTTTTTTATTTCATTAAATTGTATAAAATCTATTGACTTTTTAATTGATAATTTTTATAATACTAACAGTGTTAGTAAAATTACTAACCGTGTTAGCAAAAGGAGGACATTATGGATAATAAGGAATTTGTTGAACGTTTAAGAGAAATCTTAGTTGATGTAAGAAATTATAAGCCAAATGTGAAAATAGAAGAAAGTGTTAAAGGAATGTTTCCAGTATTAAAAATTCTTTATGATAATGAAGATGTTACTCCAAAGAATATTGAGGATAAATTACATGTTTCATCTGCAAGAATCGCAAGAGTTTTAAATCAATTAGAAGAAAAAGGATTGGTTGAAAGAACAAAAAGCTTAAAGGATAAAAGAAAGACTATTGTTGTTTTAACTAACGAAGGAAAAGAAATTGCTATAAAGCATAGAGAAGATATGAATTGTTTTTTTAGTCTTTTATTAAAGGATTTTTCAGATGAAGATAAAGAAGAATTTATTAGTTTAATTCTAAGAATGGCTAACAATATAAAAGGAGGTAAGGAAAGTGTTTAGATTATATAAAAAATTATCTAAAAAGGATATTTTATTTGTCTTTTTAATAGTAGGATTAACAATTTTACAGGTTTATTTAACAATGACCTTAGTAGATTATGTCCAAGGTATTATTAAGGCAATTACATTAGTTAATTATCGTAATAATCCATCTGATATTTCAAAGATGGTTGGAGACTTTATTGAAGCTATTGGTGGTTGGGATAATCTTAATGAAGCAGAGCTTATAGCATTAGGATTACCTGAGGATGCATTAAGTCAGGTAATGGCTATTAAGAATGCTAGCCAAGCAGATATTTGGTATAACGGTGGTATGATGGTAGCTGTTGCAACAGCATCAATGGGTGTTCAAGCTATCATTTCTATTTTAGCAAGCTTTGTTGCTGCTGACTTATCAACTAATATTAGAACAAGTATTTATCGTAAGGTTGAAGAGTTCTCATTAGAAGAAATTGATAAATTCTCAACTGCATCTTTAATTACAAGAACTACTAATGATATTCAGCAAATTCAAATGGCTAATTTATTTACTATGAGAATGATATTCCAAGCTCCAGTTACAGCAATTTGGGCTTTATGTAAATTCCATAGTGCTGCATCTGAGCTTACAATCGCAACAGTTATAACATTATTAATATTATTAGTATTAATAGCTGTTTTAATGCTTGTTGCTATACCTAAGTTTAAGATTATGCAAAAGCTTACAGATAATTTAAATGGTGTTATGAGAGATAACCTAACAGGTATTAGAATTGTTAGAGCCTTCAATGCTGAAAGCTATCAGGAAAATAAATTTGACCGTGCTAATTTAACATTTACAAAGACTCAATTATTCACAGGTAGAGTTATGGCATTTTTAAGTCCTATGATGACTATTATTATGAATGCTTTAACTTTAACTATTTATTTAATTGGCTCTAAATTGATTAATGATGGAAGAATTGATTATGCAGGTGTTACTGCATCAACAATGCTAGGTACTCAATTAATTATGGCCTTTGTAATGCTAATGTTATTATTTATGATGTGGCCTAGAGCGTTAGTAGGTGCTCAAAGAATTAATGAGGTGTTAGATACAAAGAGTAAGATTAATGATCCAGAAAATCCAAAGGAATTTACTGAAGAAGGAACAATAGAATTTAATAATGTTTCATTTAAATATCCTAATGGTGAAAATAACGTTATTAACAATATTTCATTTAAGGTTAATAAGGGTGAAACCTTAGCAATTATAGGTGCTACATCAGCTGGTAAAACATCTTTAGTTAATTTAATCGCAAGACTTTATGATGTAACTGAAGGTGAAATTAAGGTTGATGGCGTTAACGTTAAGGATGTTAAGCAATTTGATTTAAGAGAAAAAATAGGATTTGTTCCTCAAAAGGGCTTCTTATTTAATGGAACTATTAAAGAAAATATTTGTTTTGGTTCTGATGCAGTAAATGATGAAGATGTTAAAAAGGCTGCAAATGTTGCCTGTGTTTCAGACTTTATTGATACATTAGATGAAAAATATGATTTTAAGATTTCTCAATCTGGTAAAAATGTATCTGGTGGTCAACGTCAAAGATTATGTATTGCAAGAGCAATTTACAAAAATCCTGAAATCTATATTTTTGATGATTCATTTAGTGCCTTAGATTATAAGACAGATAAAGCCTTAAGAGAAAATTTAAAGAATATGGATAATTCATCAACTAAAATAATTGTTGCCCAAAGAATTGGTACAATTATGGATGCTGATAAAATTATTGTTCTTGATGGTGGCAATATGGTTGGATTTGGAAACCATAGCGATCTTTTAAATAGTTGTGCTATTTATAAGGAAATTGCCTTATCACAATTATCAGAAAAGGAGTTGGGATTATAATGATGAGAATGAAAAAAGGACCTGGAAGACCTGGTCAAGTTAAAGCATCTAAAGAAGATATTAAAAAATTAATCAAATCATTGAAGCCTTATTTCTTTTTCATATTAGTAGCAATGATATTTATCATTACATCAGTAACATTAAGTATTATTGCTCCTCAATATTTATCTGATTTAACAAATGAAATGGCTAATAATGCAATATCAAAATCTATTAATATGGATAAGATATGGCATATCGCAACTATTCTTATTATCTTTTATGGAGTAATTGCCTTTTGTGCATTCTCTTCAGGATTAATAATGAATAGAGTAACACAAGAATATGGTAAAAATTTAAGAACTGAAATATCTAAAAAGATTAATAGAATGCCTTTAAGATATTTTGATGCCCATCCTTATGGTGATACATTATCTATTGTTACAAATGATGTTGATACAATTACACAATCTTTGCAACAATCTGTAACAACATTACTTCAATCTATAACTACATTAATTGGTGTTTTAATTGCGATGTTTATTACAAACTGGATTATGGCTTTAACCGTTTTAGCATCCCTTCCTTTAATGTTTTTAAATATTGGATTTATTACAAAGCTTGCAGTACCTCAATTTATGAAGCGTCAAAAGGTTACTGGTGCTGTAAATGGTGTTGTAGAAGAAAACTTCTCTGGTACAACAGTAATTAAATTATTCAATGCTGAAAATAGAAGACAAAATCAATTTGAAGAACAAAATGAAAAGCTTCATAAGGCTATGATTAAGGCTCAAATCTTTGGTGGCTTTATGCAACCTATTATGTCTTTTATTTCATGTATAGCTTATGCTGCAGTATTTATTGTTGGTGGCTTATTAATGGCTAATGGAAATATTATTACATATGGTACTATTACAGCATTCATGGTATATGTAAATTTATTCCAATCACCTTTATCTCAAATTGCTCAATCAATGAATACAATGCAAATGGCAGCTGCTGCATCAACTAGAGTATTTGGATTCTTAGATGAAAAAGAAGAGATTAATGATTCTAATATACCAGCCCAACTTTATTCACCTAGTATGAATAATGTTAAAGGCCATGTTGAATTTAAAAATGTTAAATTTGGCTATTTAGAAGATAAAATCATTATTCCTAATTTTAGCTGTGAGGTTAAGCCTGGTATGAAGGTTGCCATAGTTGGTCCAACAGGTGCAGGTAAAACAACTCTAGTTAATTTATTAATGAGATTTTATGAAATAAATGATGGTGATATTTTAATTGATGGTGTATCAATTAAAAAGATGAGTAAGGCTGAATTAAGATCAATTTTTGGAATGGTTTTACAGGATTCATGGATATTTGATGGTACTATTAAAGAAAACATTTGTTATTCAAATGAAAATGTAACAGATGATGATTTAAATAAAGCTTTAGATGAAGCATGTTTATCTAATTATGTATCTACATTACATGATGGTGTAAATACTAAGTTAAAGGGTGAAGGTTCTTTATCTCAAGGACAAAAGCAGTTAATTACTATTGCTAGAGCCTTAATAGAGGATGCTCCATTATTAATATTAGATGAGGCTACATCTAATGTTGATACAAGAACTGAAATATTAATTCAAAACGCAATGGATAACCTAACAAAGGGAAGAACTTCATTTGTTATTGCTCACAGATTATCAACTATTAAAAACGCTGATTTAATATTAGTATTAAAGGATGGTAATATTGTAGAACAAGGTAACCATGATTATCTAATGGGTATAAATGGTGTATATTCTAATTTATATAATTCTCAATTTATTGAAGGAGAAGAAATTTAAAATAATAGCGCAATTCGTTTGAATTGTGCTTTTTCCTTGTAAAAATATTAAAAAATGGTATTATGTATATGTTTGTCTTTAATATTAGTATGATATTAAAGCTTATAAATAATTTTTATAATTATTAGAATAATAAACTTAATAATAATTATGTGTTATAATATGTTATCAACTAAATAGTTTGATAAAGAAACGGAATGATATATATGATAGAAGATATTTTATTTGAAAAAATTGAACAATATGACACAATCATAATTCATAGACATGAACGTCCAGATTTAGATGCTTTAGGAAGTCAATTAGGATTAAAGATTACTTTAAAGCATAAATTTCCTAACAAGAATATTTATGCAGTAGGTGATCTATCAAGAAAATATAGTTTTATTGGAAGCATGGACTTAATTGATGATTCTAAGTATTTAAATGCTTTATGTATTATTGTTGATGTTGCCGTATCTAATATGGTATCAGATCAAAGATACAAAATGGCAAAAGAAGTATTTGTAATTGATCATCATAATAATATGTGTGATATTACACCAAACTGGATTTGTGATAATAAAAGAATTGCCGCAGCTGAATTAATTGCTGATTTATTAATTAAGCATAACTATTTTATTCCTTCTGATGCCGCAACAGCCTTCTATGGTGGTATTATAACTGATTCAGGAAGATTCCAATATGGATATTCATCAAGTGTATTTAATGTTGCATCACATTTAGTAAGCAGTGGCGCTAATCCAAAATATATATATGATAATATATATGTTGAAACTCAAGCTGAAAGAAATATGAAGATTTATTTCCAAAACCAAATTCAATTTAAGGAAGGTGTTTCTTATATTAAATCTGGTGATGAGGTATTTGAAAAATTCCCTGTTGAATTCCAAGATATCTCAAGAGGAATGGTTAATATAATGGCAGGAGTTTTAGAAACTGAAATATGGTGTAACTTTACTTATGATGCATCAAAGGATGCTGTAATCGGTGAATTTAGATCTAGAAGCATTCCTATTGTTGATGTAGCTAAAAAATATGGTGGTGGAGGACATCTACTTGCCTGTGGTGCTACATTAAAGGATTTTGATGAGGCTGATTTAGTAATTAATGATTTTGTTGAATTAATTAAGGCTTCATTAAAAGAGGATGAGGGTGAATAAAAATGATTGGTAAAATACATTCATTTTTTGCAGGTGGTACAGTTGATGGACCTGGTATTAGATTTGTAATCTTTTTAAAGGGATGCCCTTTAAGATGTATGTATTGCCATAATCCTGATACATGGACTCAAGAAAATGCTTTAGAGTATACAGTTGAAGATGTTGTGAAAGATGCCTTAAAGTATAGAGGATATTTTGCAAATGGTGGTGGTGTAACTGTTAGTGGTGGTGAACCACTTTTACAAATTGATTTTTTAATTGAATTGTTTAAAAAATTAAAAGCATATAATATCCATACAGCCTGTGATACATCAGGTGTTATATTTGATAAGAATAATCCTGAACTTATGGGTAAGTTTGATGAATTATTAAAATATACTGATTTATTCTTATTAGATATTAAGCATATCAATAATGAAGAGCATATCAAATTAACTGGTAAGCCTAATAAAAATATATTAGAGTTTGCTCACTATTTATCAGAAAATGGCAAGCATATGTGGATTAGACATGTACTAGTTCCTGGTATTACCTTAAATGATACATATCTAAAGCAAACTAAAGAATTTATCGATACATTACAAAATGTAGATAAGATTGAGGTTTTACCTTATCATACAATGGGTATCGTAAAATATGAAAACCTAGGCATTCCTTATCGTTTAAAGGGAGTTGAGCCTCCTTCTAAAGAAGAGATAAGACATGCTAAAGAGATTTTAGGAGTAATTAAAAAATGAAATTAACTAATGAAAATTATTTAAAAGAATTAAAGGGAGTAAGTGTTATAGAGGTTTCTGGAGAATCATGTGCTAATTGCTTAACTTTGATGCCAATTTTAAATAAATTAATTAGCCAAAGAAACGATTGTGTACTTCATCATATTGAAGCTGCAGAGGATACAATGGATATAATTGAGGCATTTGATATCCAAGCAGTTCCAACAATTTTAGTCATGAAGGATGATTATATCGTTGCAAGATGTAGAGGCTTCCAACCAGAAGAAATATTAGAAATTTGGTTAGATGATAAAATTGAAGAAGCAAAAAATACAACTTATTAAGAATTATTCTTAATTAAAAGTGAAAATTTGTATTGATTAACTAAAGTTAATGGTTTATAATATGGTGTGCGTAAATAGGTGGGAACTATTTATCATATATTTTTAAAGAGATTATTTTGAAGAGAAAGAGGATTAGATTAAGATGTTTAACGAAGCATGGGAAGGATTTGTTCCTGGTAAGTGGAGCAATGACGAAATTAATGTTCGTGACTTTATCCAAAGAAACTACACTCCATATGAGGGAGATGCAAGCTTCTTAGCTGGACCAACAGAAAGAACAAAAAAATTATGGAATATCATTCTTGAATTATCAAAGAAGGAAAGAGAAGCAGGTGGCGTTTTAGATGCTGATACTGATATCATCGCAACTTTAACTAGCCATGCTCCTGGATATTTAGATAAGGACTTAGAACAAATTGTAGGTTTACAAACAGATAAGCCTTTCAAGCGTTCATTACAACCATTTGGTGGTATTCGTATGGCTGAACAAGCTTGCGAAATGTATGGCTACCAAGTAAGTGACAGAGTTAAAGATATTTTCAAATATAGAAAGACTCATAACGACGGTGTATTCGATGTATACACTCCAGAAATGAGAGCTGCTAGAACTGCTCACATTTTAACGGGTTTACCTGATACATATGGTAGAGGTCGTATTGTTGGTGATTATAGAAGAATCGCTTTATATGGTATCGATTACCTAATCGCTAAAAAGGAAGAAGATAAGTCATTAATCGATGGCGAAATGATTCCTGAAAAGGTTAGAGATAGAGAAGAAATTGCTGAACAAGTTAAAGCATTAAAGGCTTTAAAGCAAATGGCAGCATCTTATGGTTATGATATTTCTAAACCAGCAAAGACTGCTAAAGAAGCAATCCAATTCTTATATTTTGGATATTTAGGAGCTGTAAAAGACCAAAACGGTGCAGCTATGTCTATCGGTAGAAACTCTACTTTCTTAGATATATATATTGACAGAGACTTAAGAAACGGTTTAATTACTGAATCTGAAGCACAAGAATTAATGGATCACTTCATCATGAAGTTAAGAATTGTTAAGTTCATGAGAATCCAATCTTACAATGAATTATTCTCAGGAGATCCAACTTGGGTTACTGAATCAATCGGTGGTATGGGTACTGATGGTAGAACATTAGTTACTAAAAACTCTTTCCGTGTTTTACATACATTAGATAACTTAGGACCTGCTCCAGAACCAAACTTAACAGTTTTATGGGCTAAGAGATTACCTATGAACTTCAAGAAGTTCTGTGCTGACATTTCTATTAGAACTTCATCTATTCAATATGAATCAGATGAATTAATGAGACCTACAATGGGTGATGACTACTGTATCGCTTGCTGCGTTTCTTCAATGAGACAAGGTAAGGATATGCAATTCTTTGGTGCTCGTGCTAACCTTGCTAAAGCATTATTATATGCTATGAACGGTGGTAGAGATGAATTAACAAAGGATAAAGCAACTGGTAAGCCACTTCAAGTTGGTCCTACATTCGAACCAATCAGATCAAATGAACCATTAGTATTCGAAGATGTAAAGAAGAAATATGTTCAAATGATGGAATGGTTAGCAGGTTTATATGTTAATACATTAAACGCTATTCACTATATGCATGATAAGTATGCATATGAAGCTATCGAAATGGCTTTACATGATACAAATGTACATAGATATTTCGCTACAGGTATCGCAGGTTTATCTTGTGCTGTAGACTCATTATCAGCTATCAAATATGCTAAGGTTACTCCAATCAGAGATGAATTTGATATGATCGTTGACTTCAAGACTGAAGGAGATTTCCCTAAGTATGGTAACAACGATGACAGAGCTGATGAAATCGCTGTATGGTTAGTTAAGACATTCATGAACATGATTAAGAAGCACTATACATATAGAAATTCTGAACCAACAATGTCTATCTTAACTATTACTTCAAACGTTGTATATGGTAAGAAGACTGGTAATACACCAGATGGAAGAAAAGCAGGAGAACCACTTGCTCCAGGTGCAAACCCAATGCATGGTAGAGATTCTCATGGTGCTTTAGCATCACTTGAATCAGTTGCTAAGCTTCCATATGAATATTCAAGAGACGGTATTTCTAATACATTCTCTATTACACCTAATTCATTAGGTAAAGATGAAGACTAATTTTTGAGGAGGATATTAAATATGTCAGAACAAAGAGTTGAAAATCTAGTTCAAATGCTAGACACTTATGTATCAGATGGTGGTTATCACCTAAATGTTAATGTTTTCAATCGTGAAACATTATTAGATGCTCAAAAGCATCCTGAAAAGTATCCACAATTAACAATCAGAGTTTCTGGTTATGCTGTAAACTTCATTAAGCTAACTAAGGAACAACAAGATGATGTTATTAGTCGTACAATTCATGAATCTTTATAATTAATAGATTATAGAATTTAAGCCACAGTTAAACTGTGGCTTTTATTTTTATATATTAAAATCAAGCAATTATATTGCGTAAAACGTTTTATAATGATTTTTAAATAAATTAATGTTATAATAGCCTTTGCGAAAAGGATGAATATATTATGAAGAAAAATGTAAATATGATAGAAGGTAATCTATTTAAAAATATTATAATATTCTCATTACCTATAATTCTATCAGGAGTCTTACAATTATTATATAATGCTTGTGATTTAATCGTTTGTAGAATGTATGGCCCAGAACATTCAACTGCGGCTATTTCAAGCTGTAATTCTTTAATAAATTTAATTGTAAATTTATTTTTAGGACTTGCTGTTGGTGCTAACGTATTAATGAGTAGATGCGTTGGTATGCAGGATAAGGAAAAGGGTCAAAGAGTTGTTTATACATCAATGATTTTTTCTTTAGTCTTTGGTGTAATAGTAGGTATATTTGGTTTCTTAACAGCTGGTTATTTTTTAAAGCTTATGGGAACAACAGAAGATGTTATTAGCATGTCTACATCTTATTTAAAGATATATATGTTAGGTCTACCATTTTCTATGATTTATAACTATGGGGCTGCCCTTTTTAGAGCAACAGGCGATACAAGACGTCCATTTATATTCTTATCTATATCTGGTATTTTAAATGTTTTATTAAATTTATTCTTTGTTATAGTATTTAAAATGGGTGTACCTGGTGTAGCTTGGGCTACAATTATATCTCAAGGCTTATCAGCTTTATTAATTGTTTTAGCATTATTGAAGAGTAAAGGATTCTTTGAATTTAATTTCAAAGAAATAAGATTTTATAAAAAGGAAGCCTTAGATATTATTAGAATTGGACTTCCAGCTGGTCTTCAAGGAGCTATATTCTCATTTTCAAATGTCTTAATTCAATCAAGTATAAATTCTTTAGGCACAAATGTTGTTGATGGAAGTGGTGCATCTTCAAACCTTGAAGGATTCATCTATACAGCTATGAATTCAGTTGCCCAAGCATGTGTATCATTTGTTGCGGCAAACTATGGTGCAAGAAGAAGAGATAACATTAAAAAATCAATTCTATATTCTTTATTATTAGTTTTAATAATGAATTTTGTAGTTGGTGGAACTATTTTACTGTTTAGAAATCAATTATTAGGATTATATGTTAGAACTGATGAAGCAATAGATGCTGGATCAAAGAGATTATTCATAATAGCAATAACATATTTCTTATGTGGCTTTATGGATACAATGGCCTTTGCCTTAAGAGGAATAGGATATTCACTTGTTCCTATGATTGTATCTTTAATAGGTTCTTGTGTTTTAAGAATTATTTGGATATATACATTCTTCCAGCTTGATGCTTTACATAATATAGAAGGATTAGTATATTCATATCCAATATCTTGGTTAATAACTGTATCAGTTCATACAATAATGTTTATAGTATTATTTAGAAAAATTAAACTAGATGAAATAGAGCTTAATTAGCTCTATTTTTAATGTATGTCGGGCATGTTATATATCTAGGGTGAAAGTCCCAAGAGAGGTAGTTGTCGCCAACTCGATAGCGACTTGCAAAGCGTAAACCAGTAATGGAGCGTGAAAAGAAGCAATAGCGAAATCGTGGCCCTAT
>JAEEGL012775799.1_pt1 | contig 13740 bp, 11 predicted proteins | sample 9134231 | NCBI WGS metagenome assembly JAEEGL01 (sample SAMN16246548, study PRJNA631951) | gut metagenome | biome: gut microbiome; feature: rumen; material: fiber-attached | host: Bos | place: Iran: Karaj | collected 2018-10 | reverse complement strand
GTGTACAGCAGCAGCAACGGCCTGCCCTGCGGCGAAGCCAACGACATCGCCCAGACCAACGACGGGGTGCTGTGGATCGGCACCTATGCCGGACTGTACCGTTACAATGGCCGGGAGTTCCGCTGGGTGGACAACTATGAATCCGTGCGGAACGTGAACTGCCTGTTCGTGGATGAGGAAGGCCGCCTGTGGATCGGCACCAATGACAATGGGCTGGCGATCGTGATCCGGGAAAAGGTGGTGAACGTGCTGGATCAGTCCAGCGGCCTGCCTTCCAATTCCGGGCGCTGCATCATCCGCGCCTCGGACGGGTATTACTACGTGGGCACCACCGGCGCTTTGCAGATGCTTGTGATGAACAACGGCCTGAAAGCGGCCAACACCCTGCCGGAAGTCAACTATGCCGACAGCATCACCGCCGATGAGGATGGCAACGTGGCCGCGATCGCCTCCGGCGGGCGGCTTTTCCTGATCAACAGAGGCAGGATCCTGTGCTCCCTGCAGCTGACGGACGGGCAGGAACTGTTCAACTGCTGCGCCTTCGCCCCGGACGGCACGCTGATGGTGGGTTCTTCCACCAATCACATTTATCGCTACGACATATCCGACGGGGATTTTACGCTGCTGGACGTGACAGCCTGCCGGGACGTGGCCAGCATCAATAACCTGAATTTTCTCAGCGACGGAACGCTGTTCATTTCCACCGACAGCGGCGTTTCCTATATGGACGCAAACGGCTACCATCGGGTGAACACCAACGATTTCAACAACTCTATCGACAATATGCTCTACGATTATCAGGGCAACCTGTGGTTCACGTCCTCCCGCCTGGGTCTGCTGCGGATGGCGAAATCTGCCTTTAAGGATGTTTATGGCACCATCGGCATGGAACGGCGCGTGGTCAACGCCATCGTGATGTGGCAGGGTAATTATTATATTGGAACGGATAATGGGCTGGACGTGGTGGATAAAGCCTGCCGCAATCAGATCGAAAATGATTTGACCGCGGCCCTGGACGGAAATCGCATCCGCTGCATGTATGTGGACGGGAACAGCCATCTGTGGGTGTGTACCTACGGCAGCGGCCTGATGGAATTTTCCCCGGATGGAGAAAGCTGGCTGTACAATGCGGAGAATGGCAGCTTTGGCAGCCGCGCCCGCATCGTGACGGGCCTTTCCGACGGAACTATCATCGCCGCCGGCAATACGGGGATCAGCTAAATACGGGATCATGAGATCAGGCGCACCATCCGCAGCGAGGACGGCCTGATCAATTCCATGATCCTGACCATTACGGAACGGGGCGACGGCACGATTTTGGCCGGTACCGACGGCGACGGCATGGCCGTGCTGAAGGACGGCGAAGTGGTCGATATGCTCACGCGGGAGGACGGCCTGAGCAGCGGCGTGATCCTGCGCACCGTTAAGGACCCCAAATCCGAGGGCGTGTTCATCGTGACCAGCAACAGCCTGTGCTATCTGAACCCGGATGGCTCCATCCGCGTGCTGGACAAATTTCCGTATTTCAACAACTATGACATTTGGGTGAAGGACGAGGATACGCTCTTCGTCATGTCCAGCGCCGGCATTTATGTGGTGGAACGGGACGAACTGGTGGCGGGCGGCGATATGGCCTGGGAACTGCTGGACGCCCGCCGGGGCCTGGGCACTTCCCTGACCGCCAATTCCTGGAACTATTACAACGGCAGCGGCGAACTGTTCCTGCCCTGCGATACGGGCGTTTATATCATCGACGTGGAAAAATACAACAGCGACGTGCGCTCCTACCGTATGCAGCTTGCCTCCGTCCGGCTGGATGGCGCGCCGCAGCCCCTTGCCCGCAAGGGAGCCATTACGGTGGGGCAGGGCGTAAGCCGCGTGGAGCTGTACCCGGAGATCCTGAACTATACCATTCAGGAACCCAACGCGGGGTATTATTTGGAGGGCTATGATACCCAATGGACCATCGTGCCCCAGAGCAGCCTGACCAACATCAACTATACCAACCTGCCCTCGGGGAATTATACCTTCCATTTGGCGATTTTCGACAGCGCGGGCGGGCGCGTCCTGGAGGAGCGCAAGTTTGATTTGGTGAAGGAAGGGGAATTCTACGAACAGCCCGGCTTTTCTCTCTATATGCTGATCCTCCTGTCCCTGATCATCGTCTGGTTCACCTGGTTCGTGGTGCAGCGCCAGCTGAACCAGCAGCAAATCAAGCTGAATATGGCCAATGAAACCGTCATGGCCATCGCCAACGCCGTCGACGCCAAGGACGTTCGGACGCATCAGCATTCCATGCGCGTGGCGGAATATTCGGTGCTGATCGCCCAGGAAATGAACTGCTTCAAATGGTGGCAGCGCCGAAAGATGCTTTCCAATCTGCGGAAAGCGGCTCAGATGCACGATATCGGCAAGATCGGCATCCGGGACAGCGTGCTGAACAAGGTAGGGCGGCTGACGGATGAAGAATACGCGGAAATGAAATCTCACGTGGTGCGCGGCGCGGATATCCTGAAGGACTTTACGCTGGTGGATCACGTGGAGGAAGGGACCCGGTATCATCATGAGCGCTACGATGGGCGCGGGTATCCGGATGGACTGAAGGGCGAAGAAATCCCCCTATTTGCCCGGATCATCGGCGTGGCCGATGCTTTCGACGCCATGACCTCCAATCGCGTATATCGCAATCATATGGACACGGATTATGTGATGAACGAGATGACTCGGGGCCGGGGCACGCAGTTCGACCCGGAGGTACTGGACGCTTTCCAGCGCCTGGTGGATAAAAAGGTGATCGATCTGGACAGGATATATGCCCAGAAGCGCGCAGAGATTCAAAACGCGGATCAGAAGGTCCAGGAAGAGCTCAGGCGCCGCGTGGAAGAAGACAAGCGGATTCAGGCCGCCGAAATGAAGGAAGAAAAAAAGGCGGGGAACGCTTCTGCGGATGAGAAAGGAGCGTAATGGATGAAGCGAGTATATGTCACAGCCGCCCTGACCTGTCTGGTGCTCCTGGCGGCTATCATCGGCTGCTTCCGGCTTCTGAATCTGACCGCCGGGCGGGACGGCCTGAAAATCGGCTTTGTCTACGACAACGACGAAAGCACGCCTTATACCTATAACTTCTCTCTCGCCAAAGACGCCGTGGAAAGGAAATACGGGGAGCAGGCGCAGATTTTTACGTGCAGCAACGTGCTGGATGACCAGATCGAAGACCCGATCCGGGAACTGGCGGCGAAGGGCTGCGACATCATCTTTTTCAACGGCTATGGGGAACTTGTGCGGGAGCTCGCTTCGGAATACCCGAACATCCAGTTCTGTCAGGCGTCCTATATGGATATGAGCGATCAGACCACGCCCGCCAATTACCATACCTTTAAGGGCGAAGCCTATCAGGGGCGGTATGTGAGCGGCATCGCCGCGGGCATGAAGATCAGGGAAATGATCTTAAACGGGATCATTGCCGAGGATCAGGCCATCGTGGGCTTTGTGGCGGCGTTCCCCACTTCCGAGGTCATTTCCGGCTACACAGCTTTTTTGCTGGGGGTTCGTTCCATCGTGCCTCAGGCCGTGATGCGCGTGCGCTACACGGGAACCTGGAGCAGCTACGCCCAGGAGAAAAGCGCGGCGCAGCTGCTGATCCGGGCGGGCTGCGTGATCATTTCCCAGCATACGGATACCATCGGTCCGGCCATCGCCTGCGAAGAAGCGTCGCAGAACAAGCCGGTCTATTTCGTCGGCTACAATCAAAGCATGTCGGAGGTGGCCCCCGCCGCGTCTCTGGTCACATCCCGGATCTGCTGGGAACCCTATGTGCTGGCGGCGGTAAACGCGGTGATGACGGACAGAAAGATCGAATCCATGGTATCCGGGCACATTCACGGAACGGACGTCTCCGCCGGTTTTGAAAAAGGCTGGGTGGAGATGGTGGACCTGAACCAGCAGGCCGCCGCACCCGGCACTCAGGAGGCTATGGACGGCGCCATCGAACAGTTCAGGCGCGGAAAGGGCGATTTTGTGTTCAAAGGCGATTATACGGGAATCGATCCTGACGATCCAAAGGATACCTGTGACCTGCGCGGCGGCTACCTTGAAAATGAAAATACCTCCTATCCTTTGTTCCATTACATCCTTTCGGATATCATCACCATCGAGGAATGAAGGACGCTGTTCAGCCGCGCTGACGGAGGGAGAACGTGACAGAACGGAAAGGATGATACCATGACGGGAAAGCGGGTCTATCTGACTGTACAGGCGTTTGTGTGCGCGCTGGCGGCGGCGCTGCTGGTCGCGGCAGCCATCGGCCTGTACAGGGAGGGAACGGCTGTTCAGAAGGAGACGGGCGACCTGTTTTATTATATCTACACCTGGGATAAGGCGGGCGCCCGGCTCGCGCCGCTGCTGCCGCTGATCTATGGGGCGTTGGGCATGACCGCGGCCGGATGGATATTGGGCGTTCGGGATGAAAACGCGGACAAGCCCGCGCGGAACGAGAAAATATCCCGGGATCTGATCTGCGCCCGGGTGCGGAACGCGAGCCCCGCCATGAAGAAAGAACGCTCCCGGCAAAACACGCTGAAAACAGCCGGTGGGATCGCTTTCGGGCTGTGCATGGTCCCCTTGACGATATACATAATGAACGGCGCGAACTTCGGCAGGCCCCTGGACACGGCAGCCGATCTGCTGGCGCTGCTGAGGGTATTGATTCCCTGTTCCGCTTTAGGCGTCGCCTGCCTGAGCGTGACGTTTGCTCTGACCGAAAAGAGCATGGGGCGGGAAACAGAGGCGGCAAAAGCTCAGCTCCTTGCGGAAAAGGAAGCAGGCGTCTGCGCCGATCCTGTCAGAACCGTCCTCCGCGCTGTGCCGCAGAACGGCGGACGTTCCGTGCTGACCGTGCGTACCGTTTTTCTGCTGCTGGCAGCGGCGCTCATTGCCGCGGGCGTGCTAAATGGCGGCCTGGAGGACGTGCTCACCAAAGCGAACGCGATTTGTATGGAGTGTATTGGAATTGGCTAAGCTTGTGAAATGGTGGAACGCCCGCAGGCCCACAGCCCGGCGGCTGGCGCAGCTGTACGCGGCGCTGCTGTACAACGCCAACCTGAAAGGGTTCGTGGAAGGGCGCATCTTTGTGGGAGATGCCAAGGCCGTGTGCGTGCCCGGCCTCAACTGTTATTCCTGTCCCGGTGCTATGGGGGCGTGTCCCCTGGGGGCGCTGCAGAACGCCCTGAACGCCTCCGGACATACCGCGCCATGGTACGTGCTGGGCATCCTCTGCCTTTATGGCATCATCTTAGGCCGCACGGTATGCGGGTGGTTCTGCCCGGTGGGACTGATCCAGGAACTGCTGCATAAGATCCCCACGCCCAAGATCAGGAAAAGCCGCGTCACACGCGCGCTCTCCTGCCTGAAATATATCATTCTGGCGGTGTTCGTCGTCGCCATCCCCGTCTGGTACGGGGTGCTGCACGGCAAGACCCTGCCGGGATTCTGCAAGTACATCTGTCCGGCGGGCACGCTGGAGGGCGCGGTGGGCCTGCTGTCCAACCCGCGGAACGCAACGTCCTTATATCAATTGAAGCTGCTGTTCACCAGCAAGTATGTCGTGATGATCGCGGTGGGCCTGGGGTGCGTGTTCTGCTTCCGCGCCTTCTGCCGGTTCCTCTGCCCGCTGGGGGCCATTTACGGGCTGTTCAACAAATTTGCCATCGCCGGTGTGAAGGTGAACGCGGACCGCTGCGTGGGCTGCGGGGCCTGTGTGCGGAACTGTCCCATGGACGTAAAGCACGTGGGGGATCATGAGTGCATCTCCTGCGGCAAGTGCGTGGGGCACTGCAGCCAGGGGGCCATCGCCATGAAGTGCGGCAGGATGACCCTGAAAGGCCCGGAGACCGGCCCCTTTGCCGATCCAAAGGATGTGATCCGCAAGCGCAGGCGCGCCTGCCGTATCCTGTGGACCATCGCGGTATTCGGGCTGGCGGCGCTGCTTATTTGGGTGAATGTGCCGAAAAAATCTGAAACGGCGACGGAGCCCGAAGCGGCGGCCGCTGCGGAAACCCCCGGCATGGCCGCGGAGCAGCCGGAAGCCGCCGGAGGATCAATAGTCATCCCTGTTGAAGACAGTGCTGAAAGCATGCCTTTAGGCGCGGATGTGGGCAGTCTTTTGCCGGACTTCACCACCGAAACCATAGGCGGCGGGGAATTCCATCTCAACGATTATCGGGGGAAAGCTGTAATCATCAATCTGTGGGCCACCTACTGCGCCTCTTGCGTGGAGGAATTGCCATTTTTTGAACAGCTCCGGACAGCGCATCCCAATGATTTGGAAATCCTGGCGATCCACCACAGCGTTGGGGCGAAAAAAGCGGAAAAATATCTTGCGGACAAGGGATGGGACCATCTGATCTTCGCTTTGGACAGCGCGGAAAAGGGCCTGTTCGGTCTGGTGAACGGCTCCGAAGCCATGCCCCAGACCATCGTGCTGAACAGCAAGGGCGAGGTCATCTATAACGCGCAGGCTCCGGTGACGTATGAACAGCTGGAGGCGCTGTATTTCCAGGCAGTACGGTAAAAAGCGGACCGCGACGATGCCGTGACGGGCGGAAAAAGGAAGCGGAGTCACACCCATAATAGCGCGCGGCGTTACTGTGCCGCTGCGAAACGAATAACGGAAACGGTTGATAAGCCGCTTCCGTTTTTTATCTGAAAGGAACCGCTTGGGAAATCGTTCTTCTGCCTTTAAAAAAATATTTACATGGATGAATATTGCATAAAATATACCGAAATTCACATTCTATTTTGAGGGAATGAAAATGCGCTCATCATGAATGTATATTTAAATACCAGAAGATACATTTTTCTTCGTTTTTTCCACCCGATGGAAAAACTTGCATTCTTTTTGAAACTGGCTATAATATACACAGCCGGGGGAGGGAGACTTCCCTCTCTGCCGGCTGCTGCAAAGATCATTTTTCTGTTCAGTTGCGGGCTGCCGCGGCGGGAAGCTGGCCGATTATTCCTGAACGCCTTACAAAATGGCTGATTTTTAGGCGCGCGGCGTGTGGATGGCTATGATAGAAAACCCGGACAAACAGTTTATCTTACCAGATTCATCTGTATTATAAACGCTTCGGTAAGTGCGATTCCATTTTTTTGAATTTTGTTCAGGCGGCGGGATCGATCCGAACGATCCGTATACGGCCGCCTGCCGCTTATAGATTTCTGTCTGCCGCCTTTCGCTTTCTATATATTTAAACTGAACACTTCCGATATTGATATGTCAATGAGACGCGAGAAGGTGAGATATATGTATATTAACAATACAATGATGCAATATTTTGAATGGTATCTTCCAAACGACGGTTTATGGTGGAAGCGCTGCGCGGCCAAGGCTGCGAACCTGCGGGATTTGGGCGTCACTCAGGTATGGCTGCCTCCTGCCTATAAAGGCACCAGTCAGGAGGACGTGGGCTATGGGGTGTACGACCTGTACGACTTGGGCGAGTTTGACCAGAAGGGCACCGTGCGCACCAAATACGGCACCAAACAGGAATATGAGGAGGCCATATGCGCTTTTCATAAAGCGGGCATCCAGGTGTTTGCGGATATCGTGCTCAATCACCGCATGGGCGGCGACGGGACGGAGACCGTCAGCGCGGTATGCGATTCCCCGGAGGACAGGAACCTGCAGATCGACGAAGCGCGGAAAGTAAAAGTATGGTCCTTGTTCAAGTTCCCGGGACGGAAAGGAAAATACAGCAAATTCACCTGGAACCATACCCACTTTACCGGCACGGACTGGGATGAAAATACCCAGTGCATGGATCGTATCTTCCGATTCACCGGAAAGAGCTGGGCCAAGAACGTGGACCCGGAAAAAGGGAATTTTGATTATCTCATGGGCATGAATGTGGATATGTCCAACCCCGCGGTAGTGCGGGAAACCCAGAAATGGCTGGCCTGGTACATCAAGGAAACCCATATCGACGGACTGCGGCTGGACGCTGTAAAGCATATCAGCTTCCCTTTTTACAAAAAGCTGCTGCCCTATATCCGCAGCGAAACCGGAATGGAAATCCCCGCCGTGGGCGAATACTGGAGCGGCGATTTAGAACGGCTGCTGCATTATTTGGATATGGTGGACAATGAAATGGCCCTGTTCGACGTGGCGCTGCACTATAACTTCTTCGACGCCTCCCAGGGACGGCGGAGCCTGAAATATATCTTCGACAATTCTCTGGTAAAACAGCGGCCTGCCAACGCCGTCACTTTCGTGGACAATCACGATACCCAGTACGGCCAGAGCCTGCAGTCCTTCGTGGAGGATTGGTTCAAGCCCCTGGCTTACGCGCTGATTTTGCTTCGGCAGGACGGGACGCCCTGCGTATTTTACTCGGATTATTACGGCAATCCAGCTCAGAACAGGCCCCTGGTGCCCAACTTAGGCAAGCTGATCAAGGTGCGCCGCTGGTACGCCTACGGCGAGCAGACCGATTATTTCAGCGATGATCACGTGGTGGGCTGGGTCCGGCGCGGCGATATCGAGCATGAAAACTCCGGGGCGGCCGTGGTCATGAGCGACGGCCCCGCAGGCACGCTGCCCATGGAGGTGGGCGTTCGCTTTGCGGGAGAATCCTTCTTTGACGCCATGGGCGTCTGCACGGAGCCGGTGGTCATTGATAAGAAGGGCGTGGGCCAATTCCGTACCCAGGGCCGGGGCGTTTCGGTGTGGGTGCGTCAGAAGGCTTTCGAGGATATTATCGTAAATGAATAAACGAAGGGGGCTTCCGCGTATGACGGAAGCCCCTTTCCGCAGCCCGGCAAGAGCGCTGGGATACGGCAGACGAATCCCTGCTGCTGTTGTCTGCTGCCTCGTTATTTCGCGCTGAAAGCGTACACGGTGGTGGATTCGTAGGTGTCGCCCGCTTTCAGGGTGGTGGTGGGGAACTGGGGCTTGTTGGGGCTGTCCGGGAAATGCTGGGTTTCAAGTGCTACGCCCGCGAAGGGACCGTAATACGCGCCGCCGTGCCCCTCGGTGTCCAGGCCCTGGCCGGTATACACTTGAATACCGGGCTCGGTGGTGAGCACCTTCATTTCCCGGCCGCTCTTTTCGTCCCGCAGGATGGCGGCTTCCTTGAGTCCTTCGCCTTTTAAAACAAAGTTCATATCGTAGCCGTTCACGCAGTCGATCAGATGGCATTCCGCCCGGCGATTGACGCCGTCGCCGATGCGTGCGGGGGTGCGCAGGTCCAGGGGCGTGCCGTCCACGGGCAGGTATTCGCCGGTGGGGATCAGCTCGTCGTCCGCGTCGGTGATGCAGTCCGCGTTCACCTGCAGGGTGTGGTCCAGGATATTTCCGGCGCCGGAAAGATTGAAATAGGCGTGGTTGGTCAGGTTGATCACCGTGTCCTTGTCGCTCTGGGCCAAATAGCGGATGGTCAGGCGGCAGGCGTCGTCGAAAGCGAAGGTGACCTGCACGCGCATTTTGCCGGGATAACCTTCTTCGCCGTCATGGGCCACGTAAGTGAAGAGCACGGCGTCCTCGTTTTCCGCTTCCAGCGCCTGGCCCTTCCACCATTTCTTATCGAAGCCCTCCCGGCCCCCGTGCAGGCTGTTGCGACCGTCGTTGGGGAAGAGGGTATATTCCACGCCGTTCAGGGTGAAACGGGAGCCGCCGATGCGGTTGCCGAAGCGGCCCACAGTGGCGCCGATAAATGCGGGTTTCTGATCGTATTCTTCCAGGGTATCGTAGCCTAAGCACACGTCGGCAAGCTGACCGTTTTTATCCGGCACCTTGATGGAAACGAGATGCGCGCCGAAATCGAGCAAGGTCACGGACGCGCCGATTTTGTTGGTCATGGTGTACAGGGTCATTTGCCGGCCGATCTGATCGACGCCGAAGGGCTTTTGGGTCACGCTCATGGCAGTTTCCTCCGTAAAAATATTTTTTTTCGCACTTATTATAAGCGATTTTTGGACCGTTGAAAAGCATAAATTTCTGTATATTGGAAAAGAAAGCCGGTATGGGGGAGGCGGTTCGCTTTGACGGGGAGGAAATGGCTGCTTCTGGGGCTTTTGTTTTTCTTTGGTTTGTTCAGCGCCAGCGGTGAAGAGGGGGACGTGTGGACCGTGAAGCCTTTTTCCAATCCTCTTTCCGGCAGGACGGTCACTGTGACCCGCCGTCTGTGGGCGGAGGGGCCGCTGACGCCGGGCGAACCGGAAGGCCCGATGCGGCCCGATACGGTGTTCGCCCTGTACTGTTTGCGGGAGGAAATGAGAAGCCGGGGAATGTGCCTGCCGGAAACGGCAGATAGCGTATTCGCCTACGCAGCGGACTTTTTCCTGTCGGAAACGGAAGCGGAACAATGGCTGACTGAAAACTGCTGGCGTTTTGGCTTTGTGATGCGGGACGAACCGGACGAAAATGGGACACGGATTCATCTGCGCTTTGTGGGCCCGGTTCACGCCGCCGCCATGCGCGCGCTGGATGTAGATTTGGAAGCGTACCTTCATTTCCTGCGGGAAACGGGACAGGCCGCCCTGCTGAGGAACGGCCAGACGGCAGCCTGGATCATCTGTGTGCCCGAACAGGAGGCCCTTGCCTTCGTCCTGCCGGAAGACGGGGCCTGGGAAATCAGCGGGGACGGCGCGGGATGGGTGATCGCCGCCGCTTTATCAGGCAGTTGATATTTTGGGAAAGTTGTTATATAATAGACACAGGAAGCGTTTTTCCGAGGGGAAAAAACAGCGAAAGGAGAAAACGCTATGAAACTGATTATTGCAATCGTGCAGGACGAGGACTCTCCCCGCCTGATCAGCCAACTGATGAACGATGGCTTTGGCGTGACCAAGCTGGCCACCACGGGCGGATTTTTGAAATCCGGGAACACCACCCTGCTGGTGGGCGTGGACGACAGCCGTTTTCAGGAATGTTTGTCGATTATCGAAAAGATTTGCAAGAGCCGCAAGCAAATCGCCACGTCGCCCGTCAACATGGGCGGCTCCTCCGGCATGTACGCCTCCTATCCCATTGAAGTGACGGTGGGCGGCGCAACGGTGTTCGTGTTATCGGTGGATCAGTTTGTCAAGTATTGAGCAAAAAGGCGGCCTGACCCTGCGGGAGTGTGCGGCGGGGAGCGAAACGCTTCTCGCCCTTTGGCATGATTTTCTGTCGGGCCGCATGGCCCACGCCACGCTGTTGAGCGGAGAAGCGGGTATCGGGAAAAAGACTGCCGCCCGGCTGTTTGCCCAGGGACTTATGTGCCGGGGAGAAGGAGACAGGCCCTGCGGCGTCTGCCGCGACTGCCGCCGTTTTATGGCCCGCACCCATCCCGACGCGCTTTTTCCCGCCCCGGCCCCCAAGGAAAAGACCATCAGAATCGACGCTCTGCGGGAAATGATCGATGCTCTCTCCCGTCATTCCTTAGAAGGAGGAAACCGGGTGGTGCTCATCGAAAACGCCGAGCGCATGACGCCCCAGGCCCAGAATTGCCTGCTGAAAACCCTGGAGGAAGCGGCGGACGACACCTATTTTCTGTTGACCTGCGACCAGGAATCCGCCCTGCTGCCTACGATCCGCTCCCGGTGCCGGTGCGTGCGGCTCCAGCCGTGGAGCGAAAAAAGGGTGGAAGAGACCCTGCTACGGCGAGGCATTGCCCCGGACAGGGCCAAGGCTCTGTCCCAGTACTGCGAGGGCAGCTTAGGCCGGGCATTGCAGATGCAAGAGGATGAAAGCTACTGGCAGGCCAGGGAAACCGTAAAGCGTGGCTTTCTGTCGGTCCGGTCTGCCGCCGGTGTGCCCGCCGCGGCGCAGGCACTCAAAGACCAGAAGGACAATGGGGACAGGCTGCTGGACATTTTAGAGCAGGAGGTTCGCGCGCTCATGCGCGCCAGAGCGGCCGACACCTCGGACGGATCGGATGATTTTCCATCCCCCTGGCAGAACGCGCCCGTCCGGTCCCTGCGCCGGATTTTAGAAGGCATTTTTACCGCCCGGCGGCAGAAAAACGCCAATGTGGGCTGGGCGGCTTTATCGGAAGGACTTTTGCAGACCATTGCGGAGGAAACGACAACATGGCAAGTGTGATCGGTGTTCGGTTCAAGAACGCGGGCAAGCTGTATTATTTTGATCCCGGCAGTTTCTGGCCCACCGCCGGGGATGCGGTGATTGTGGAAACGGTCAGAGGCGTGGAATACGGGGAAGTGGTGACCGGGGTGAAGGAAGTCAGCGATGAGCTGATCACGCCTCCCCTGAAAAAAGTGATCCGCATCGCCACGGCGGACGACGCCTTTCACGATATGGAGAACCGTTCCCGGGAGCGGGACGCCCTGGCCCTGTGCCAGCGGAAGGTGCAGGAACACAAGCTGCCCATGAAGCTGGTGGGCTGCGAGTACACCTTTGACAATTCAAAAATCCTGTTCTACTTTACGTCCGACAAGCGGGTGGATTTCCGCGCCTTGGTCAAAGACCTGGCTACGGCCTTCCATACCCGGATCGAACTGCGTCAGATCGGCGTCCGGGACGAGGCGAAAATGATGGGCGGCCTGGGTATGTGCGGCCGTCCGGTGTGCTGCGCCCAGTTTTTGGGTGATTTCCAGCCCGTATCCATCAAAATGGCCAAGGAACAGAATCTGTCCCTGAACCCTACCAAAATCTCCGGCATCTGCGGCAGGCTCATGTGCTGCCTCAAGTATGAGGAAGATCATTATGAAGCTACCCGCCGCCGTATGCCCCGGGTAGGCAAGGAAGTGATCACCCCTGATGGCACAGGCACGGTGGTGGACCTGAATATCTTAAAGGAAACTGTGCGGGTGCGCATCCCAAAGGGCGACGGAACCGAACAGAAGGATTTCCTCCTGGCGGATATTCAGCGCCTGCAGCCCGTCCGTCCCGCCAAAAAAGCGCCCCAGGAAACCGCTGTTTCAGAAGAAATCGAAGTGGAAGCGGATATGGAGCTTGCGGCGGACGACGCTTCCGTGGCTGAATTTGCGGGGGAGGAAGGGCTTACGCCGGAGGAGGCCATGGCGGAAATCCAGGAAATCGCCGAGGAAACCGGGGAAGACCTGCTGGATGTGGAAACGGAAGGGGATACAGACGCCTGATCCCGCATGGACGAATACGAAAAAATATCTGTAAAGCTGTGGCGCATACAAGGGGAACATAGTATAATATACACTGAACCGCACCCGAAAACGCGGCTGATGATGGGAGGTATGAACTGTGGCGCAGGGAGCGCAGTGGAAAGTGATCCACATGGCGCACAGCGAAAAGCACGCCAAAGAGATTATCGCGCTCTTGGAGCAGGAAGGGTTTTTGGCGCGCAGCAAGCAGGTTTACCGCACCGTTTCCTCTGATGAAAACTATTATGAAATCATGGTGCTTGGCTCCGAGGCAGTGGAAGCCCAGCAATTGCTGATCGAAAACAATCTGCTGTTCTGACGAGACGGGAGCAGACCGGTTCATCGTTATTTCCGGCGCGGCGTGAGAATCAAATAAAAAATCAAGAACCCCTCCGGGCTTCCGGAGGGGCGTTTGCTATATTTGTTTACTATCCGGTTTGTCAAGGGTGAATTCTTTGTAATCTACACATCTTTGGGCGTCTTTTCCGTCCCGGCGCTGCATCACTCCGGTCAACGCAGCCTTCGGCTCAGGGCTGCCTGTAGATACCGGAAGCTTTTCCGCTCAGTACGCAAATTCTCCCTCGAATACGTGGGTAGCTTCACCGGTGAGCGTGATTTTTTCCG
>JAEEGL012041996.1_pt1 | contig 13740 bp, 14 predicted proteins | sample 9134231 | NCBI WGS metagenome assembly JAEEGL01 (sample SAMN16246548, study PRJNA631951) | gut metagenome | biome: gut microbiome; feature: rumen; material: fiber-attached | host: Bos | place: Iran: Karaj | collected 2018-10 | reverse complement strand
CATAACATGCATGCCATGTAGGGGGTTAGCGAAATGGGGCAGGGGCCCCATTTCGTCTTTTGCGGCCATACTATTTGGCAAGATATGGAAGCATGTAAAAAACTATGCGGATTCCAAAGGGCTCAGCCCTTTGGCGGGGTCCGGGGCAGAGCCCCGGCTGAACTGTTCCACTGGATCAAATCTGATTTAAGAACACACGATTGGGGTGCATTTATCACCCCAATATATCAGCTCATCCATGCAGGCGTGTGCAGGTATGTGAATTTACGCAAAATGGCGTCAATGATTTGAACTGCCGAACAGGCAGACGCGGTTTCGTCCCGATCGCTTGGCTTCGTAAAGTGCCTGATCCGCCCGGGTAAATAACTCTTCGAAATTATCATCGCTTGAGACGACACTAACGCCCGCGCTCACTGTAATTTTACCGGGCTCAAACTCGTCAAATGCTGTTTTTTCGACGATTGCCCGCAATTTCTCGGCTGCTGCAAATGCGCCATTTCCGGTCGACTCGCCGGTGAGCAGCACGACGAATTCTTCGCCGCCGTATCTGGCGATCATATCTTCTTCGCGGGTATTGGATTTGAGCAGTTGCGCAAACTGCCGCAGCACGCGATCACCGCATTCATGTCCATAGACGTCGTTGCATTGCTTGAATAAATCGATATCAAACACGATCATTGCGAGCGATCGCATCAGGCGCTTGGAACGAATAAACTCGTCATGCAGGTATTTTTCGTAATACCGGCGGTTAAAGACACCTGTCAAACCGTCGACCTGCGCCATTTCTTTTAATCGTCGGTAGAGCAGCGCACGCTCAAGGGCAATGGATGCAAGATTGGCCACTGCGCTTAAACCGCGCATTTCATCGCTATGAATCACGCGTTGATTATAGATGTTGTCGGTCAGAATGAGGCCAAAGACTTCGTCGTTCAAAAAAATCGGCGTACACGCGAAATTTCTGAACACGAGTGTTTCCTGCGTTACCCAGTCTTCATAAATGGCATCTTTGCCGTTTACGAAATAAGGCTGTTTTGTTGCGACACAATGCGATAACACATCAGAAAGCGTAAACTCCGGAACATCCAGCGATTCCATTGGCGAGACATCATCGAGTTTCAGCGAAAATCCGGATAGTCTGGTCGATAGATACTGGGGTTCGCCAGCACTGACGTTATAGCGGTCAAAAAGATTCTCAAGATTCAGCCGTTCGGCCTTAATGCTTTCCCAGATTCGGTGCGCTTCGTCGCCGTTTGCAGGCCCGGCACTTCGTGTGACGCGAAGTTCGTTGCGTCTGTCCCATGCGAGAAACAACACGGCCCGATTAAAATTCAACCCATCCCCGTGGGTAATTCCCGAAAGGATGATGTACAAAATCTGGTCGAGCTCCACCGTTTTCAGCATGGCCCTTGTAACGGTGAGCTGAAACGTCATTTCCTTGAGCAGACTGGAAGAATCCATCGATTCGTATGACTGGCTGATTGGGCGGCTATCCAAATTCAGACTCCGTGATTACATCTTTTTGGTCAATACGGCTTTGAGCTTTTCGAAAAATGATTTGGGCTTCTCGGTTTCCTGTTTGGCGCGTTGCGCACGGCCCTCAATCAGTTTTATGCCACGCTTTGCCTGCAAATTCTCGGGATTAATCCGAATCGCCTTTTTATACCAGTCGATGGCCCGGGTGTTGTTACCCTCGAGATTTTCAATATCTCCCAGATAAACACGCAAATAATCGGCTTTAGGCAGTTGGTCGAGCGTTTCGGTGAGCGTTTTTCTGCATGCTTCAACGCTTTCCTGATTTCGCTTGTTGTCTGGGCCAACGTCGAGCAGCATATACTTGGTATAGGCCAGACGTACCGCCCCTTCAACGGACTTTGGGTCCAGTTGAATCGCCCGCTCGAGTTTGGGCAATGCCACAGCGAAATCACCGCGCTCCATTAAAGAACGTGCTTGCGACATCGATTGCTCTGCTTCGAAAACATCGGCAATATCGATGGCCTGCGGAGCCGCTTCGCCATGCAGCTGCGCCACATATTCCGCGCGTTTCTCTGGCTTGGAAAGCGTATCGTATGCCTGCCTTATGGCCTTGTTAACGCGGTCAATGGCGGCTTTGGCTCCTGCATCGCTCACCTGATGGAAATAATCCGCGCCAAATTTTTTCAGCAGATCAAAATAAGCACTTCGAAGCTCAGCTTCCCCGGTCTCTTCTGTCACGCCCAGAACGTCAAAATGGTTCTTGCCTTCGATTTCCCGGTCAAATTTTAACAGAAGTTGAAGTTTGTCGTTCGTTTCCATAGTTGTTATCCACAAAACACAACACAGCGTTACTATACCACTTTTTATGTCTTTCTGCGCGATTTTTTTGAGGTTTTCGTATTTTGAAGTCATTTTTTGGTGGGGGAAGCGTCCCCCACGCCGCTATTGCCGCTGGCGCGTCAATACGCGTCTCCCCCTCAATCGCCCGCCGCTGCGCGGTACCGTCGCTTCTGGAAGCGTACAAATAGACAGCTTTGCGAGGCGTATCTGGCCGCAGGCTCGATAGCCGAGCTCGGCATGCGTATCGTGCCTGCACGATAGCATGCCTCCTTATCCCCAATCTTTGCCGATATCTTTGAACCGTGATAATGCAAATACCGTGTTTTTGTCGCCTTTTGCAGGGATTGGAAAATGGCTAATTTCGAAGGAACAACACTCGCATTACAGCATTATTACGATATTTTTGCCATATCGCGGCGATTGCCGCTGCTGACGGTATACCAGGCGCGGGAACAGCCTTTCGGACGGCAGATGGCGGTTTGGATGGCGACTTATGGTGACGAAATTCCGGTCTCGGATAAAACGCATCAGCAGCTGGACGATATCTTGCTGCAAAATCGTGCGGTGACGAATCCGCATGTGTTGCGTGTGCTCGATTATGGGACCAGCGAGGGACACAGCTTTGTCGTGACGGACGCGCTGGATGCGGGAACCATGTCGCTGCGCGATTATCTCAACGCGCACGGGCCGCTTGAGAATTGGCAGGTACTGCGCCTGATTGAGCAACTGACCTCGATTATTCATCGTGCGCATAGCGTTGGTTTTCGCGGTTTGTGCTTGACCAGCGATATCATTTTTATACGTGATGAAAAACGTTTTGAGATCGTGACGGGACCGCTCGGCATTGGATTGCATCGCAGCGATATCCTTAAAATTAAAGAGATTCCGGTTTCGTCGGATTGGATGCGCCACATCCCGCCCTGGGAATATGCCCAGGCCCTGGATGATGCAGAACGCTCAAGAACGCTCGGCACGATTCAGAATACAGAATCCGGCGATTCGGCAGAAAATGCCAAAAATCCTGAAGTAGAGAGCCCTTCTGAGCCTTCGGCAGCGGACGCGCAGACGGCTAATTCGGACGCGCAGACGGCTAAAGAAGAGAATGCGAACGAATCGGGCAAACAAGTCTCGGAAAGTAGCGAATCATCGGATAAATTGTCGCTTTCGCCGGATGACAGTGTGCAGGATTTGGGGGCGGATGCCGTTTCGACCGTCGTGCCGCCCGATTCAAATTCCGTGACAATGGCTCCGGCCGGATGGTGCCCGGATGTTTACAATCTTGCGGCCATCGCTTACGAAGCGCTTTGCGGGCAACATCCATGTTTTAACGAGGATTTGTGCGAGGCTGCGCTAACACTGACGCAGGGCAGTCCTGTCAGCCTGGACAAACGAATTGAGATTTCGACGGATTTGAACGACGTCGTGATGCGTGCGCTTCAGAAACCGCTCGAAAACAGCGAAACGCAGTTTTTGCAATCATTTGCTGAATGCTGTGGCGAACAGGATCGCCAAAATGCCGAACAGGCCGGACGCGCTTATGTGCAGCCACCAGCCGTGCAAAAATCTTCTCGCAAAAAACGTCGCAGCGGTACGAAGTTTCAGCATCCATTGCGCTGGCTTGCCATTCTGTTGCTCGCTTTTATTGCTGCAACCGCATTCGTGACATGGAAAGTGGCCCGCGTCTATCGCCCTGTCGATTTATTCGCGTTGCCAGAGATTGTTCCCGTCGCTGCAGACGGTATCGATGTCGTGATTGCTCCGCGTACTGCGGTACCTGATACGCATATCTATCTGACTTCGATGGCAGACGGATCCCTGATTCTGCTCGGTGATTTGCCTTATATTCACAGAGAACAGGCCGTTGGCACAAAACTCAATTTCGTGATTACCGATGATCATGGGCATTCAATGCAGCTGCCTGTGAACGTCAATGGTAAGAATGGATTGATGATGGTGCCGGTCGATTTGAATTGGTAAAATTGATATTATTCATAGAACCTCAGCGGGGTTCAATATTGAACAACTACGGTGTTCCAATTTTTGTGGATTTGCTATTCCCCCGGCGTTGCCGGGGGCTATTGATATTGAACGCCTATGGCGTTCTTGCTTTAGCGCTGAACAGTTACACTCGCCGGCCCTATTTCAAAACTTATTCACATGCACGTCATACATCGCTTTTAATTTAGCCATGACCACAAATACCGATTGGATTACTGCGCAGATCAAAGATATCTGCACGACATATAAAAATCGCACTGCAGGTTCCGAAAGCGTCCGACAATGCATGCAATTCATGGCCGAACAAATCAAGCCATGGGCAGACGAAGTACATACCGAACCTTTTACGCTGCATCGTCATCCTTTTGTGGGTAGCATTCCATTGCTGGCACTCGGCGGATTGCTCGGTATCGTGTGCTTTGGGCTGTCCTGTTTGTTTTCTTCCTTTGTACTAGCCATTCTCAGTCCAATCATACTATCGCTCGCATTTATTCTATGGTTCTTTGAATTTGTACTTTACAGGCAGACCATCGATTTTCTATTTCCAAAATACAATGCCATCAATATCTTTGCCGAACGAAAGGCAAAAATAGAAACAAAACAGCGCATTATTATTGCAGGACATGCGGATGCCGCTTATGAAATGACTTTCTTTCTCAAATTGAAAGCATGGCAAATATATACACTTATCATTCTGACCATTTTGGGTATGATGGCGTGTTTTGCCTTTGGTATCATACATGCCGTTTGTACAATTTCAGCAACAACTTCGCTCGCATTCGGCATCATCGAAGCACTTTGTTTTATTGTATTCATTCCGTGGCTTTTCTTCATCAATTGGAAAATCATCGTCGATGGCGCCAATGACAATCTCACCGGTTGTTATATTGGCATGAACATCCTTCGGGAAATGGCTCAGAATGACGAACGCATGGATAATACCGATGTTTGTTGTCTCATCACAGATGGCGAGGAAAGCGGCTTGCGGGGGGCAATCGCATACGCCAGGCAACATCAGAAAGAATTAATCGATAGCAATACAATCGTCATAGCACTCGATACCATTCACGATCCCAAAGAATTGGCTATCTACCACCGAGGCATCAATTTTACCCAGAAAAATAGCCGCGAAGTGTGTTCACTCCTCGAATCGGCAGCCAAAGCGTGTGATATACATTTGCCTCATACCGATTTCTATCCGGGGGCCACAGATGCAGAAGCATTTTCACGTTATGGCATCAAGTCTGCTGCAATCTGCGCGGTACAACATTCTCCGACGACCTACTATCACACACGACGCGATTCCTGGGATAATATCAATCCCGAATGTATAGGTATTACCCAGGAACTCGTAAAAACGGCTATTCAATTATTGGATGAACAAATTAGATAGGTAACGGTTCTACAGTTTTAAGGAATGAACTGTAACAACAGTTGCGATTATTTCTAATGTTTTCATTTATGTGTATGTTGACTATACTGCGTATGCGTCAATCAGCGCAGGCTATGCGCATTCGCGCATACGCCCACGCATTCGGCCTATCGGCGTTGCCGATACGGCCGAATCATCCCATTTCCTGGCGCGTGCTGAGCGGACGCCCACGGTTATCCCGGATGGCCATCGGTCAAACGGGGAACACACGCTCACGACCATCGTGACCAACAAAGGAACCCCAATGAACACACAGGAATTCGTTAAAAAATACACCATCAACCGCCAAAACACCGACTCGGTCAAATGGGACGGCATGGCTAAATCCTTCGACGGCAGGAACGATCTCATCCCCATGTGGGTAGCTGATGCCGATTTTAAATGCCCCGACGAAGTCGTCAAAGCTGTCCATGATTTTGCCGATCTCGGGGTTTATGGCTATACGCTTGCGCCCCAAACCTATAAACAGGCATTTATCGAATGGGAAAAGACCCGGCATTGTTTTGACTGCAAAGAAGAATGGATTCGATTTGTTCCCGGTGTCGTTTCGGGGCTCTATATCGTCATCAAGGCGCTGACCAATCCCGGTGATGCCGTCATCATTCAAACCCCGGTGTATTATCCGTTTTCGGATTCGGTCAAAAATACCCATCGAAAACTCATTACCAGTGAACTCGTGGATAATCACGGCCGATACGAAATGAATCTTGAGGATTTCGAACAAAAAATCATCGAAAATGATGTCAAACTCTATATTCTGTGTTCTCCGCACAATCCCGTGGCCAGAGTATGGACTGAGCAGGAGCTCATCAAAGTATTTGATATCTGTCAAAAACACGATGTCATCATCGTTGCCGATGAAATCCATCAGGACCTGATTTTTGGCGACAATCAACAGACGACGGCTCCCATCGTCGCCAACGGGAAATACATCAATCATATCGTCATGCTTACGGCGGCTTCCAAGACCTTTAATATCGCCGGTTTGCAGAATTCTTTTCTCGTCACCGCCTCGCCTGAACTCGGTGAAAGGCTCGATGCAGAACTCAAATATGATGCGCTCGTTTGGGGCAATCCTTTTGGATATCGTGCGGCCGAAGCCGCCTATCGGCACGGTCATGAATGGCTGGATGCCTTTTTAAAGGTCATTGCGGAGAACTATCAATCTTTGAAAAAGATTTTATCGCAAAATGACCGCATTCATGTCTATCCGCTCGAAGGTACCTATTTGTGCTGGGTCGATCTGAGAGATTGTGTTCCTATGGATGATGTTCACCGCGTCGTGCAGGATATTGCAGGCGTCGCCGTCGATTTTGGGGAATGGTTCGGTGACTGCGGCAAGGGATTTATTCGCATCAATCTGGCTACTGTTCCCGAACGCGTGCAGGATGTGGGAAATAGACTGCTGAATGCAGTAAAGCAACGTTGAACCATCGTCGAGCTCGCTTCCAACCGAAGCTTCATGATGTTATGGCTTATAGCCTGTGGTCTGGAATATGAGGCACTCTGGTTCCCAGCCATAAGCCATAAGCCATATTTATTCACGCTCTTACAGCAGAACTATACATTGGTATGGCTGCTCAATTATGCTTCTTGTGCTTCGTTTTTCGGTTCTGCTGGTTTTGTATTAAACCACGACAATACTTTTTTTATAGATTTATCGTGCAGCTTTCTGAAGATGAGTAGCGCGAGAATTGAACCGATCATGCACATAAACATATCGGTTTGTGTATCCCAGATATAACCCTGAGTGCCCAGAAATGCCTCGGTATCTTCGGGATTCGACAGCGATGCGAGCCATTCGATGATTTCATAAATGGCCGAAACCATCATTGCAATACTGAAACAATTGAAATTTACCCATTTGCCGTCTTTTAGCGGCGAAGTTCTCAGCATGATTTCGCGGGCATAGAGCGCAGGACCAAATCCCTGCATAAAATGCCCAATCTTATCGTAATTGTTTCTCGACCACCCAAACCATTCCGACATCCACTCGCCCAATGGCGCATTGGCATACGAATAATGGCCGCCATACACGAGAATCAGCATGTGTATGAATATCAGCCCGTACAAAAAATTGGATAGCGGGAATTTCTTATAGGTAAAGATCAGAATCGGAAGTGCAATGATTGCCGGTGCACATTCCAGAACCCACGTCAGACGCGTATCGCGAATATCAAATGCTAGAATTGTAAACAGGATCAGGAACAGGATCAGAACAATTCCCGGGAATAATTGGTGGGGGTGTTTTTTTATAAATTCCATGGAAAGGCTCCATTGTTTGGTTGTTGGTGTGTCCAATAAATGGTAGAGACGTGTCGCGACATATATATTTATTAGTTATTCTCTTCTTCCTCGTTATCATCATCCCCATTGTATTCTTCTTCGAAAAAGTCTTTGCAATCTTCCCAGTGTGCTACCAAACGTTGTTTATCTCCCGCAAACAGCCATGTTGTGTAAATGTTCTCTGTGGTATTTCTACTGAAACCAGGATGTTCTACGCCATGGTTATCACTCAAACACAATCGGATGAATAGACCCGTTGTATCTAAAAAAGGCATAGATTCTATTTCAATAAGCGTTAATGATTTCCAATGTTCCATATCTCCACATGTGTTGCCACGATAACCAAAATGTAGGTTTGTGTCAATCTCATAGACCCTCGCAAAATGATCTTTTGGGCTGATTAAACTTAAATATGCGTAGTCTGCATATTCTTCCATACAAGATGGATACTCAGAATCTTCATAATAAAAGCCTTTTGGAGCCTTATCATACTCGAAGCCATCCTCACTGCCTTGTACATTTTTGCTCTTTTTCGTCGAACAAAAGATAATTTGGCTCGATGTGCCATCCGATGCGATTTTCAGATCGTCTGTTGCCGAACAATCAAGTTTGAATTTCGATTCGAGTTTCTTAATGACGTTTTCATCGGGTGCAGCTTTGAGAACCGAAACTGGTAGCTTGGGTTCCAGATCAGCCCACTTGGCTTTGCTCAGTTGTTCATGGATACCGTGCATTTTGCCAAACTCATCCATATCTTTAATTACAAATGCAGAAGATTTATCGCAATGATGGGATGAATCATCGTTATCGTTTTCATCCACCTTATCATATGTTGAATCGTCATTCGAATCAGATACAGCATCTGCTGCTGAGTTTTCAGCTTCATTGGTCTTTGTCACGGTTTGTGGCTCGGGAACTTTCTTGCTGCATGAAGCAGAAACCAGAATGAGGGAAGCGGCGAAGAGGGGTAAAGCAATATGTCGAGTTCGGGTGTTCATGTGACGCTCCTTTAAATCATGACATTTTACTGGGCTTTATGATTCGTGGGGGATTGAACCCAATCGCCAGACAATGTCTGGCAAATTGGGGGGGCGTTTGGGGAATGATGTTATGATGATTGATGCGTAGTCATGGTTAATGCGTTATCATGGTAGAGACGTGTCGCGACACGTCTTTACCAAAATTATTGTTTCTACCGATAATATTATCATACCGGAAATCGCTATGATTATTCGGTATTCTCACGGCCGATGTAAAAGCAAATCTACCAATTCGTTGATATCCTGTGCAGTCTTGGAATCAGATTCCTTGAATTCTCCAGATTCATAATACATATATGTTTCGCTATACTTCGCTGAATAATCGTACTTCGCACAAGGTCCTTGACCATCGTATTCAAGATGAGAGCTATAGCTGGAATCAATCCAGTTTATAACCAGACGATGATTGTCACCGGCAAATAGCCATGTCGTAATGGTTGCATCATGATCATCCGTAGAATCAGAACAACAATGTTCAACACCATGATAGTGCGATTTTTCCGTTCGGACATATACTCCCATTGTATCCATGAATGGCCTGGATTCAACATCAGAGAGGGTTAGTGAACCACTTTCTTCCTCAGTGACACAGCTGCCTTCATATCCAAAATCAAGGTTAGAATCGATCTTATATACTCTTGTATTATGGTCTTTTGGATTTACTAGACTTAGGTAGGCATAATCCGCTACATCATGTGGGCATCCATGATCATCATAATAATGGCCTCTTGATGGTTCTATTTTTTCTTCACCCTCAACATCTTTATCTTTAACATCATCAATTATTTTGGAACAGAGAATAAGCTGCACGGATGTACCGTCTGAGGTGGTTTTTGAATCATCTATGCCGCAGTTGTACTTAAACATGGATTCTAAATTTTTAATAACATCATTATCCTGTGAAACTTTAAGAATTGGAACAGGCAGCTTGGGTTCCAGGTCAGCCCACTTGCCCTCACTCATATCTCCCTGTATTTCATGTCTGCGTCCAAATGTGACCAGCCCCGCCCAAGACAACCATTTTTCTGGGGGTTCATCATCACAGTATCCCTCATCCTTCGAGTTTTCTTCATCAGAATCGGATTTATCTGATTCTTCTGAAGGTTTGTCCTGCGCACATGGGCAATTGCATGGAGATTCATTATTCGCTTGTTCGGCTGGTTTTTCGGCATTATCTGCGGGAACTTCGGCTTCGGGCTGATTGATTGTGGGTGCAGGTGTCTCGGCCGTCGCTTCATTAGCCTTTGGCGCTTCGGCAGTTGCCTGCGGTTCTAGGGCTATTTCCGTCTTTTTGCCGCATGAAGCAGCGAACAGAAGAAAAGATGCCGCAAAGATGGTTAAAAATGTGTGGTTTTGGATTTTCATGGGTTAGGTCCTTATTGTATGAATCAACATTCTGCGAAGATGCCTTCTGGTTTCATAACAATAACACAAAACTACGGTCGATTTATTGTTTATATTCTGAAAAACTTGTGATGCCAGTTAATTTTTCAATTGCCTGTTCATTCCAAAATTGATTGCACCAACGAAAATATACGCTTATACGCTTTTTAAAAATTCGAAATGGTTCCAGGGTGTTATCGTAAATATGTAGAACATCACATATTTCAACTAATTGCGGAATAAGCTTCAATGCACGATCATACCGCTGAAACACTTTATCTTTAGGGACATCATGTCCGCCCAGTGCAACTCTTGCATTGATCCTTGCTATGTTTACAAGCGGATCTGACGTTAGAACATATATTCCTCTTATAAAGTATCCTTCATTTTTGGCATGTTGTAAAAGTTTAAGATTTCTGTCTGTTGAAAGAACTGTCTCAAATGTAAAATCATCATGATTATTAATTGCAGTAGTTCTAAGATTTTCAGCTATTTGTGCAGCTTCGAGATCCGTGCATAGCATGGCACTTTTTATATTATCTGCGTTAATATATTTTCCTACAGTCCGAGCCATCTTTGTTATTGTTGTCTTTCCGCTTCCATTGGGACCAGCAAAAACAATGATTTCAGGTATAATACTTTTATCGCTCAACATATTCAATTCTGCCATCAGGATACTCTAAATATGCTTGTTTCTTAGCCACATCATATTTAGCGCTGGGTAATCCCTTGATACGACGTATTTCTTCATCAATGCGAATTGAGGCCTTAAATCTTTCTGTAAGTTCATCATCTGACAGCCCAACGATAACATCAAGATCATTCGTATCCATATTATCTCCTTCAACGACCCCAGCAAACCGCCGCGTATTCGCTTGCGAATAGCGGCGGTGACGGCCCGTATTGCCGCAGGCAACAGGGCCGGCGCGTGTGGCGTATCGACCTCACCCCTCTCCCCCAACCGCGTTGCGGCTTTCCCCCTCTCCCCTTGTATGTTGACAAAGCTCCTTGTGCCTAGCTAACACGAGGACAAGGCTTGGGGAGGATGCCCCCCCCTGGCGGCTGTGACCGCGTTGGAGAGACGATCCCCCCAAGCCTTATCTTTTGCCCAAAGACGCTGGATAGCATCAAAGAGCTGCGTCAGGCGCGCAGACTCTGTATTTACAAGGGAAGCGGGGAAAAGGCAAACACATTGTATCAGGGTTGGTGAGGTTGACATGAAAGTAGCATTAGGCATTGATATTTCGCAAAAGACAGCAAATTGCTGCTTATTTGTGAATAATGAATCCAAAGAGTGTGTACACAAGGTGGTGATTAAAAATGCGCTATCGGGTGTTTCTCAGCTCTCTCGTTGGCTTACTTCAAAAGGATATTCGCTTGAGGGAATGAGCGTTATTATGGAGGCAACGGGAAAACTTCATCTTACTCTTGCCCGTGAATTGAGTCAGAATAAAGCTATTGTTGGCGTGATGAACCCCAAGGCTGTTTCAGCTTATCGAGAGAGCTTGGGTATTATGAGCAAGAATGACTCTATTGATAGTCAGGTTCTTGGCAGAATGGGCTGTGAGCGAAAAATCAAACACTCATGGCACGAACCTTCTTCCGAATGCCAATACTTGATGGAGTTGCTGACTGCTCGCGCGTCAGCCGTTAATGCTTGTACACGCGAGAAGAATAAGCTGGCCATGACGCTTGATTCTGAGAAAACAGCCGCAAAACTACACAAACAGGCCATCAAGTTTTATACGAAACAAAAGAAAGATATTGAAGCGGCCATCACCAAGCATTGTAGCGGCTTCAAGTACTTAAGCGAGGATATTGCTTTACTATCCACCATTCCAGGGATTGGGAGCCTGAATGCTCAAATGCTTACCTATTATCTGCGTGCTAAAGACTTTCAAAGTGCAGAGCAATTGGCGGCATTTGTAGGATTAGTGCCATGTGAACACGACTCTGGTTCATCTGTTCATGGAAAAACTGCTCTTAAACACAAAGGGCCATGCATTTTTAGAAGCGTTTTATGTCAGGCAGCGCACACCTGCATTCGCAAAGATGTACGCAATAATGAGAGCCTCAGAGCATTTTATGACAGACTCATTGCAAAAGGGAAAACAGAACAAGCTGCAATCTGCGCAGTCATGCGCAAACTTTTGCATGTCGCATATACAATATGGAAAACAAGAATACCGTTTAACCCAGACTATGCCAAACAAAAGGCAAAGCCCGCCTTGCAGGATGCAGCAGATAGCCCGTGTTTGGAGCGTAAGCGCGCCCGCCGTCCGTCGCGCACACGCAGTGAGGAACACAAGCAAGACGAAGGTGTCAAGGCGGCGCGAGCAAAGCGAGCGCCCCTCGAAGAGGTTGCCTTGACACCGAAGGCGCTTGTGTTACCACAAGGGAAGCAAGGACAAGGGGCGCTGAAGCAGAAAACTCGGGCGAAAAAAGTTATACAAACAGCTTGACGACTAACATAGCGTCTCTCCAGATTGGCGAGGGAAGGGGGAAGTCAATAGCGGGCATCAGGCGGGCATATGCGCGCAGCGCATAGCCCGCAAACAAAACTATTCACTATTCACTATTACGTATTCACTAATTGTTATCTGCGTTTTTCTTTGCTGTATTGATGCTTGCGGTAAGAATCTTGATAATCTCCACACAGGCATCATGCATTACGCCATATTGCTGTTTGCTGATGTAATCCGTGCTGATGAGTAAATCCAGCCAGTAATCGGTTTCAGCAGCTTCTTTGAGTGAAATGCTCAATTTGTTGATAAAATCCGCAGAACTCTGTGCGTAGTAGGATTCACAGATATTCACTCCGATACTTGTACCAGAGCGAAGAACCTGTTTGGACATGACAGACTCTTTCTCATTTTCGCGTAAGAACTTGTACATTTGGACAACTTCTATTGCGAATTTCTTTGATTTTTCTCGTAAGACAGAATCTTTCATGGCTAGTGAATAGTGAATAGTGAATAGTGACTGATTACACCTTCGGCAGCAGATCCGTACTACGTTTGATATCCTCGTCGCTGGGGATGAAATCGGTCATCTTGCCGTCGTTGAACTGGCCGTAGGCGACCATATCGAAGTAGCCGGTGCCGGTGAGGCCGAAGACGATGTTCTTGGCTTCGCCGGTTTCTTTGCAGCGCAGCGCTTCGTCGATGGCGGCGCGGATGGCATGCGACGATTCGGGGGCGGGGAGGATGCCCTCGACGCGGGCGAACAGCTGTGCGGCTTTGAAGACTTCGGTCTGTTCGACGGCAACAGCGCGCATCATCTTCTCAT
>JAEEGL016271210.1_pt1 | contig 13741 bp, 14 predicted proteins | sample 9134231 | NCBI WGS metagenome assembly JAEEGL01 (sample SAMN16246548, study PRJNA631951) | gut metagenome | biome: gut microbiome; feature: rumen; material: fiber-attached | host: Bos | place: Iran: Karaj | collected 2018-10 | reverse complement strand
TTAGCTTCTTCATACATTTCTGTACTAGCTATATCCATTGCAAGTCTTATATCTTTTCCAGGAACATATCCTGCTTCTTTAATAGCTTCAACTATAAATTCTAAAGCTTCTTCATCATTTTTTAAATTTGGTGCAAATCCACCTTCATCTCCAACTCCACTTGCAAGACCTTTTTCTTTTAATACTTTTTTAAGTGTATGATATATTTCACTACACCATCTAAGTGCTTCAGTAAAGTTTGGTGCTCCTACTGGCATAATCATAAACTCTTGTGAGTTAACTGTATTATCAGCATGTTTTCCACCATTTAATATATTCATCATTGGTACAGGTAATGTTTTAGCATCTTCTCCACCAATATAACGATATAACTCTTCACCTTTGCTTAAAGCAGCAGCTTTAGCAACAGCTAAACTTACACCAAGTGTTGCATTAGCACCTAATTTTCCTTTATTTTCTGTTCCATCAAGTTTAATTAATGCTTCATCAATACCTTTTTGATCATAAGCATTCATCCCTTTTAGTGCAGGTGCTACTAATTTATTAACATTATCAACTGCTTTTAATACACCTTTACCTTGATATCTTTTTTTATCTCCGTCACGAAGTTCAACAGCTTCAAATGATCCTGTTGATGCTCCTGATGGAACCATTGCTACTCCAGTAAACCCTCCTTCAGTTACAACCTTTACTTGAACTGTTGGATTACCTCTAGAATCCATAACTTCTAATGCTTCAATATTTTCAATTTTTAATACTTCTTTGCTCATAAATCCTCCTTTACTATTGAAACTTTATACTTTTACTTCACTATTAAAATTATATCATAAAATATACATTTTAAATCATTAAATATACTTTAAATATTTAATAATATAATTATCTTTTTTAGTACTCTTTTCAATACCAATAAACTTATATTTACCATATCTTCTAATACTGAAAATATCATTTTCTTTTAAAAGAATACTATTTTTATTAACAATTTCATAATTTAAAATTATTTCTTTATTCTTAATTTTATCTATAACTCTATCTCTATTAGTTTTAATTATTTTTGATATTACATTATCTATTCTAAGAGATGATACTATTATTTTATTTTCTTCATATTTTCTCTTATAATTAGATAAATAATTAAAATCAATTTCTTCTAATTTAACATTATTATTGCCTATCATAATTAGATTATTTAATATAAAATCTTTTAATTCATCAAATATATAAAAATAATAATTATCTTCATCTATAATAATATCACCTAAATAAGATGAAGATATATTAAGACCTAATATACTACCTAATATTTCTTGATGTTTTAATTTATTATAAGATGTTATTTTAATTAAAGATATTTTTGGTATTTCATTTGTATACAAAATTACTTTTTCAGAATCTTCATATGGATAAAATATTTTATAATTATTCTTTTTTATTTTTGATGTTACTTGTTTAAATTCTTTAGCATCCAAAAACAAGGTACTTTTACCTTTTAATAATCTATCTATACTATTATTAATTTTATAAATATCTTGTTTCATGTATCAATTATATCATATTAAAAGATACACTATATTAAAGTGTATCTTTTTTATTTATTATTTCTATATATTTATTAAAATAATATAACTCATTTGGTTTTTCTTCACTTATTAATTTATTTCTATGATTATTAATTTCTTCTTCAGTCATCATCCATGGTTTTTGAGAACCTATAAAATGTATTACTTTAACCATTTCTCTATTATAATCATAATGTTTAAAATAATAATCTATTAAGAATGCAAATAAATTATATTTTTCACTAATTTCTAATTCTTTTTTATTATGCCAATCAAAGTAATAATCTATTACATTTTGATCACCAACACTTTTAGTAAAATGTCCACTATTTAAAGCATCTATTAATCCTTCTAATATACCTTTCTTAGGAACAATAACCATTAATCCTGAGTTTATTTCATTCCACTCTTTATAATATGTTTTGCCTGCTACTGTTGCTGACATATCTTCCATATCAAACAATTCATCAATATTTTGAGATATATACATATCACTATCTAAATAAACAATCTTATCATATTCAGTTAAATCAAATATATTAAATTTATCAAATGTATTTGACCAATGTTTATATATTTCATTTTTAATAAATGTTGCTTGAATTCTATTTTTAATGATTATTTTATATCCTCTATTAGATAATGCATCTAAAATACTTTTATCTACTGTTTCATTTGCTACTACTACAAACTCAGTATATTTAGGATTAGTTAGTTTTAATGATTCAAATAATGCTACTACACCTTCATAATAATTATTTGTACTAAGTACTGTTACATAAGCATATTTCATATTATATTTCTATTAGTTTATATTCCTTAGAACCAAATCCAAGTTCAGCAGCAGCATCAATAGTGTGAGTACCATGTCTTGAATTAACTCTTTCTAAGAAATGTTCTTTTCCTTCATCATCAGATTTATTAACTAAATCAATACATGCTTGGTCAATAGCAACAGGATCAGTACTAGCTAAAATACCAATATCTTTCATACAAGGATCTTCAGCTACTGCACAACAATCACAATCAACACTCATATTTTTCATTACATTTATAAATGCAATGTTTCCTTTAAAATGATCTACTATTGTTGATGCAGCATCTGCCATACTTTCTAAAAACGCATCTTGTTCTGGTAAATGACTCCATACATAATCAGCATCTTCAGTAGTTCCTGCTCCATGAATATATGCTTTTCCTCTACGTGATGCACAACCTATAGATAATTGTTTTAAAGCACCACCAAATCCACCCATTGGATGTCCTTTAAAATGTGATAACACTAACATAGAATCATAATTGTTAATATTTTTACCAACATAATTTTTCTTTAAAACTTTTCCATTTGGTATGTCAAGTTCAACATCACCATCTTCATCCATTAAATCAACAGTGTAATATTCATCCCATCCATGTTTATGTAATAATTCTCTATGATCTTTATTATTAGTTCTTGCTCCATCATATGCAGTATTACATTCAACTACAGTGGCATTTAGTTTTTCAACTAAACCTTTCATAAAATCTGGTCTTAAATAATTTTGATTTCCATCTTCACCACTGTGTAATTTAACAGCAACTTTTCCTTTTAATTCTACACCTAAAGCTTCATATATTTTAATTAAACTTTCTGGTGTTATTTCTTTTGTAAAATAAACTTTTGGCATATATTTTCCTCCTAATATAGATAATTATAACATATAAAAAGAGTATTTTATAATACTCTATTTTATTTTTCCAAATTTATTAAATGGGAATAATCTTAAAGTTACTTTACCTATTATTTTCTTTTTACTAAATGCTCCTAAATATCTGCTATCTTTTGAAATAGGTCTATTATCACCCATTACAAAGTATTCATCATCTTTAGTAGTATATTCAAAATCAGTTGTATCTTTAAATTTAATATTTGTAATAACTTCATCACCATTAATATATAATTTATTATTTCTATATATTAATTCTTCATTTGGAAGTGCTATAACTCTTTTAATTATTTTATCTTTATCTTGATCATTTTTAACTACAACTACATCAAATCTTTTAATATCATCAATTCTATAAATTAATTTATTAATTATAACTAAATCATTATTAATTAAATTATCTTTCATAGAATCACCATCTACTAAAGCTGGTGTAAATAAAAATGTACGTATTAAAATTACTACAGCAATTATAATTACATAGTCTTTAATAGCATTCCAAAATTTTTTCATTATTCCTCCTTTAATAAAAAATTAGGTTTAAAAACCTAATTTCTTTCTTTAATTCTAAAGTTTCCAGTAAGATTTTTTAAGAAGTTAAGTTTAGCTCTTCTAACTTTACCTTTTTTAACTACTGTTATTTTATCAATAAGTGGACTATTTACTTTAAATACTCTGTTGATACCAACGCTTCCGCTTTTCTTTCTAACAGTGAATGTTTCAGAAACACTTCCACCTTTTCTAGCAGTAACTACTCCTTCGTAAGCTTGAATTCTTTCTCTTTTACCTTCTTTAATCTTAACATCAACTCTAACTGTATCTCCTACTTGAAAATTAGGAACATTTGGATTGATTTGTTTTTTGTTAATTCTGTCGATTAAATTCATTTCTTATACCCTCCTCTGTGCTTTCTTTAATCATGCACTTCATGCAGCGGATTAAGCGATATAATAATAACACAAAACTTGCATTACTGCAAGTTTTTTGTGACATTTTAATTATTTATATCTTTATACATTTTATTTTCCATATTTATTCTTTGTATTATTGCAAATGAACCTAACATACATATACAGAATGAACCACCATAACTTAAGAATGGAAGTGGTACTCCTGTTACTGGAATGATACCTAAAACTCCACCTAAATTAATAAATACATGAAGCATAAAATATATACCTATTCCATAACATATTATTGAGTTTCTAAGTTCATGTGTATCAACAGCAACTTTAAATACTAAGTATAATAACACCATATAAGCAATAATAATTGCCACTCCTGATATTACTCCAAACTCTTCAACAACTATTGGGAATATAAAGTCTGTATGGCTTTCTGGTAAGTATAAATATTTTTGAACACTATTTCCTACTCCTACACCACTTACACCACCATTGTCCATAGCGATATAACCATTACATACTTGGTATCCTGATTGCTCTTCATATCTATCACATGCATTTTTATAATTAAATCTTGAAAGTCTTCCTCCACCTTCTAAAACTTCGTCAGGAAGTACTAAATATCCAAATTTTAATGCAAATATACTAAATACTAAGAAGAATATTATTACTCCTTTAAAAGCTTTTAACCAAGATTCTTTTGTAGGCACACAAGCAAATACTAAAGCATATAAAGCACACATAATAGCCGCTGTACCAAAATCACCACCTATTAATATGATAAATGCACTTGCTCCACATAATATTAATGGTCTAACTGCAGAAAACATAGATCTAGATTTTAAATTAGCCCATTCTCCATAATAAGCACCCATATACATAATCAGTGATACTTTTAATATTTCAGCTGGTTGTAATACAATACTACCTATACTAATAGTAACTGTATCAATACTACCTGATATTTTAGACCAACCAAATGTAAATATAATTATTCCTAAACATGCTAAACTAATCAGTAAAGATATAGTTTTATATGTTTTAGTTGGAAATTTTAATATAATAAATGATCCTATTAAACCTAAAGCAATCATTATTAATTGTCTTTCAAAATAATAATATGGAGAAGAATTATGATATCTTAAAACAGATGAAATTGATGAAGCATCCAATATTAAAAATGCCCCAAGAATAGCAAGGCCTAAAGTAATAAATAAAATAGGTTTATTCATATAATTCCAAATTGTTTTTTTACTTCTCTTACTCATATAATATCAAGTTAATTATAATAAATATCACATACTTTGTAAATTAAACTACTATTAAAAAGTGTAAAAAAATAAAGTGATTTACACTTTATTTTCTTTTATATAAAACATGTTTATAAGAAATATCATTATCTACTCCACTAGATAATTCTTCTCTTTCATAATCATCTTTATTAAATTGTGGAAAATATGTATCAGCATCTTTGCACTCAGCATCTATTTCTGTTAAATATAATTTATCACATTTATCTATAAATGCAGAATATATTCTTCCACCACCAATAACAAATAATTCTTCATCACTATCTTTATAAGCTTGTTCTAATTCATCTATTGTTTTATAAACCACTACACCCTCTGGAAAATCATTTTTAGATGAAATAACTATATTTGTTCTTCCAGGTAAAACTTTTGGTAATGAATGAAAAGTTTTACTACCCATTATTATTGGATGAGACATTGTAGTATCTTTAAAGAATTTTAAATCTTCTTTAATACTCCATATCAAATTATTATCTTTTCCAAGTTCATTGTTTTTACCTATAGCCGCTATAATTGAATAACTCATTTTATCGCCTCCTATTGAGCAAGTGGAAATTCTATTTTACCCATATGTTTATAATTATTAACTTTTACATCTTTTAATTCTATAGAATTATCAAATTTAAAGAAATCTTTAATCTTAGGATTTAATACCATTTCTGGTTTAGTTGGTTCTAAAATCATATCTATAATTCTATATTCTGTATCTAAAGATTTAAATTCTTTAGATTTTTTATCTTCAATTTTATCTAATTTTTCTTTAACATCTTTTTCAAGTTTTAATAATTCTTTTTTATTTAATTTAGATAATTCATTAAATCTATCTTCTCTTTTAATTTGTTCTTTTATTCCATTAACTTGATTAACATAAATATGAGCATCTTTAATAGAATATTTTATTGTTCCTGGAATTAGGTTTGTTACTTGAGCTATCATCATTAAGAATGTTGCATATTGTGTTACGTTAAATGGAAGACCTAGTGGAACATCACAACTTCTTTGATGAACCATTAAATTTAATTTTCCATCAGTAACATCCCATTCAGTAGACCATACACATGATGGAAGTACTGCTGTTCTTAAATATTCATCTTGCCATAAGCTTTTAACCATTCTTCTATCATTAGGATCATTTTTAATTGTTTCAATCAATGTTTTAGCAAATTGATATCTATTAGTAATAAATCCATATGCTGTTCCAATAGTACCAGCATATTTTTTACCATACCATTTTGCCATTTTAATAGTTTTTCCTTCTATTAAACTTTTAGCTTTTAATGTTTTACCATTTTTATCTTTTTTAACTTTAAATTTATGAAATCTTCCAAAAGGATCATCTACAGGTACACTTTTAGGATCAATAACTTCAACTTCTTTATCAGGATCATATTCACCATATGGTTCATATATTCTATAAATTCCATCAGAATCAACCATCCATTCATCCCAAATATGAACATTTCTCTTTTGAAGTTCTTTTACGTTATTAGAACCCATTTGCCATATCCATAACATTTCAGTAACAGCTTGTCTATGAAATAATTGTTTAGTAGTTAAAATTGGAAATTCTTTGGATAAGTCAAAGTTTAATTCATAAGATGGTATTTTAATAGTATTAATACCTGTTCTATTTTCTACTTCTACTCCTTTATTTAATATTTCCCTACATAATTTTAAATATTCTTTATCCCACTCAGTCACAATATTACCTCCTTTTTAAAATCTTGTCATTCTTCGAATATTTTTTAAAGCCATTTCTTCTTCACATGACTTAATAACTTCTTCAGAAATTTCATCAATGGATTTAATATCTTCAAGTGATCTATATTTATCAGTTCTTAAACAATTAATATAATCCCAACCATATTTTTCTGCTATGTAAACATATGTTTTTTCTGCATTTCTTAAATGTTCTTCATTGTTTTCATTACCATCTCCACTAGCTCTATCTTTTCTTAATTCTTTAGCTGCTTCAAATGGCATATGTAAGAATACTACTTTATCTGGTCTTGGTAATTCGCATAAATCATATTCTAATACTTCAATAAAGTGTAATATTTTATCTCTTTCTTCTTTAGTTTTAGCTTTTCCTGCTTGATGTCCCATATTAGATGTAATATATCTATCTAAAATAATAACATCATTGTTATACATTTCATCTTCTATTTCTTTTAGAAAATTATATCTTCTATCCGCAGCATAATATAGACTACTAACAAGTGGATCTACACCTGCTGATGTTTCAGGAAAATATGTTTCACCATACTCTTCTTTTCCTAAATATGGCCCTCCAACCATTCTTCCAGTTGGACTACTATAGATTGGAAATGAATATCTTTTAACTCTCATTCCTTTTTCTAAATAATAACTTTCTAATTTTTTGCTTTGTGTTTCTTTTCCAGAACCATCTGTTCCTTCAATAACAATTAATTTTGCTCTTTTCATTTGAATTCTCCTATAAAAAAACATGTACTAAAAACATGTTAATTACTCCTCGTCATTAACATTAATATTACCTCTAAAAAAATTATATCATAACAAGAATTAGATTCAATAATATAGAATCATTATTTACAAAGATTTCAATTTTATTAAGATTATATGGTGTAAAGCGAACAAATTATTATTTAATAATTATCATTTTACTTTATTATAATTGTATTAAATGATAAAATATTAATGAGGGATAAAAATGGATAATAAACAAAAAACAATTGTATTTAAGGTTAGTGATAATATTAAGAATCAAATGATTGAACATTATCAAGATATGGTTACTGGTAAACCACCTTATTCTATTTTTCAAGTTAAACAATATGATTGTGTTATAACTTTATATGAAAGTGGAAAAGTAATGTTTCAAGGAATTGGTGCTGATATAGAAGCTTCTTTTTGGACTGAGCAAGAAAGAATTATTAATAATAGAAATATAGATGAAGAAGCAAAACAAAAAGAAGATAAAGAAAATAATAAACAATATTACTATTATGATGCTATTGGTAGTGATGAAGTTGGTACTGGTGATTACTTTGGACCTATCATTGTTACAGCTACTTTAGTAGATAAATCTACAAGAAAATTACTTGAAGATTTAAAAATAATGGATTCTAAAAAAATGACTGATGATAAAATCAGAAGATGTGCTCCTATTATTATGAAAAAACTACCTTATGTAACATTTACCCTATCTAATGAAAAATATAATGAACTTGCTAAAAAAGGATTCAATATGAATAAAATTAAAGCAATTCTTCATAATAGAGTATTATATGAATTATCTAATAAAGGTATTCCATATCATAAAATAATAGTTGATCAATTCACTACTCCAAGAAGTTACTTTAGTTATTTAAAACAAGAAAACATAACTGACAAAGTTACTAAAATAACATTTTTAACTAAAGGTGAAAGTGCTCATTTAAGTGTAGCAGCTGCTTCTGTAATTAGTAGATATTTATTCTTAGAAGGCATGGATAAAATGAGTGAAAAATATGGTATTACTATATTAAAAGGTGCTAGTGATAAAGTTGATGAACTTGGAAAACAAATAGTTAGCAAATATGGAAAACAAGAATTATATAAAATAGCAAAAATTAATTTTAAAAACACAGAAAAAATCCTAAATAATTAGGATTTTTTTAATGTCTTAGAACTAATAAATTTTTTAAATTCACTTAAATCATATTCTTTTACTGGTTCATCCATATAACTATCTCTACATGAAATACTTATCTTATTGTCTAAACCAATATTTTGTTCATTATCACTTAAATATTTAGTGATATATTTTCTTATTGACTCTAATCTTCTTTCCTCTAAATCAGGTTTATTAGCTTTTTCAAATAATACTTTAGCTAAATAATAATAGAATAAATCACTATTTACTATTACATTTGTTTCATTAGCTAATTTTACATATCTTTTATTTTTATATGCTGCTAGAAAAGATATTTGATTAGATAAATAATTAATAAATGCATTCATTGTTTCTGATTCAATAATACTACTTAAACTATTAGAACGAAAACTTTTATATTTATTAATTTTTTCTTTAACCTTCATACTATTTTTAATCTTGCCTATTTTAATCATATGTTCTAGCATTTGAATTTCTTCGCCATATCTTTTATATCTACTAGTAGTTTGTTGCATTATTTGATCTATTTCACTTATTTTTTCTTCATGCCATTTATTATAATAAGCTACTAATTCAGGAAACTTACTTAATACTTCTTTTGGTTCAGTTAATCTAATTGTTCTTAAATAATAAAGTAATTCTTTTTGATTTTTGTCTCCTAAAAAACTAAGTTCATCTGATAATTTTTCTACTAATAAATCTGTATTGATATATAAACCATCTTCTAATAATACAATTTTAAGAAATTCATAATGTTCAGGTCTAAAATTATAACTATCTACTCCTCTAATAATTGGTACTCTATATCCAATAAAATCAAAGTATTTTTTTACATTAACTGCTAATTTATTATAATTATTTAATATACTTCTGTAATCCATAACCCCTCCAAAAAATTGGAGATATTATAACATAATTCATATTATTTATCAATATTTATGTGTTAATTCTAGTTTTTGAACTTTATAATCAATATTTTCACTAACTAAATCTAAATCTTCTTGAATCTTAGAATTTGAATAATAATCTATTCCTCTTAATCTAACTCCTAAGCCATATACTTCTTCATTTAGTTTTCTTAACATTAAATCATTCTTTTCATTTATTAATGCTAATAATAAAGCCATATCATAATTACAATCATCAATATCATATTTTTCTAATTCTTTGATTGCAGAATACATATTTCTTAATAACTCTTTTTCTTCTCTTAAATCTTTTAATGATCCATTAATCTTATCATTTAATATCATTAATTCATCATAAGCATCTACTCTTACAAATGCACTTAATAGTTTGTTTAATGCTGCATATAAAAGAGTTCTTACTTTAGCATCTATAAATTGCCATTCTTCATGATTTCTTGCTTTTTTAAGAGATTTATATGCTGCCCATATAGCATTAAAATTATCTTTTATTTGTGCTAAATCATTTTTTCTTTTTTGAATTGATTCACCAATATTTGGTGTTTGATCTAAATCAACTTGTGCTGCATTAATAACTCTTTGTCTAAATGCTTCTTCATCAAAGTCTTCACTTTCAAAATCTTCTTCAGTAAATTCATTAAAATCTTTATCCATAATTACTCCTTATTAAGATATTTTTTTAATATGATCTAATATATTTAATGCTTCAATTGGTGTTATTTCATTAACATTAACATTTTTTAAATAATCTCTTAATTCATCATGTTTTTCTTCTACTAAATCTAATGTATATTGATGAACATTTGATTTTTGTTTACCATTTTTAGATTCAAATTCTTCTAGTAATTTCCATGATTCATTAATTACTTCTTCAGGAAGTTCTGCAAGTTTTGCAACATTAATTCCATAACTTTTATCAACTGCTCCATCAAGTACTTTATGTAAGAAAGTAATATCTCCATCTTCTTCACTAATTGTAACGTGAACATTTTTAATTCCACTATATAAGTTTTCCATCTTAGTTAGTTCATGATAATGAGTTGAAAATAGTGTCTTACATTTTATTCTTTTAGATATATATTCTATTATAGCGCCAGCTAAACTCATTCCATCATAAGTACTAGTTCCTCTACCTAACTCATCAAATAGTATTAAACTATTTTTAGTAGCATTTTTAAGAGCGTAAGCACTTTCTTTCATTTCTACCATGAATGTACTTTCTCCACCAACTAAATCATCACTAGCACCTATTCTAGTAAATATTTTATCAAATATAGGTAATTCACATTCACGTGCTGGTACAAAAGATCCTATTTGATTTAATATACTAATAATTCCAAGTTCTCTCATATATGTACTTTTACCACTCATATTAGGGCCTGTTATTATAAGAATATTTGTATTTTTATCCATTATAATATCATTATCAATATATTCGCCTTCAATTACACTTTCAACAACTGGATGTCTACCACCAATTACTTTTATTGAATTATCTTTATTAATAGTTGGTTTAATAAAATTATGATCTTCAGCTATTGTTGCAAAAGATTGCATTACATCTAAATAAGCTATTTTATTAGATGCTTTTTGTAATGATGAAATATATTTTTTAATTTCATCTTTAATATTACAAAATAACTCATATTCAAGTTCGTTTAATCTATCTTCAGCATTTAATATCATGCTTTCTTTTTCTTTTAATAATGGTGTTATATATCTTTCACAATTAGATATAGTTTGTTTTCTATCATAATGAAATTCTTCTTTAACTAAACTTACTTGGCCTTTAGGAACTTCAATATAATAACCAAATACTTTATTATATCCAATCTTTAATCCTTTAATACCTGTTCTTTCTTTTTCTTCTGCTTCAAATTTAGAAATAAAATCTTTTCCATTTAATTTAATACTTCTTAATTCATCAACTTCAGGATTAAATCCATCTTTAATTATTCCACCATCTTTTACAGTAAGAGGTACATCTTCTTTAATAGATTTTTCTAGTAATTGATATAAACTATCAAATGTATCTAATTCATCTAAATCTAATTGCTTTAATATTAAATTAATATCTGGTAATACTTTTAAACTACTCTTTAATTGAAGCATATCTCTAGCATTTAAATTATTACATGCTACTTTACCAGTTAATCTTTCTAAATCATATATTTCATATAGAAATTCTCTTAATTCACTTTTAAGTAAAAACTCATTTATTAATTTTTCTACTAAGTTTTGTCTACTAACTATTTCATCATAACTAATAGATGGACTAATAATATAACTTTTAAGTAATCTACTTCCCATAGCAGTTCTAGTTTTATCCATAAAACCAAGTAAACTATTTTGTCTATCTTTACCACGTATTGTTTCTACAAGTTCTAAGTTCTTAATACATTCTTTATCTAATTCTAAGAATAAATTATTATCGATTAATTCAACTTCTTGTATATGAGATAAATCTTGTTTTAAAGCATTTGCTAAATAATTTAATACAAGTGATGTATTACGAATTAATTTTTCATCATGAATATTATTAAATACATTTTTATATTCTTTATCATCATCATAATATGAAACATAAATATTATAATTACTTTTTAGTTTATGTACTATTTCTATATCAAAGTTTTCTCTTAATACTAATTCTTTTATATTTAAATTAACTAAATGACTTATTAATTTATCTGTATTATGTTCAATATAAGTAGCATATACTTTTCCACTTAATAAATCTGCATATGATAAAGCATATGTAGTATTATAATCTGTTACACTTGCTATAAAATTAAAGTCTTTTTCATTAACTATTTCTGTACTTGTAATAGTTCCAGCACTTACTATTTGTATTACTTCTCTTTTAACAATACCTTTAGCAGTTTTAGGATCTTCCATTTGTTCACATATCGCTACTTTAAATCCTTTTTCAATTAATTTTTCTAAATATATATTAACTGCATGATGAGGAACACCACACATTGGTACTCTTTCTTTTAAACCACATTGTTTTCCAGTTAATGTTAACTCTAGTTCATGACTAGCTGTTAAAGCATCATCAAAAAACATTTCATAGAAGTCACCCAATCTATAAAATAATATTATTCCTTCATATTCACTCTTAGTCTTAAGATACTCACGCATCATTGGACTAACATCATTTAAGTTAACATCTTTTCTTTCCATAGCCTTTATTATAATACTTTTTTATATTTTTTTAAAAGAAAAATTAGTTTTTTTAACTAAAAAAATAGAAAATCTATTTTTTAGATTTTCTATCTGTAAAATATTTAAGTAAAAAATAATTTATTGTTTCTACAACTATAAAAGTTATTAAGAATCTTACTATTACTACAGTAGTTGGAATATCTCCGAAATGATACCAACTTTGTAATTCAAAACAAACAAATATAACAATTAATGATATTAAAGTTGATATTAGTATTATTATACCTTTTTTCATTTATTTACTTCTTTTATATCAAAAATAATACATTCATTTCCATCTCTTTTTGCATTAGGATGTTCACAATAACTTCCATCTACTTTTTCAACAGTTTTCTTTTTATTAATGCATTGTCCACTATCAAGTAAAGTATATCCACTTGGACATATTTTTTCTAAATGTGTGTCGTGCACTGTTTCTCTTTTACATTTATCTCCCTCTAGTATAAAATCATCTTCACATCTATATT
>JAEEGL016217339.1_pt1 | contig 13741 bp, 11 predicted proteins | sample 9134231 | NCBI WGS metagenome assembly JAEEGL01 (sample SAMN16246548, study PRJNA631951) | gut metagenome | biome: gut microbiome; feature: rumen; material: fiber-attached | host: Bos | place: Iran: Karaj | collected 2018-10 | reverse complement strand
GAGCTGCCCGACGATACTTACGACGCGCCCTTCGGCCTCGGCTCCGGCGCGGGCACCATCTTCGGCGCCACCGGCGGCGTGATGGAAGCGGCCCTTCGTACCGCTTACGAGACCCTTACCGGCGAGACCCTTGAAAAGCTTGAGTTCAACGAGGTGCGCGGCACCGAGGGCATCAAGGAAGCCACCTATACCATCGCGGGCAACGTGATCCGCGTGGCCGTGTGCTCCGGCACCGCCAACGCCAAGAAGCTTCTCACCATGATCAAGAACGGCGAGAAGGAGTACGATTTCGTAGAGATCATGGCGTGCCCCGGCGGCTGCGTGAACGGCGGCGGTCAGCCCATCGTTCCTGCCCGCATCCGCAATTATACCGACGTGCGCAAGATCCGTGCGGACGCTCTGTATCGCGACGATCAGCAGCTCCCGGTCAGAAAGAGCCACGAAAATCCCGATATCAAGCAGATCTACGACGAGTATTTCGGCAAGCCCCTCTCCCACAGATCTCACGAGGTGCTCCACACCGCCTACACGGCCAGAAAGAAATATTGATTTTTCCACCCAAGATGGACGCAGGCCTGCCCTGCGTCCGTTTTCCTTGTTCAAAGATCAGCGTTCAAATTGCAGTTTAACGCGCCGTTGGCGCGAGTAGCTAGTTGTTAGTTGCTAGTAGCTAGTTTTATGAATTTTCAACTAACAACTAGGAACTAGCTACTAGCTACTGGAATTTAGCGCTGTGCGCTAAATTCCAATTATCATACGTTGTACGCTTCTCCGTCTCCCTGAGGTCAGTTTATTATGAAGAATAAGAGAGTTGTATCTGCCATTCTTTTTGTATTTCTGTTTTTCGCGGCCCTTTTTGTGTCGATTCTGATTTACGGCGGTCTGAATGAGGTTACGCACCATCGTTTTGAAGATATTTTAGCGCCTCTTATGGTCGGTTTGGCCCTATTGGCCGCCGCAATCGGTCATGAAATTAAAACGACGAAGATGAATAAACCGATCATCGAGGCGGCAATGCGTGAGATGGCCGCGAAGCCCTTTGATCCCGAAGCGGTCCTCTCCTGTGATAACGGCGACCTCGAAAAAACGTTTCTTTCCCTTATTAGTGAAATCTACGCGAAAACGGACGCGTTTCTGAAGGAAACCTACGTGGAGTACGAAAAAGAAAACAGGGCTGTGTTCCGGGTGTATCTGTTCGATCTCGCGGCGCGTCTGCGTACGATTTCGGAGATGTATCACGCCGGCGCGGTCCTGTGGGAGCGGTACCGTTCTTTGAAAGGCCTCGGCGCGGTACCGGCAGAGGTCGATATCTTCGGCAGCGATACTTTGGCGGAGATCGATTCGATCAGCGCGGAGGTGGATTCGCGTGTGGCCGGGATCGATCGGCTGCAGCCGCCCGCGTCCAAAGAAGCCCGTATGCGCTTCAACAAAGATTTTCTCAACATGGCCGCACGTCTCAGAGAGCAGCTCAACCGCATCGACCCTTATCTGAACGCATTGGGTAAACAAAGCTGGTAACCGGATGAAACGGCGTGCAGATTTCAGTTTAACGCGCCGTTGGCGCGAGTAGCTAGTTGTTAGTTGCTGGTAGCTAGTTTTAGGAATTCTCAACTAGCAACTAGATACTAGCTACTAGCTACTGGAATTTAGCGCTGTGCGCTAAATTCCAATTTTCAGGAGGTACTTATGAAGAGATTCACAAACTCCCGTTTCTTATTCGCCGCGTTTCTTGCGGCGTTTCTCGGCGCGTGTGTGTTTTACGCGTACCGTGAGACATGGGTCTTTATTTCGCCGTATCTGTCTTTTATGGGCGGCGCCATGGGGCTGTTCTGCGTGTTTATTGCGGCGGCAGCCGTGCTGCTTGTGCTGTTTATTCTGCGGCTTTACGGCGCAAAACGGGAGAGTGAAGCCCCGGTTTATCAAAAACGCCGGTTCGGCGTGCTTGCAATCATCTCAACCGTTTTCGCCGCGCTGAGTGTGCTTGCCGTGGCGGGGTTCATCGCGGTGAACGACTGGCAGACCAACCGCGTTATGCTGATGTACTTAAAACGCATGGCGCCCCGGATGGCCCTTGTGCCGGGCGCGGTGCTTGCGCTTTTTGTGCTGCCCGTTCTGAAGGGCAAAAAGAAGGCCGTTCTTGCTGCGGTGCTGGCCGCCTGCGTGCTGTTTGCGGCCTTTGTGCAGGTGTTTCCGGTTCCGTTTTACCGCATCATCTCCGACCCGCTGGTGCTGGATACCGGCGCGGATTACAGCGTGGTGTTCGCCACGTCCGCCAAGGGCACCGGCTTTGTGGAATATGAATATCAGGGCGGGCATTACACCTTATACGCGCAGAACGACGGCCGTATCGTCGGGGACCGGCTGATCCACAGCGTGCACGTGCCCTACGAGCATCTGCAGAACAACGACTATGCCGTGGGCAGCACCCGCGTGACCGAGCAGTATTCCTACGGCAGCCGCCTCGGCAAAACCGTAAAAAGCGGCGCCTATCATTTTACGGTGCCCACCGGCAGTGAAACCTCTTATCTGGTGGTTTCCGACTGGCATTCCTATAACGAACGCGCCTGGGATGCAAGCACTTATCTTGGTGATTACGACGCCGTCCTTCTGTTGGGCGACGCGGCCGCGGGTATGGATTTTGAAGAAGAGGCGGCCGAGTTCATCGTGAAATTCGGCGGTCATCTCACCGGCGGAACGAAACCCGCGGTATTCGTGCGCGGCAACCACGAGACCCGCGGCGCGTTCGCAGCCGATCTGCCGGATTATCTGGGGCTGACAAGCTTATACTATACCGTTTCCATCAACGGCGTTTCGTTTATCGTGCTGGATTCGGGCGAGGATAAAGAGGATGGCCACGTTGAATACGGCGGCATGAACGATTACGCGCGGCAGCGGGGGGCGGAGCTGGAATGGCTGCAGAACCTTGAAGTTGAAAACGACCGCGTGATCGTGCTGACTCACGCATGGCAGGTGAGCAAGCCGGAGCCCGAAGTTTCCGCCGCCGCGTGGAACGAATTTGACCGGCTCGGCGTGCGGTTCCTTATATGCGGCCATAAGCACGAGTGCCGGTTGCTGGGGGAAACGGAAGAAGAAAAGGCGATGCTTGAGGCGCACCCCGGCGTCACGGCGTATATTGACGGCTGCGGAAAACAACGCGTCGTTTCCAAACTGATCGTACGCTCCGGGGACGTACAGATCCTCGCCACCGGCGGCGATCCCTTTCAGATCGATCTTACCGAGCAGTGGTAAATTGGAATTTAGCGCTGTGCCTACGGCACGGGATGTGGGATGGGGGATGGGGGATATGCTCGCTTTGCTCGCGGGAAAAGTTCATTCAGTCTCGATTTTATAACACCGGTTTTTCTTCGTTATTATATAATCCAAGGGAAAAGTTACTTTCCCCCATCCCCCATTCCCCATCCCGATCGCGAAGCGATCTTCATCCCGTTCGCGCAAGCGAACAACTCGACAAACTGAAATTTGAACGCATTCGTGAAACCGGCGCGATAAACCGAAATTTACATCCCGCAACAAAATAATAACCTCTGCTTATTGAAATTTAAAAACAGGTGTGTTAAAATAATATATATTTTATTTAAAGGTGATGTTATGAGAACGTATTACGATCTGATCCCATCCCAGACCAACATCTACATGCTGGTCAAATTCAGCTTCCACAAAGAGATCGTGCAGATCCCGGCGTCCTTTTCGGTAGAGAAGGATATCGATTTCGACCTGCTCACGAAGGCGCTGAACATCGAAATCAAGCGCAACGATTCCCTGCGGCTGCGCTTTCGCAAAAAGAAGGATCTTGATCCGAAGGCGGCGAACCTTGAGCAGTACTTTCTGGGTGAAGACGAGGTGCATATAGACAGCGTTCTCACCAAAAAGTTCACCTCCCCCGAAGAGCAGGAAGAATTCTTCTCCAAAGACGCGGTCACCCCCGTGCACTTCTTAAAGGGCGAAACCTTCCGCATCGTGTTCTTCGAGGCCTCCAACGGGCACAAGGGCATTTATCTCAACTGCTCGCATCTGGCGATCGACGCCATGGGCATGCTGGTGTTCTTCGTGGACCTGCTGGGCGTTTACAAGGCCCTGCTGAAGGGCGAAGAGATGCCCGAGCCCCTGTACAGCTACGAAGAGTACATCAAAAAAGAGCTCGAAAAGGCGCAGGATCCCAAGCGTCTCGCCAAAGGGCAGGCCTTTTATCAGGAATATTTCGCCAAGGGCGGCGAACCCTTCTACGCCGGCGTGCACGGCCCCGAGCTGCTCGAGAAGGAGCGCAAAAAGAAAAAGAACCCAAATCTGCGGGTCACGGACGCTGCCTACGCCCCCTTCAACGACAAGGCCGAGGTGCTGAGCTACACCATCAGCGAAGAAGACAGCAAAAAGATCCTCGAGTTCTGCCTTGCCAACAACACCGCGCCCGAAACCCTGTTCACCTTCGCGATGCGCACCTACTGCTCCGCCATCAACTACCGCACCGAGGACGTGTTCTTTAACCTGATGTGCTCCAAGCGCATCACCTATAAGGATATGCGCACCGGCGGGTGCATGGCCCAGACGCTGCAGGTACGCACCATCATCCCCGAAACCGAAACCTTCATGCAGGGGCTGGATGAGATCTTCCGCGTGCGCACGCAGCTCTACCGGTACCTGAGCTTCCCCTTCATTTACGCCAGAGGCATGCTGATGAAGATGTACGGGCACACCACCACCCAGGGCGTGGCCAGCTTCATGTTCAGCTGGCTGCCGATCCCCATCGACCGCCTGGGCGATTACAAGTTCGAGTTCAAAACCTATAACCTCGGCCGGTACTTTAACCCCCTGTACGCCATCTGCTACCCCGATCCCGTCTCTAAGGGCATCACGATGCACTATATGTACCGCGTTAAGGTGGTAACGCCGGAGCAGGTAAAAGCACTGCACGACAATATGGTGAACATCGTGCTCACCGGCATCGGGAAGCCCGACACGCCGATCAGCGACCTGCTGGACAGCGTAAAACGATAAGGAGGCGCCCATGGCACAGTTTACGAAGCAAGACAAAAAACAGATCGATAAGATCCGCCACGAAGTGCACATGATGGGCGAGCTGATCACCCTGCGCCAGCTTCTGGACCGCATGGAGGTGTACGGCGACCGCATCTGCATGGTGGAAAAGAAAAAGTACGAGATCATCCAGCACACGGTGCGGCAGTTCCGCGAGGACGTGTACGCCCTCGGCACGGCGCTGATCTCGCTGGGCTTCAAGGGCAAGCACCTGGGCATCGTGAGCGAAAACTCCTACGCGTGGGTGGTCACCTATTTCGCCGTGACCTGCGGCGTGGGCGTGATCGCCCCGATCGACAAGGAGCTCACCGACGAGCTTATAAGCTACCTCTTCAGCAAGGCGGACTGCGAGGGCGTGTTCTTCTCAAAGATGTACCAGAAGACCGCGAAATACCATCTGGAGCACGACGAACGCTGCAAGACCGCCATCTGCCTCAACAAAGAATACGACGACGAAAATATCCTCAATTTCGATAAGCTGATCGCTCTCGGCAAGAAGCTGATCGCAGAGGGCGACCGCAGCTTTATTGATGCGAAGATCGAAAAGGACGACCTCGCCGCCATCGTATTCACCAGCGGCACCACGGGCGTGAACAAGGGCGTGATGCTCACCCACGGCAACTTCGCCCAGAATGCGGACGGCGTGCTGGAATCCATCGACCCCGATCAGTATTCGTCGATCTCGCTTTTGCCGATGAACCACGTGTATGAGCTCTCCTGCAATATCTTCACCGCGCTCTACATGAACTGCATCGTTTATATCAACGACAGCTTAAAGAACTTCCAGCAGAACCTGATGCTCTTCAAGCCCGACGCCATGGCCATCGTGCCCCTCGTGATCGATACCATCTACACCACGATCTGGAAAACGGCGGAAGAGACCGGCCGCGCGGACGTGCTGAAAAAGGGCCTGAAGATCTCCAACGCCCTGATGAAGGTGGGTATCGACGTCAGAGCAAAGCTCTTCAGCCAGATCGCCGAAAAATTCGGCGGCAAGTTCCCGACCTTCTCCTGCGGCGGCGCCCCCACCCGTGTGGAATACGTGACCTGCCTGTGCGATATGGGCTTCCGCATTTATAACGGCTACGGGCTTACCGAATCCTCGCCCACGGTCACGCTGAACCTCGATTGCCGCAACAAGCCGGACTGCGCCGGAAAGGCCTTCCCGAAGGCAAAATTCATGATCCACGACCCCGATAAGGATGGGGTAGGCGAGATCTGGATCAAGGGCGAAAACGTCACCAGAGGCTATTATAACGACGAAGAGGCCACAAAGGCCAGCTTTGAGGACGGCTGGTTCAAAACCGGCGACTACGGCCGCACGGACGAAAACGGCCTGCTCTATATCATGGGCCGCAAGAAGAACCTGATCATTCTCGATAACGGCAAAAACGTGTACCCCGAAGAGGTGGAAGCCTTCTTTATGGAGCACATCGAATTCATCCACGAGGTGGTGATCTTCGAGGCGGAGAAAGAGGTCAACGGCCGCCCGCAGAAGATCATCGCAGCCGCCTTCCAGCTCTCGCCGGACGACTTCCCGGATAAGAGCGAAGAGGAGCTCTACGAGATGATGAACGCCGAGGTCACCAACGTGAACAAGCTCTTGCCCGCCTACAAGCGCGTGCAGGACATCTACGTTTCCACCGAGGAGTTCGAGATCAACTCCACAAGGAAGGTTATACGCAGTAAGGTAGTGGACAGATATTACGCGCACCTGCGATAAATTGGAATTTGTCGCGCTGCTCAAATGGAAAATGAAAAATTGAAAATGGAAAATTAAGGGGCCTGCGGCCGGCATCATATATGTTCATAATTGCAAGGTTTTCGCTGAAACAAAACATTTCCATTTTATAATCAAAACGCGCAAGCGTTTTCCGAAATTTTCCATTTTCCATTTTCAATTTTCAATTTAACACAGCGATAAACTGAAATCAGAACATGAAAACATACAAAGGAGAACAACAAAATGGATATGCTTGCAAAAATGAGAGAGATCATCTGTGAATTCGTGGATATGGATCCCGAAGCCATCACCCTCGAAACCAACATCCGCACCGATCTGGGCCTCAATTCTCTGGAGCTGGTGAACCTGGCCGTGGAGATCGAAGAGGAGTTCGATGTGGAGATCCCGGACCGCGAAGCCATGGGGCTCGAAACGGTTGCCGACGCCATCCGCATCATCGAAGAATACATGGACTGAGCGGGAAAGCCGGATCAACCGAAAAAGACAGGGGGAGCCCTGTCTTTTTTAATTTGGAATGCGGAATGCGTAATTCGGAATTGTATATGTGCGCAATAAATTGGAATTTAACGCTGCGCTCAAATGAAAAATGGAAAATTGAAAATGGAAAACTAATGGGCCTGCGGCCGGCATCATAATGTCCAGAATTGCGAGGTTTTCTCTATGACAAAACATTTTCCATTTTATAATCAAAACGCACAAGCGTTTTCCGAAATTTTCCATTTTCCATTTTCCATTTTCAATTAAACAGAGCGATAAACTGAAATTTGAAAACCTGTTTCAACAAAAACAGTAAAACTAAAAAACCGGAGAACAGCGTCTCCGGCAAAGGTCTGATGTTATTTACTCGATCATGGTCCCGCAGCGGAAGCAGAATCTGTCGGTGCACCGTATCAGCGTGCCGCAATTGGGGCAGAAACGATGCATTTCCGGCGGTTTCACGCCGGGAGGATACGAAGCAACGTCGCAGCAGCCGCACTTCGGGCAGCAGGTGATCTCTTCAAAGGCGACGTAGCCGCACTGCCTGCAGATATACTTCTGCGTATCCGATATATCCACCCGGGGCGCGTAGAATACCGTGGGGTCGTCCGGCAGGTAATGCATGGATGAAAAAGGATCGTTGTCGTCGGAATTTTTGCGGCTCTGGATGATCTTGCGTACAACATACGCGGCGGTGGAAATAACCACCGCCAGAATCAGCAGAAGAATGAGGGGGCTGCCGTTCGTCCCGCTGTTGCCGTCTGAGAGCAAAAAAGAATAAACCATATTTATAAAAATCAGTCGTTTTTGGCGTAGAGGAGCACCGAGGGTTCCACGTTATCAAATTCGGGGAAAGTGACCTTGATCACTTCATTCAGCGACGTAGGCACGTTTTTGCCCACGTAATCGGCCTTGATGGGCAGCTCCCGGTGGCCCCTGTCCACCAGCGCCGCGAAGCGGATGGCCTTGGGCCTGCCCAGGGAAAACAGCGCGTCGATGGCCGCGCGCACGGTGCGTCCGGTAAAGATCACGTCGTCGGTGAGGATTACGGTTTTATCGGTGATATCAAAGGAGATATCGGTATTGTTGAGGGTGGGTTCCTTCTGCTTTTCAGAGAGGTCGTCCCGGTAGAAGGTGATGTCCAGTTCGCCCACGGGCACGGTGATGCCTTCGGTGGCGGCAATGTTCTTCTGGATCTCTTTTGCGATGCACACGCCCCGGCGGCGGATCCCCACGATGCAAAGGTCGTTCGCGCCGCGGTTCTTTTCGATCACTTCAAACGAGATGCGCCTGAGCGCTCTGCCTACGGCGGCAGAATCCATCAGGGTAGACTTTAAGGTCATGGGGGCCTCCTTATAAATGAAGTTAGGAGTTAGGAGTTAGGAGTTAGGAGTTATTTCCAGAGCGGAGATATGAGAGCGGAGAGCGGAGATTTTTTTACGATCAAAACACGAAGTGTTTTCCGAAATTTCTAATCCCTAATTCCTAATTTCTCATTATCATACCGAATTACTTTCGGTTTGTACCCACTCCTAACTCCTAACTCCTCACTCCTAACTCTATCAGAGCATATATACGCCCGATTCCAGCACCGCGAATTCGTAGCTGCCCACGCGCAGGTATTTGAAGATCGGTTCGTCGAATTCCTTATATTCGTCCACGGTGAAGTCGCTCAGGCGCACGCGCTTGATTTTGCGCATATCCTTGCAGCAGACGTACAGGTACCCGTCGTATTCCTCCACTGCCACCGGGTTTACGAAGGTGGTGGAGTTATCGCCGCCGATGCGCATCACAACGCGGTTCTGCAAGAGCGAATATTTCACGATCAGGTTCTTGGATGGTACGGCGCTCCAGATAAAGTTATTATCCACCGCCACGTCTCTGGCAGGGGCGCCGTTGTACATCAGGTCCCCGGTGCGTACCAGCGCGCCGGTATCGTCGAAGATGCCCATTTCGCCGGTGCTGTAAATAATAAACGTGTTGCCGTTCCAGAGCTTGGCCGTATCGCAGGATACGTAATCGCCCAGCTGCTTTGCGATGGGGGTGTAAGCCGCCCCGAATTTTGTGAGCAGATAGGCGTTTTTGGTAACGGAGGCTATCGACTTGGTTGCGATATCAAAGCTGTAAAAAGAGACCTTTACAGCGCCGTTTTCAAGGTTTTCTTTCAGTACGAACAGGATACCCGACGGGAATGAAAGAAGATCTACAATGTCAAGGCTAACGATTTTCAGCATACTTTCACCTGCTTTCAGAATTCTTGATCTTATACGAGAGCGTCATCAGCGAATCGCTCAGATGCACGTTCTCAACATTTGCGCCGGGGTATTTATCGTGGATGTCGTAGTGCGAGAAGTTCCAGAAACTGTCGATCCCCAGCAAAATCAGTTCGTCCACAACGGCAGGGGCCTTGCTCTGGGGCAGGCACAGAATGGCCATTTCGGGACGGTGCTCGGAACAAAACGGATACAGCTCCCGGTCGGTACGGATCGGTATGCCTTTGATCTTGAGCCCCTGATAGGTCTCGTCGATATCGAAAATGCCGATCAGGTGAAAACCCATGTCGTCAAAGCGCATCTGCGCCGCCACGGCTCTGCCGAGGTTGCCCGCGCCGATCAGGATCGCCTTTTTCGGGGTGTTCAGGCCCAGGATCATCGCCATTTCGTTTTTGAGCTGTTCCACGTTATAGCCGTAGCCCTGCTGGCCGAAGCCGCCGAAGCAGTTGAAATCCTGCCTGATCTGCGACGCGGTAAGCCCCATGCGTTTCGAGAGTTCGCTGGAGGAAATGCGCTCTGCGCCGGCGTTCTTCAGTTCGCACAAAAATCGGTAATAACGGGGCAGCCTTCCGATCACGGAAGACGATATTTCATTTGCAGCTTTCATATTATACGGTCCAAACGCAGGGGAAGCGCCCGCGTGCGTCCTTTCTCAGTTCAGTTTTCTTCGGTAATGGTTTTCAGCGTCCGCTTTACGTACTCGCCGAATTCGCTGCAGGTGCAGCCGTCGCTTCTGCCGGTGATCTTGTATTCGCCGCTGGCCATGCAGATATCCAGCGCCTTATCGAGCGCCACGCTCTCTTTTACGTAGCCGATATGCGATAACAGCATCGCGCTGGCGCGCAGCATGGAACAGGGATCCGCGTACTGTGCGCGTCCTTCCTCCACCATTCTGGGGGCGGAGCCGTGGATGGCTTCGAACATCGCGTATTTCTTGCCGATATTGGCGCTGCCCGCGGTGCCCACGCCGCCCTGGAATTCAGCGGCTTCGTCGGTGATGATGTCGCCGTAGAGGTTCGGCAGCACGAATACCTTGAAATCCCTACGGCGCTTGGGGTCGATGAGCTTGGCGGTGGTGATGTCGATATACCATTCGTCGGTGGTGATCTCGGGGTACTCCTTGCCGATCTCTTTGCACAGGTTCAGAAACTTGCCGTCCGTGGTTTTGATCACGTTGGCCTTCTGAATGATCGAGACGCGGTCTTTATGGTTTGCGCGGGCGTAATTATAGGCAAGGCGCGCGATGCGTTCGCTGCCTTCGGTGGTGGTGACTACGAAATCGAAGGCAACTTCATCGGTAACGTTCACACCGTCGCTGCCCACGGCATAGGCGCCTTCGGTATTCTCACGGAAGAAGGTCCAGTCGATGCCCTCTTCGGGGATGCGCACCGGGCGCACGTTTGCGAACAGATCCAGGGCTTTACGCATGGCAACGTTTGCGCTTTCGATGTTCGGGCGTCCGTCGCCCGCCTGCGGGGTGGTGGTGGGGCCCTTTAAGATGACGTCGCATTTTTTGAGCTCTTCCAAAACGTCGTCCGGAATGGGCTTCATATGGGCGATGCGGTTTTCTATGGTGAGGCCGTCGATGGTTTTGAATTCGATCTTGCCTGCGGCTACCTCATCCTTTAATAAATAGGCCAGTACGTCCGCCGACTGCTTCGTGATCACGGGGCCGATGCCGTCGCCCCCGCATACGCCGATCACGATCTTATCGAGCTTAGTGTAATCGGTGAAATCGCCCTGGGATTTGATTTTTTCGTTGCGCTCCAGCTGGCGCGCGAGCAGCGCTTTGAAATGTTCAGCCGCCGCCTCGATCTCTTTTTCGTACATATATATTTACCTCCGGGTTATTTTGCGAAGTACGTGAGACAGGGTTAAAACCAATTCCGAATTCCGCATTCCGAATTCCGAATTAACTCCTAACTCCTAACTCCTAACTTAATTCTTGTTCTGCGCAGTGTAGTTCAGTTTGCCTCCGGCGAGAAGAATGCCGATCTCCCTTTCGGAGAAGCCGGTCTTCAGCGGGATCTCTCTGCCCGCGGTCTTATCCACGAGGATCGCGTCCGCGCCGGAAATTACAGCATCTTTAATATCCTTCAGCTCGATCTCGTCGCCCTGGGCGATCAGTTCGTAATCCGCCGGATCTTTGAAGGTGAGGGGCAGAATGCCGGAGTTTATCAGATTCGCCTTGTGCATGCGGGCGAAGGAAACGGCGATCACGGCCTTTACTCCCAGATACAGCGGCACCAGCGCCGCGTGCTCCCGCGAGGAACCCTGGCCGTAGTTCGCGCCGCCCACCACCATGCCGCCGCCGGCCTGCTTTGCGCGATCGGGGAAGGTTTTATCGCAAACCCCGAAGCAGAACTGCGAAAGGTAGGGCACGTTGGAGCGGTAGGGAAGGATCTTTGCGCCCGCGGGCATGATATGGTCGGTGGTGATGTTGTCGCCCACCTTCAGCAGCACTTCGCCGGATACGCTCGTTTCCAGCGGCTTGCCGGTGGGCACGGCCTTGATGTTGGGGCCGTAGAGGATCTCTCTGTTTTTTGCGTCCTCGGGGCTGTCGGGAAGCAGCACCATATTGTCGTTTATAAGGAAATGCCCGGGCATGGCGATCTCAGGCATTTCACCGAGGGTGGTGGGGTCCGTAAGTACGCCGGTGATCGCGCTTGCCGCTGCGGTTTCGGGGCTTACAAGATAGATGCCCGCGTCCGCGGTGCCGGAACGGCCTTCAAAGTTGCGGTTGAAGGTGCGCAGCGAAATGCCCGCCGAATTGGGGCTCTGCCCCATGCCGATGCACGGGCCGCAGGCGCTTTCGAGAATTCTTGCACCGGCGGCGATCATATCCGCCAGCGCGCCGTTTTCGGCCAGCATCGTAAGCACCTGCTTGGAGCCGGGGGCGATGGAAAGGCTCACGGTGGGCGCCACGGTTTTGCCTTTGAGAATGGCGGCCACCTTCAGCATATCGTAAAGAGAAGAGTTTGTGCAGGAGCCGATGCACACCTGGTCGATCTTGATGGGCCCGATCTCTTCCACGGTTTTCACCTTGTCGGGCATGTGGGGCATCGCCGCGTTCGGTTTAAGCGTTGAAAGGTCGATAACGATCTCTTCGTCGTATACGGCGTCTTCGTCCGCCGAGAGGGGAGTGTACGCTTCTTCGCGGCCCTGCGCCTTCAGGAATGCGCGGGTGATCTCGTCCGACGGGAAGATGGATGTGGTTGCGCCCAGCTCCGCGCCCATGTTAGTGATGGTGGCGCGCTCCGGTACCGAAAGGCTCTTTACGCCCTCGCCGCAGTATTCCACGATCTTGCCCACGCCGCCCTTTACGGTCATGATGCGCAGCACTTCGAGGATGATATCCTTTGCCGCCACCCAGGGCTGCAGCTTCCCTCTGAGCTCGATCTTCACAACGGTGGGCATCGGGATAAAATAGGTGCCTCCGCCCATGGCCACCGCCACGTCCAGCCCGCCTGCGCCCATTGCCAGCATGCCGATGCCGCCCCCGGTGGGGGTGTGGCTGTCTGACCCCAGCAGGGTCTTGCCCGGAACGCCGAAGCGCTCAAGATGCACCTGATGGCAGATGCCGTTGCCGGGACGGGAAAAACGGATGCCGCGCTTGAGCGCCACAGATTGGATAAAACGGTGGTCGTCTGCGTTTTCAAAGCCGTTTTGCAGGGTGTTGTGGTCGATATATGCCACGCTGAGTTCGGTTTTGACGCGCTCGATGCCCATGGCTTCAAACTGCAGATACGCCATCGTGCCGGTGGCGTCCTGGGTGAGCGTCTGGTCGATGCGCAGCCCGATCTCTGTGCCGGGCGTCATCTCGCCGCTTAAAAGGTGGTTTTTTATGATTTTTTGCGCTAACGTATAACCCATATTTCTACCTCATTAAAAGAATATATATTATAATAAACCATAAAAAGCCGCATTGTCAATTGAATACGTTTATTTTTTAACAAAAATTTTAAGATAAAAAGCGTATGCGCACAATAACTGCAAATACTGAATATAAAGGGAATTTGCAGCGCACGAATGGTGCGAATGATTCTCTATAGAACGGTAAATTGGAATTTGTCGCTGTGCTCAATGAATGATGAACGATGAATGATGAACGATGTCGGAAAACGCTGAAGCGTTTTTGATTATAATGTAGGGGCGGGCATGACCGCCCGCAAGCCATGATTCCGAAATGACCGAT
>JAEEGL013762721.1_pt1 | contig 13741 bp, 12 predicted proteins | sample 9134231 | NCBI WGS metagenome assembly JAEEGL01 (sample SAMN16246548, study PRJNA631951) | gut metagenome | biome: gut microbiome; feature: rumen; material: fiber-attached | host: Bos | place: Iran: Karaj | collected 2018-10 | reverse complement strand
GTGCCGCAAGCGCCGCCTCCGGTGCGGAAAGTGCAAATATATATTTTCCCAACCGGAAAAACAACCCTACAGACGCTTGATTTGCTCTTTTTTCAAGAAGGGCCCTTGGAAAGGCTCGATGCTTACCAGCACTACGGCCCTATATCCAACGGACGTGTAGAGGGTACCTCCTCCGGTGCGGCACGGAAAGCCGTAGCCTTTTCAAACTGCGCTGGAGACATCTACTCCTGGAGCGATATCCGGTCCTACAACTCCCTGACCGGACGGAAGTTCCGCCTGGAAGACGAACACCCGGAAAGCCCGATGATGGTCGGTACCGCGATCCTTCCGGAAGGGAGCCACCGTTCTTGCGGAATCGAGCTCCGGCCGATGCTTTCCCGCATCACCGTCCATTCCATCGCCTGCGATTTCACCGGACACCCCTATGCCGGGGAAAAATTGACGGATGTCCGCGCATACCTTACGTATGCAAGCCGGGAATGCCATCCGCTGGACACGGCGGACCGGCCGTCCTCCTGGATCAACGCCGGCCGTCTGGACGAGGTGGAAACCGCCGGACTCTCCCATCCGGAACTGGTACTGGCGGACATCGGAAGCAGTCTCGGCGGGCGCATCTATCCGGCACTGGATTTCTACTGCTACCCGAATCCGGCCGATGGAACGGTATTCGGACAACCCGTCACCCGGCTGGTCATCGAAGGGAAACTGCGCGGGGTCACCTATTATTATCCCATCGGCCTGCCCGGCCTGGAGGCCGATACACAGTACAACCTGGATATCACCCTCACCCGCACGGGAACGACGGATCCGGACATCCCGGCCGTTTCCGGCACGATCTTGCTGCAGAATGAAGTGCTGGACTGGGATGAACGGGAGCTCGATGACGTATTCTACCGATGATTGATGGAGGAGACAAGCGATGAAGAAGGTCTGCGCCTTGTTAGTGCTGAGTTTGATGATAGGATGCCACGATGGTACTCCGGACGGGAACCGCGCCGCGATGGTCGTCGTCCTGGACCTGGAGGAAGAGGGCCGGACCCGGTCCACTCTGCCGGATGAAACGCTTGTCTCCGACATCAATCTATTGATCTACAACGCGGAAGGGGTCCTGGAGGAGCGTCGGTTCCTGCGAGGTTTCCAACGGGAAATCAAGACAGCCCTCCTGACCGAAGTCCCGTATGACATCTTCGTATGCGCCAACATCGGCTATGCCCTGCCGGAACTCGGGCGGACGGAAATCGAAGGGTACCGGTATCATCTCGCCTATCCCGACGAATACTCCCGCGGCATGCCCATGTGCGGACGCCTGGACGGATACGTCAGCCACGGAGACGCCTCCGTACGTATCCCGCTGGTGCGGACGATGGCCCGGGTGGACCTCTGCATCGACCGGACCCGCCTGGACCGCGACGTCACGTTCCAAGTCACCTCCGTGACGGTGGGCGGCTGTCCATCTTCCGTTCGCCTGTTCGGAGACAGCCGGGCGGAATCCGCCACCCAGATCTTCGCCAGTGGGTTCGTCCTGGACGGACGGCAGGTGCAGCCCCTCAACAAAGACCGTTCCCCGGGCGTAAGCGGTACCGTGAACCTGTACCTCCTGGAAAACCTGCAGGGCGACAATGCCTACACCCCGGTCTGTTCCTATATCGAAATCCGCGGCACCTACCACTCCGATTCATGGAACACACGTCCCGGCGAGACGCTTGCCTATCGGTTCTACCTGGGAGACGGGCCACAGAACTACGATGTTTCCAGGAATACGGCCTGCCGGGTGACCGTCCACCTGGAAGGGACAGGCCTGACAGAGGAGGGCTGGCGCATCGACAAGGACGCGTTGGAGCAGAAACTGGGCTTCAACCTCCACCCGGCCGCCTATAACGAATGCCAGCCCGGCGACGATTTCCACCTATGGTGCGACGTCCTGCCGGCCGACACTCCCTTCGAAATCGAGCCCGTGGCCTGGGACGACGACGAAATCGTGCACAACCTCTATACCTTCGACATCGACCCCGACGGCCACGGGCTCACCATCCACACCTGGAAAGGCGGTTCCGCCCTGGTGTATTTCAAGGCAGGCCCGCCCCTGAACCGGGATACGCTTGCCCTGCTGGTAATCGGTCCGTAAGAAAAAATGATTATCTTTGTATGTCATGCCAGCCATCTCGGTCATCATACCGGTGTTCAATGCGGAGCGGTTCCTGGACCGCTGCATCGGCAGTGTCCGGGACCAGGGCTTCGGCGACTGGGAAGCCGTCTGTGTCGATGACGGAAGTACCGACCGCAGCGGCATGATGCTGGACGGCTATGCCGAAATGGATTCCCGCATCCGTGTCATCCACAAGGCGAACGAAGGCGTCAGTGTCGCCCGGAATGTGGCGTTGGAAGCATCCAGAGGGCGTTTCATCCTTTTTCTGGACAGCGATGACTTCCTGCATCCGCAGGCGATGGAGATTACCTTCTCCCTGGCCGAAAGGGATGGGGCCGATGTCGTCGCCTTCACCTACGACCACGGCTACCGAACCCGGACGATCCTCCGACACCTGCTGCACCTGCCTGAATCCGCCCAGGTCCATCCCAAGACCTTCCCGTCACCGGAAACGGTGGTGACCGAAGACATCTTCGACTGGGCTACAGAGCGTTCCCACCCGAAAAAGAAACTGGCCACGAAGCATTGCCAGCCCTGGCGCCGGTTGTACCGGAAAGAAATCCTGGACGGGATTCCCTTCATCCCCGGCATCATGTATGAGGATTTCCCCTGGTGGAGCGAAGTGATGCTGCACGTGCGGAAAGCCACTCTCACCGACCTGCCACTCTATTACTACTATCCCAACCGGGGCAGCTATATCTTCTCATCCAAGGAAGCTTTCAAGATCAAGAGCCTGCGCACGGCCATCGATTCCGCCTCGGCTTTGTACGAGGACGTAGAACCGTCCAGGAGGGCCCGCTGGGAGAAGGAATTCCTCCAGCCGTTCCGCGACAAACTGGACAAGAAAGAGCATCGGAGCAACTCCATCGGACGCACCCGCCTCCGCCTCCTCCTGGAAGGCCATATCTTCAACCCCCTCTGGGACGGGGAAGAAAAACACCGGAAACGCCGCTGCGCCGCATTCGGGCGCATCCTGACCGGTTTCATGCGGAAGCATTACCTGGCCGCAGCCGACCCGGTCCCCGACCGCCCGGTCGAACACGGGACGGACGGTGAAAAGATCTGGTCCATCTGGCTGCAGGGCGAAGACCGGGCGCCGGACATCGTCAAGTCGTGCCTGGCAAGCATCCGCACCCACTGCACCCAGGAACTTGTCGTCCTGGATGAGAAATCCATCTTCGAGCGGATCACCCTGCCCGGAGTCATCGTGGAGAAATACCGCGCCGGCAAGATACGCGCGGCCCATTTCGCCGACATCTGCCGGGTAGAACTGCTGCACAAGTATGGTGGATACTGGCTGGACGCGACCTGTTTCGTCACCGCCCCCATCCCTGAATTCATCACCAACCAGGATTTCTTCGTGTTCCTGGCGGGGGAAAAGGTCCATGGCAACTACAGTTTCATCCAAAACTGCTTTATCCGCGCGCAGAAAGGGGCGTACCTGCTGGAGGCATGGCGGGCCATGATTCTGGACTATTGGATCCACGAAGAAAAGCGGGTGGACTATTTCCAGCACCAGGTGATGTTCCGGACACTGGTCACCTACAACCCGGTGGCGGCGGCCAAATTTGCGGGAATGCCGCAGATCGACCAGTACCCGACCCACCTGTATCTCTATGAATACAAGGACCTTCCGTACAATCCGGAACTACTCCGGGAAGTATCGGACGAAGGCTTCTTCTATCAGAAGACCAGTTATCGGGGGTTGGACAAGGTTGTTCCGGGATCCTTTGCGGACCATCTGGTCCGCTGGTACCGGGACCGCGGTTAGACCAGATCCCGGAAACGCTCCGGAATCCGCACGATCAGCACCATTTCCAGCATGCCCGGCTTATTCCAGGCATAGGGCGGCCGGCAGACGGACTGGGCGACCCGCGCGAACTTCGTCCAGCGGTCGAAGTCCCGCGCCTTCCGCTCCGTCACCAGACGGATGGTCTTCGCACGCTTGAGGACGTGCTTGCCCCATCCCTGCGCCAGGCGGTCCTGGTCGTTGCATCGGTCTTCGATGCGCTTGAGGTCGAAATAGCCAAAATGGAAAAGATACAAGTCCTTGGCTATATGGAAGTTATGTCCCTTGATCCGATGGAAGCCGCTTCCCCAGACTACGGGCGCCGCCACCACGGAAGGTTTCGTATAGCGGGTGCCGATCCGGGCATAATGCCGCTGCTGAAGGAAAGGCCGGTCCTCCGTAATGTCCGGTTCCTCGCCGATCTTCTGGCCGAAATCGATGCCCAGGGCCGATACCGAATACTTGATATTCAGGGAACTGAGATATTCCGGGAGCGTCTTCCCAAGTTTGGGATCCACCACGACGAACTCGTCGGCGTCCACACCGATCACCAGGTCATACCCGTCGCCCAGCAAACCGGCCGCCTTCTCCGAAAGGAAGCGCAAACGACCTTTCTCCGCCGCGACCAGCTGTGTACCAATCTTTTCGACGGCCTGCGCGTGCGTTCCTTCGCAATACGGGCCCACCACCTGGTCCAGTCCGTCCAGATAGATGTACAGATTCTCTTTTCCCAGTTGTCCGCCGTAGTATTCCACCCATTTTCGCAGGTAGAAATCGTCGTTACGCGCCATGGTCAGCGCAGCGATCTTCTTCATTTGGATTCCCTTAAGTATTTCGCAGTGAATGTATTTCCTTTGGCAGCCAGGTCTTCGGGCGTGCCGGCGAAGACCACTTCCCCGCCCCGGTCGCCCGCGTCCGGACCCAGGTCGATCACCCAATCTGCGCTCCGGACTACGTCCAGGTTATGCTCCACGACCACGACGGAATGCCCGCGGGAGAGCAGGGCGTCGAAGGCCTTCAGGAGTTTTTCCACGTCATAGAAATGGAGGCCGGTCGTGGGCTCGTCGAAGATGAACAGGATGCGGTCCTTGCGCGGGCGGTCGTCCGTCCGGCTCAGGCTCAGGAAGTAGGCAAGTTTGATGCGCTGGCTCTCGCCCCCGGACAGGGTGCTGGACGGCTGGCCCAGCTTAATGTATCCGAGGCCCACGTCCACCAGTGGCTGGAGTTCCTCCGCAATGGCCTTCGCCAGATCCTCCTTCTGCGTGCCGAAAAAGGCGATGGCCTCTTCCACGCTCATGTTCAGGATGTCGTCGATGTTCTTATCCTTATAGCGCACCTCCAGGATCTCCGGCTTGAAGCGCTTTCCGCCGCAGGATTCGCACACCATGGTCACATCGGCCATGAACTGCATCCCGATCTTCACGAATCCGTCGCCCTGGCATTCAGGGCACCTTCCGCCGTCCTGGTTGAAGGAGAAGAATGAGGGCGTGAAGCCGTTGATCTTCGCGAACTGCTGTTCGCTCAGCAGTTTACGGATATCGTCATAAACCTTCAGGTAAGTTACGGCGTTGGAACGTGAGCTCTTGCCGATGGGATTCTGGTCCACATATTCCACCCGGGTGACCCGGTCCAGGTTGCCGGACAGGCCCTTGAACGTACCGGGCAGGTCACCGGTCTCGTTGATGCGCCGGTGAAGGGCGGGATACAGGATATCACCCACCAGGGAAGACTTGCCGCTGCCGCTCACTCCGGTTACGACCGTCAGGACGCCCAGCGGGAACTTTACGTCGATATCCTTGAGGTTGTTCTGCATGGCCCCGTCCACGCCGATGGAATACTGCCAGCCGCGCTTTTCGCGGACGTACTGCTTCCGCTCCCCGGTCAGGTACTGAAGGGTCAGCGAGCGTTTCAGTTCCTCAGGCGTAAAATGCCCTGCAACGCCCTGGAAGACCACTTCCCCACCGTAGATGCCTGCCTTGGGGCCCAGGTCGATGAGCTCGTCCGCGGCCCGGATGATCTCCGGATCATGCTCCACCACGACCACCGTATTGCCGATGTCGCGAAGGCGACGGAGGACGGCGATCAGACGGTCGGTATCCCGCGGATGCAGGCCGATGGAAGGCTCATCCAGGATGTACATGGATCCGACCAGGGAACTGCCCAGGGCGGTCACGAGGTTCACCCGCTGACTCTCACCGCCGGAAAGGGTGTTCATGGTCCGGCTCAGGGTCAGATATCCCAGGCCGACGTCCTGGATGCAGTGGAGCCGGTACACGATCTCTTCCACCGCCTTCCCCGCTACATTCTTCTCATAATCAGTCAGTTCCACTATGTCAAAGAACCGAAGCAGGTCGTCGATGGTCATCGCCAGCAGCTCGTGGATGTTCTTTCCTCCCACACGCACGTACAGCGCCTCTTTCCGGAGCCGGCTGCCGCCGCATTCGTGGCAGGTCGTCCGGCCGGAGTACCTGCTGAGCATATACTTGTACTGGATCTTGTAGCGGTTCTGGTTCACCCATTCGAAGAACTCGTCAATGCCCACCATGGCGCTTTCATCCATGACACCGCCGCTGCGGGCAGTCCATAGGGTGTTCTTCTGCTTTTCCGTGAGCTTGCAGTACGGGGTGAAGACAGGGATGTCGTACTTCTCGGCGTTCTTTACGACAAGGTCCTTGAACCAGCTCATCTTGTCGCCCCGCCAGCAGGCGATGGCGCCGTCATACACGCTCTTGGTCTTGTCGGGGACCACCAGGTCCTCACTGATGCCGATGATCTTGCCCAATCCCCCGCATACCGGGCACGCGCCCAGGGGACTGTTGAAACTGAACAGGTATTCGTCGGGCTCACGGAAGGCCATCCCGTCCCGTTCGAACCTGGAACAGAAGCACTTCCGCTTTCCGTCAATCACCACCGACATGTCTCCTCCACCCTTGTCGAAGGCCGCCTGGATGGAAGCGAGGAGCCGGGTATGGAGGTCTTCGTCCACCTCGGCGCCCGTCTTGGCGCGATCCACGAGCAGATGCAGGTCTTCGGGATAGTTGCCGTCCATCTGCATGACGTCTTCGATGCGGAGAGCGCCTTGAGCGGTAAGGTCATAGAACCGGCCATAACCTTCTTCCTTCAGCTGAAGCATCAGCTCCACCTTGTCCTGACGTTCTTTCCACCGGACGTCGGAAAGGATGTACACTGTGTGCGGATTTCCGTCGAAAACGGCCTGCAGGACATCCTGGACCGTATGGGCCTTCACTTCCTCCCCGCTTACGGGCGAGAAAGTACGGCCGATGCGTGCGTACAGGATGCGCAGGTAATCATAGATTTCCGTGGTGGTGGCCACGGTGGACCGGGGATTCCGGATGTTGACTTTCTGCTCGATGGCGATGGCCGGCGGGATCCCCTCGATCATTTCCACGTCGGGCTTGGACATCCGGCCCAGGAACTGGCGGGCATAGGACGACAGGCTTTCGGCGAAGCGGCGCTGGCCCTCGGCGAACAGGGTATCGAACGCCAGGGACGATTTTCCGCTGCCCGAAATGCCCGTGACTACCACGAGGCGGTTCCGCGGAATCTCCACCGTAATGTCCTTGAGGTTGTTGACCTTCGCCCCGCGTATGATGATGTTCCCTTCTGCTGGCATGTCCGAAAAGATAAGCTTACAAATTTACGGATTTTTTGCGTATTTTTGAGGGCTGAACGACAAGTTATGACAAGAGACCTCTATTTCGCCGCCGGATGCTTCTGGGGCGCCCAAAAGTTCTTCTCCAAGGTGCGGGGCGTGACCTTCACCGAGGTGGGTTTTGCCAACGGTTTCACCGAAAACCCTACTTATAAAGAAGTGTACACAGACCGGACCGGCTATGCGGAAACGGTTCATCTGCAATATGATACGGAAATCATTACGGAGGAACGGCTCACGGACCTGTTCCTGAAAGCCATCGACCCCCTGAGCCTCAACAAGCAGGGTGAGGACGAAGGGACGCGCTATCGCACCGGCGTGTACTTCGTGTCGGAGGACCAGGTTCCCGGGATCCGCACGGCCCTCGACCGCACTGCAGCCGCACTCGGCCAGCCCCTCGCCGTAGAACTCCTTCCCCTGCAGAACTTCCATCGTGCCGAGGAATACCATCAGGACTATCTGGACAAGAACCCCGGCGGCTACTGCCACCTATCCCCCGCCGTTTTCCGGATCGCCGAAGAGGCTTAAGGGCCATGGTTACCGACTTCAAGGATCTGCGTCTCGTCATATTCGACTTCGACGGCACGCTCGGCGATACCAGGGCCAACATCGTGCTCACGATGCGGCAGACGCTGGAGCGCCTGGGATACGCCCAGCCCGACGAGGACACGATCGCCGCAACCATCGGCGTCCCCCTCGAAAAAGGGTTCGAGCAGATGCTTCCCGGCATTTCTCCGGACGACGTAGCCTTGTGCGCCCGGACCTATCGGGAAATCTTCGAAACGAACCGCAAGGTACTGGTACCCAAACTGTTCCCGCACGTCAAGGAAACACTGGAAGCGCTGAAAAAGGCCGGTCTCGTGCTGACGGTCGCCTCGTCCCGAAGCTCCAAGTCCCTGAATGAGTTCCTCCGGGAAATGGACATCGCTCCGTACATTTCATACGTGCTCGGTGCCGACAACGTCACCCATGCCAAGCCCCATCCCGAACCCGTCCTGAAAACGATGGCGGAAATGGGATTCCGAGCCGAGGAAACCCTCGTCGTCGGCGATATGCCGGTGGATATCCTGATGGGAAAAGGGGCAGGTGCCAGGACCTGTGCGGTCACTTATGGCAACGCTACCCGCGAAGAACTCGCGGCTGCCGGTGCCGATGTCATCATCGACGATCTCAATTCATTCCCCGTAGTTTCTTGATAGTCTCGTAAGCTTCCTGGACCTTCTTGAATTTTTCCTCGGCAGCCTTCTGCACGTCGGGGCCCAGGGTCGAGACGCGGTCGGGATGGTATTTCATCGCCATCCGGCGGTAGGCCGCCTTGACTTCGTCGTCCGTCGCGGAAGGAGTGATCTCCAGGACGGTGTAGGCGGCGTCATTCTCCTTATAATACATGGCGATCACCGAGGCGGCATCCGATGTCGTGATCTGGATTACGGCGGCAATGGCCTCGATAACGCTCTTCTCGGCCGCGTCGAAGTTGCCGTCGGCCATCGCGATCTGGACCAGGTACTGGAGCAGCTGAAGACGCTGGGAGTAGTTCATGTTGGCCGCAATCTGGCCGCCGACCTGATAGATGTTAACCTGCTGTCCGTTTAGTTTTTCCAGCATCTGACGGGCCTCCTGGGCCGCAGCGTCACCGAAGTTCTTGCGGAAGAAATCCACGACGTAGTTCAGTTCCCGCGAGTCCACTTTCCCGTCGGCCTTGATGACCGCGGAGCTAAGGACAAGCAGGCTCACATAGAAACTGTTCCGCTGCTCGGTTTGCGTATAACGGCGCGAGGTATTGCCTCTCTGGTACTGGCCGGTCGTCTGCCGCTGGCGTGAAGATGCCGACGACCCGTCGCCGATCTGTCTCGCGAAATCGATCTTATCCTCGATATACGATCCGGCGAGGTAGCCCAGCAGGGCCCCGATCGGGCCGAAGGTCACCCAGCCTAAAAAACCCACGATCCAACGTGCTGCACCCATATTCCTATTCTTTTAAACCGCGCAATCCGCAGCAAAAATCAGTCCAATTTTGAGAAAACGCCCAGATTGATTAAATTAGCGCTTGTTATGAATTTTCTCGGAAACTTGCTCTGGCTCGTGCTCGGAGGCCTCCTGGTCGCCCTGCTTTATTTTGCGGCAGGCCTGCTGCTGTGCATTACCATCGTCGGCATCCCTTTCGGCATCCAGTTGTTCAAACTCGGGTCCTACGCCCTGTGGCCCTTCGGCCACGAACTGGTGGACCGGCCGAACGAACCCGGTTGCCTGTCCATCGTCATGAACCTCCTCTGGATCCTGCTGGGATGGTGGGAAGTCGCCATCGTCCACCTCGTCTGCGGCCTTGTTTTCTGCATCACCTTCGTGGGCATCCCGTGGGGCATCCAGCACTTCAGGATGGCGCTGAATTCCATCTTCCCGTTCGGCAAGGAAATCAGATGAGCAAGACCGTCCGCGCATACGGCACCTGTTTTTTCGAGCAATACGCGCAGATTTCCCTGGCGGCGCTGCTGGGCGGAGATTATCGCTGCCTGGTCAATCGCGACCGGCCGGACCTGCAGAGTCCGGACAGATGCACCATCGGCATTGAGGTCACACGCGCCATGGAGGAGAGCAAGATCGCCGAGGAGGAGCTCCTGAAGGACATCTCCGGCCTCACCTCCGCTCCGAAGAACGAGGAGGTGGAGCAGATCCTGGAATACGGTTACGCCTACGGCCTCCAGAAAGGGAAATACGTAGGCGTAAAGGAATACGCATACTGGTCCATGGCCCTTCCACTCCGACGGATCCTCGAGAGCAAAGTCTCCAAGGTCGGGAACGGTTTTTATGGACACTTCGAACAGATGGGGTTGTTCGTCTTCAGCCGGGAGAACCTCCGGGAGGCGGAGGCCGTCAAGGCGATGAACTACACCCTCTCCCTGCAGAAACACTTGGACCTCAGATACAACCACCTCTACCTGGCCGATGTGAACGACCTCTTCGTATGTAACCTGGACGATGGCCTCAAGCCCGGTTCCCGCCTTGCCCGCTACCCCATCACCCAAGAGCAACGGAAAGAATTCTACCTGGAAGCCGTCCGCAGAAGAGACGAAAGATGAACTTTTTTTCGTAAATTTGCCGCCAATATAACTGATAACCAATGTCACCTGAAACCGCTGCATCCATCGACAACATCCAGGTAACCCTGAATGCCGGTGGAATGAACACCATCAACATCATCCTCGCCTTCGTGATGTTCGGCGTCGCGCTGGGCATCCGTCCGGGCATTTTCATCGATGTCTTCAAGAAACCCAAGTCCGTCCTGCTGGGGATGCTGTGCCAGCTGGTCCTGTTGCCGGCGTTCACCTGCCTGCTCGCCATCCTGCTGAGCGGGTGGATCTCGCCCATGATGGGCCTAGGCATGATCCTCGTCGCAGCTTGCCCGGGCGGGAATATCTCCAACTTCATGTCGTCCCTGGGCAAAGCCAATATCGAACTTTCCGTGAGCCTGACGGCCATCTCCACCGCCCTGGCGGTGATCATGACCCCGTTCAATTTCTGGCTGTGGGGCAGCGCCTATCTGCATTTCGCCCCCGTCGCGCACGAAGTTCCCACCCTCGTCATCTCGCTGTGGGACGTATTCAAAACCATCTTCATCCTGCTGGGCATTCCGCTCACGCTGGGCATATTGACCTCCCGCTTCCTTCCCAAGGTGGCGAACGCCCTGAAGAAGCCTCTCCAGTGGATTTCCATCATCTTCTTCATCGCGATGGTCATCCTGTCCTTCGCGGGCAACATGGATGCGTTCCTGAAGTGCGTCAAGTACATCTTCCTGGTCGTCCTGATCCATAATTTCCTAGCTTTGAGCATCGGCTACGGCATCGGCACGTTCTTCAAGGTGCCGAAGAAGGACCGACGCACCCTGACCATCGAGACGGGCATCCAGAACTCCGGACTGGGTCTCGTCCTCCTGCTCGGAACATCCATCTTCGCGAACTTCCCGCCCCACGGCGGCATGCTCGTCATCACGGCCTGGTGGGGCATCTGGCACATTATCTCGGGACTTACCGTCGCGACCGTCTTCAGCACGCGCAATGTCTAGGATCTGGGAGAAGAACTCCGGCTACAGCATCCTCCGGTTCTATGTCGATGGCTGTACCCGGGCATGTTACCGCCATCTGACTTTCAGCGGAGACCTGCCGGACGACGGGGCCGTCATCATCGCCCCGAACCATACCAGCACCCTGATGGATGCGCTGGTGATCCTGTGCCGCCGTCACGGGGCGACCGTCTTCGGAGCGCGGGCCGACATCTTCCGCAAGCCCTTGATAGCCAAAATTCTTCGTTTCCTCCGCATCGTCCCCATGGCGCGCATCCGCGACGGCGCCGAGAGCGTCCTCAAGAACCGGGAAACCTTCGCCGAAGTGGATGACGTCCTTGCCCACGGCGTACCGTTCTGCATCTTTGCCGAAGGCCGCCACAGGCCCATGCATTCGCTCCTGCCCATCGGCAAGGGCATCGCCCGCATCGCCTTCGCCAGCGCCCGCGAGCGGCAGACTTATGTCGTCCCCACCGGCATCGACCACGGGAGCTTCTTCCGCTTCCGCAGGCCCTGCAAGGTCACTTTCGGAGAACCGGTGGACGTCAACGCCTTCCTGCAGGCACACGAACACGATCCCGAGACGGAAACCTACAAGGATTTCCGCAAGGTGCTTTTCCGGCGCATTTCCTCCCTGATCACCTATGTCCCTGACGACGAAGACTATGCAGCCCGATGGGAAGCCATCAGGCCCAAGCGGGAATCCCGGACCTGGCTTGCCGTCCTGACCGCTCCTCTCTTCCTCCTCGCCGCCCTGCTCTGCCTGCCGATGTGGGTGACTGCGGAAGTACTGTGCCACCGCGCGAAGGACCACGCTTGGAACAACACCATCCGTTTCGGCGTCAAGCTGTTGGCCACGCCGCTTATGCTGCTGTTCTGGCTGCTGGTCCTGCCGGGCTGGTGGAAACTCGGAGCAATCCTGTTCCTCCTGTCTTACAGTTTCTTCTACGATTGGCTCAATCTGGTACCTTCTCCAGGAATTGGGGAGGAATGAAAGAGGTCGCCACGGCGATGAATCCCTCGATGGATACCAACAGGCGGCGGTCCTTCCGGATGCGCTTGACATAGCCTTCAGCTCCCTTCAGGGGGCCTTCCTTCACCCGTACCTTATCCCCTTGTTTGTAACGGGTCAGGTTCTCGTCGCTGAAAAAGGTCAAGCCCGTATCGTCGGAGGAGCAAACCAGCCGGAACATCTCCATCTGCCTGTCGGGAATGACCGACGGGCGCTCCTTATCGGTCATCCTGTACACGAATCCGCGGCCCCGGATCAGGTTTTCCAACTCGGACACCCTTTCCGCATATGTCCGGAAGAAGAGCAGTGAGTTCACAACGGGAATCCGCTTGAAGATGACCGGGCCGGCCTGGATGTACTGGTTGTCGCGACGACGGTCGTCCGGCGTAGCCAGACGCCGCGCGATGCGAAGATGGTCCTCACCCTTGAGGCGGACTTTCTGCACCGGTATATAGGACTCCACATCGCGCTCCCCCAGCAAGGCCTCGATCTCGAAGACCTTGTTGAAGAATACCTTCATCGCATACCAGTTGAGTTTCTCCTCTTCCATCGCAGTTGCAAAGATACGCTTTTTGCCCCGGAATGCCAAAAATGCGCCATTTTGTCATAACATATTGACAATTAGACAGTTACACCTGCCATTTTGTCCATTTTCGGGCATTGGTCCCGCATTTGCCTATTCTCAGGTCGAAACTTGAATGTGAAACTTTTAAAACATAGGAGACCAAAACCATGTTACCCGTAAGACACAACAACAACTGGATGCCCGACATCTTCAACGATTTCTTCGATACCAACTGGATGGACCGTCCGAAAGCAACCGCACCGGCCATCAACGTCATCGAAACCCCCGAAGCCTATGAGCTTGAACTCGCCGCCCCGGGCATGACCAAGGAAGACTTCAATGTCCATCTGGACGAGGAAGGCGACCTGGTGATCAACATAGAAAAGAAGATGGAGAACAAAGAGAAGGAGCACAAGGGCCACTATCTCCGCCGCGAATTCTCCTACACCAAGTTCCAGCAGACGATGCTCCTCCCCGAGTACGCGAACCGCGAAGACAT
>JAEEGL013494817.1_pt1 | contig 13741 bp, 14 predicted proteins | sample 9134231 | NCBI WGS metagenome assembly JAEEGL01 (sample SAMN16246548, study PRJNA631951) | gut metagenome | biome: gut microbiome; feature: rumen; material: fiber-attached | host: Bos | place: Iran: Karaj | collected 2018-10 | reverse complement strand
CCTGGGAAGCTGGCCGCTCGCCGTGATGGCATACAACTGCGGAGCCGGGAGGGTCAGGAAGGCTGTCATCCAGGCTGGCGGCACAGAACCGTGGGAGGTGAGGAAACATGTCCCGGCCGAGACGCAGGCATACCTGCCAAGTCTCCTGGCCGTCGGTTACCTGCTTAGTCACGGCGAGGAATACGGAATCAAGTAACAATGTAATATGGGCAGGAAAAGACGCTGGAACTCCTTCGAGGGGCTCACCCCGGAGCAGAAAAGGGCGAAGGCCAGGACTGGAATCATCATGGCCATCGTTGTGTTTCTTCTTATGACAGTGATCGCTTTCTTCCCCGGTTAGGAGGTCTTCCTTCCCTGATGCTCAAGGATCTTCGCCGCAACAACCCTCGCCTGGTCTGGCGAGAGCTCGATTCCGGCATCGTTGATAAGTTCCCAGTCGTTGAGAACCATGTTTTCCGCGGTAACCTTGAATCCGTTCACCTCGGCGACGAATGTCCCGCACGTATCCGCCGTGGCGGCAATCTCGTCCCCATCGTCATTGACGAACATATACTCCATTTCCCATACGTCTCCTTCGGTGGGATCGACGGGATGGATCTCCGGCTGACTGGCTCTGGATGCCTTTGCGTCCAGGAATGCATGGGCAACTTCCGGGTCAAGCCGTTCAAGGTTGTCCATCCAGTGCGCAAGCAGCTGGCCGTAGCTGAGTTTGAGCGGAATGGGATTTCCCCACTGATCCTTCTCGCGAGCATATTGGATCTCGTAGCATATTTTGGCGAGCTTGAGATCTTCCAGAACCTCCTGGGGGAGATTCACCGGCTTGAACAGGGTCGCACGCCCTTCGCCCTTCTTGCCTCTCGGATTTTTCTTGAAGAAAGTCATAATATAATGTATTATACTGCAAATATAGTGTATAATACTCTATTATCAAAGAAAAATCGTACGGTGGTCGTTTATCCCTTCGCGAGTGTACGTTTGTGGCCGGTATCCTTTTTCTGGACCTCCTTTTTACGCTGGGAGGACTCCTTTTGCTGTATCTTGCCGTCAACGGATGACTTGAGACGGGATATGTTCTCCGGTTGGCAGAATTCGCCCATCATAGTATCCGCAACCCATTCGGGATTTCCGCCGCAAGCACGAATCCGTTCGGCCGCGCCAATCATCTTCTCGAGGTCGGAGGGGACCATGCCCGGCTTGAGGACTGGAGGGAACGTATTGACGCGATATCCGGGCAGCGTCCCAGTCACTTCCTCCCCATTAATCACGGCTGTGGCGGAGACTTCGATCTTCGTTATGGACGCCACTGCCTGTCCGTTGTAGGTGAGAGTCATCTTCTTGTCAACCTCGACGAGGATGTTGAATCCGTAGAAGTCATCTCCGGCGAGGTCACGGTTGTTGAATTCAAGGTGGGTAATGCTGCTTTGCTGCACGCATCGGGACTCGACGGCAGCAGGATCTAGGTCCACCTTCGCCTCGCCGGTCCACTCGCTTTCTGTGATTCCCTCGAACTGGGAGAGTGCATAACGGGACTTCAGTTCTTCGCTGACGGGCTCCATTTCGGCGCCTTCGGATTTCTCGATGGTCTCCGACTCGCTTTCCGCTTCTTTCTGCTCTTTCTTCCCGCTCCGGACCTCCTTGTCGACGACAGGTGATTTCGTGTTGCCCTCTTCCTGGTGCTTACCGTCCCCGGTGAGGAGACGGAAGAGTGCCTTCAACGCCTTGATGACGATGATGGAAAGAGTGATGCCCAGAATGACGAACAATGCCAGCCCCAAAAACATGTCTGTTCTATTTTACAGTTTTACTTTCACAAAGGCGCCGCGTCGTCCCCGACTCCTTTGGGGACGATAACCCCTTTCTCGGTTCATGACCCTGTACGCCTCGTCCATTTGCTCCTTGTAGGTTCCTGTCAGGGTAGAGGTGATGAGGTTCTTCCGGGTATATCTTTCCAACAGCCGATCTTCCATCTCCTGATGGGAGACGACTTCCCCGTTTGTAAGGACATGCCTGACGTCCATCCCGGCCTCCGAGAGGTCGCGGGATACCGTCCCGAACCTGTGGCAGGAGAGAGGGTCGCCCTCGGAACAGACGAGCGCCGTCACATGTCCATCCGCGGCCATGTCCCGGATGGACTGTATGCCTTCCTTGTAGGGAGCACTCTCCCTGAGGCGTTCCCAGTCCACCCGTCCCTCGGAGTCGTGCAGGGTGGCGTCCTCCGGGCGGGCCCCAAGCTTTTCGCCTGCGGTGTAATAGTCAATATCTCGCTGCCGAAGTGCCTCATAAATGGCTCCTTCATCGAACTGCGGTGCGTAACGGCTTCGTGGGATGCTTCGCACGTCGATGACGGTGTCGACACCGAGCATTTCAAGGGTGTTGATGAATCCCTCCTGGGACCGGAGGCCGTATCCAATGCTGTATACGGTGTCGACGCTCTGGCTTTTCCCGGTAACTGGAACTTCCAGGTTGGACGGCCGGTCGGAGAGGTCCGCCGCGATGCCTTTCCCGCTGTCCGGGGCCAAGGGCTCCAGATGGTCGATATTGCTTACGGGGGAGCGGTCGTGGCGCTCATCTTCGTTGAGATAACGGGCGTCCAGCTCAGCGTCCGTCCCGGTACCCAAGCCTTCATCGAGAAGACGTGCACGTATGTCGTTCCGTATGTCATTCATGTGGGAAAGCGGGTCCACCGTCTCTGCGACGGTGAAAAGGCTCCTGCTCGCCCATGCCTGCTCACGGTGGTCCTCGAATCGGGCATCTGCGGACAGATCGCGGTATTCCCCGAGGTCGACTTTCAAGAGCCCCCTCCCGTCCAGGCTGATCCGGCCCGCCAGAGTGTCCCCGAAATAGAAGTCTATCTGCCGTCCGCCAATCCACATGTGGTAGGCGTTCCCGTAGTGGATCTGACCCGCGTCAGGGTTGCCGGCCAGCCTGTTCATCTCCTTCTGGGCGTCCACGCACCAGGCCCGCAGGCTCAGGAACTCAGACAAATGCCGCCGCCGTTCCTGAAGGGACGGCATCCCGGCCGCCACGTACTGGCTGGGGGAGACGAGCCGCTGCCCATCCTGTACATAGAGCGTGCGTGTCTCCGGCCGCGGCCCGTAAGGATACGTCCCGGAGCGGTTCTCACTGTACTTCGAGAGGAAGGCAGCCGTCTCGTCCGGAGTGATGATGTCCGGATGCGGGAAGGAGCCTTCGATGACGCGGCGTATGTCCTTCCTGTCCTCCGGTACGACGTAGGTCGTCTTTCCAGGGCCGAGGCTGATAATCATGACAGAGTCCCTTCCGATATTGTGGTATGGGGAGGCCTGCCGTTCCACGTTGACGGATGTCGCCTTTTCGAAAGACTCGATCTGGCGGTACACGTCCGTCGGAATGTACGTGAAGAGTTTGCCGACGACGGAGGGTGTCACCTCACCGTACAGCGCCTCGGCGACACCACCGGCAATGCCCGCCACGGCGTTTGACGGTCCTCCGAGGGCAACGGCCCTCCGGACGGCATCCTCCCAGGAGTCGCTGCGGATCACACTGCGCAGGGCCGCCTCCGTGACAAGCCGGGAAGACGGAGGTGCGGGACTCTCCGGAAGCCTGAACCGGTACGCCCCCTCCACGGGAACCCCGAGCATCATGACGGGCTCGGCGACCTCGCCGCGGAGCATCGCCCTGAGGTCATCCTCCGGGAGCGTGAGTCGAAGACCGTACTGCATCTCGAGCACCGTGAAGATCTCCGCCGCCAGGCGGCCCTCACGGGCCATGAAGATGCTGTGCGTGACGGCTTGGGCCGCCCGGACGGTATCCTCATCTGTGCAGGTGGCGTGGACGCAGGCCTCCGTGAGTTCAAGAGCCCTGAACAGGTCTTTCCCGCAAAAGGCGGCAATGGGGAGGGAACGGGTGACGGCGGACCAGTCCGGCGTCCCGGAAGGGGAGCCGTTCCCAGAGGTCAGGAAGAGTCGTGTGGGCTCCGTCCATCCACCCTTCGGATGGCGGTTGAACTGGTCACGAAGACATTTCTGGAGGTTCTCCGCTGTGGGGGAATCCCGGTATTTGCTGAGCCAGTGGCTGACTGCCGCGGAGCCGTGCGAGACTTCCGTCACCTCCGGAAAGAAGGAACGGACCCGGCCGCGGGAGTATGCCCTGCGGCTCTCTCCCAGGTCGAAATAGCGGTTGTATGTGTTCTCTATCATGTACGGCGAACCTACAAGGTCGCCGTATACTTCGCCCTTGAATGGGCCGGTAGGCTGGTTCTCTGCAGATGTTTCCATGAATGATCCGGTTAAAGGTGTGCTCGACGGCCCCTGGTCAGGCGCGGTTTGCCCGTCCTCTCATTCCGGGAGTCAAAGACCTTCCGCTTGTGCCGCTGCGGCATGTCCTTGCGGGCCTCACGGGCCTGGGCAATCTCTTTTCCCAGGGTATTGCAGATGTCTGGCGCTTCCGCCGGAGAGATTCCGAGACTTTCCGATATGGTCTCCACTGCATGACGTGCGTCCTTTGTCACCTGGCGGATGACCCCCGGATCGTCGGAGAGGACTTGGGTCCATTCCCTAAGATACTGGAGACTCTCCTTCGAGAGGCTCTGACCGAGCCCGAGGCGTCCCGCTACGACGGCAGCGGCGAGTTCGGATGAAAGGTTCAGGCGGGCCATGTCCGCAAGCGGGTCTCCTTCGCCCCTGTGGTTGGCCACCGCCTGTTCAATGATGGCAGAGTGTGCCATCGTATGAAGCAGGGTTGAATAGAAGCTCCTCTCGTCCATGAAGCGTTCCTTCCTCGGGACCTCGATGTAACGGACGGAACGGTCGTATCGGGCCGCGTTGCAGTCGGACTCGACGATGGGGCAACGGTGCACGCCGTCCGGACGCCAGTCTCCTTTCCCGATGAAGTCATCGATCTTCTTTATGTCAACGGGGAAACGCTCCCGCGAGAAGGCCGCCTGAAGGTTGGCCCAGCTGTCCGGATGCCTGTCCGGGAAGTCCGTCTGCTGGAGATTCCAGACATAGGCGCTGTTTCCGGTGCTCTCCTTCAATGAGAAACGTTCCTTCTCCTCCGGAGTCATCTTCTGATATTCAGCCCACCGCATCTGCGGGTCCACGGCACCTTTCTCCTTGTCGAAGAAACTGGTTCCGCCCCAGTAGACGATGCTGCCGCCCTCTCCTGCAAGCCGCATCACCCCTAGATCCCTGCACTGGCTCCCCGTGAGCCATACCGGACAGGAAAAGCCCCGCAGAGCGCAGGTAAGCGACAGGTTGACATCGTTCACGCCCGAGTAGAGGTGTCCCGCTGCGTTCTGGCTGGAGAAGGGGAGCGTAGGCAGCCAGGGCTTCCTCCAGTCCCCGTGGATGGATTCGAACTTCTCTATGAAGAGGTCGGCGTATGCCTTGATATGGCTGTCAATGGATGAATCTGCCATGGCTTGTCAGGTTCAAAATGGGGGAGGACAGGACTGCCCTCCCCGCGGAATGACTGAAACGGATCGGAGGAAGTACTAGAGCTTCGGGGCCTTCTTGGCAGCGGTCTTCTGGACCTTCGCTGTCTTCTGGGCTTCTTCCTTCTGCTTGGTCTCCTTGACTTCGGCGTTCTTCTTCAGGTACTCATAGGCGGCGGAACGGATCTCCTGCCCTTTCGCGCTGTGATCCTCGGCGATCTCGCCACGGGCGACGTTGTAGGAGATGGCGGTACCGAACGCCTCGCCGGTCTTGGTGCCCTTGCCGAACGCGGCGCTAATCTGGCCCTGGGAGAGCGCCTGCGCCATGGCGTCATCGACCTTGATGCCCTTGCCGAAGAGCTCGTGATTGACTTTGGAGTGGCCTTCGGCGTCCACGAAGCGGGCCGCCAGGGCCCCTTCGGAGATGGCGACAGGACGGTGGCTGCGGCTGTCGAAGCCGAGGTAGAACTTCTGTTCGCGACCGTCCTTGTAGGTCATCACTAAGGGCTCGGGGCAGATGTTGCATACATACTGCTTGAACTGCTCGCCGGTCTCCTTGTTGGTGACAGTTCGGGTCTCCAGAAGGGAACTGATGATGTTCTTGTCCTTCTCGGGGTCGAGTTTGTACGAGAATCCATTGTCGAAGACGACCTTGAGGTTGTCGCGCTTCAGACGGTAATCCTCGTTCATCTCGCGGACCCCCACCCTCGGATCGAGGACCCATTCTCCGGTCGCCTCGTCCTTCATACGTCGGGACACCAGTTGCACGGTCTTCTCCGTGGGTTCGGGGATGCCGGGAATCTGTACGGAATAGGTGATGAGGTCAGTCGCCTTGCCGGCGGCGAGCTGCTCGGCTACCTTCGTGTTGGCTTCCACGACGCTGCGCGGAACTTCCAGCGATGACCAGTCGATGCGGTCAAGCGCGGAGCGAACTTGTTCGCTGATTTGAATTTCTGCCATTGTTTTTTTGTTTTGATGGTAAATGAATTTGGTTATACTGAATTGTGGATACAATTGCCGTTATACCGGAAGGCGATATGAAAACGGAGTCCTCCCCGGTGGCTGTCCTCTGGCCGGGGTGAGCGGGCGGAAGTCTCTTTCTCTCCTTTTCAGCGTATGTCTTCATGTCCAAAGAAACCCTAAGGTTTAATCAAATTTTTGTGGTTTTTTGTTTGTTTTTATTTGATATATATTGTTTTTTATATATCTTTGCCATAGAAAGGCAAACAAAAACCTTTACAACATCAAATAAAAGTGTAACAAAGTAAGAAATAATTTTACTATAAAGCAAATAATTATGGCCGAAAGTGAAAAAAGATTGCAGTTCCTTCTCTCGTTGATGGAAATCAGGGGAGTGTCGAAACACGAACTCGCCCGCATCATGGGGGTGTCCCCGCAGAACATATTCACTTACTTCAAGCGTGACGACATGAAGCTTTCCGTTGCGCAGGAGATGGCTGCGCGGCTTGGATATGACCTGTCTTACCGACTGGTCAAGGAAGAGGGCGGCAGTCGGGATGTGGTTCTGGATATCGAAGGGCTTGTCGGCAAGGATGGTCTTCGGAGACTGGCGTTTCTCCGTGTCGCCATGAGCCAGTACGGTATTGAAAGGAAAGCTCTCGCCGAGCAGCTGGAACTTAATTACACTGGGGTGAACCGCTGGTTCAAGGTGGACGACATCGCCATATCCTACCTTTACAAGATAGCTGAGCTTTACGGCCTGAAAGTAAAGATCAGAGCCTCGCTGCAACGTGAAAACCTTCCGGGCGACATCGATATCTCTTAATTTAGAGAGATTCTTTCTTTGTTTTGGAAGCAGCGGAACGAATTATTATGGTTGATATGAACAAAAATGATTGGAGCTCATTGATTGATGAGGCTCAGCAGATAACGGAGGCCTGGGGCGTTAAGGGTTACTTCTATTTTCGCTATTCGAGTTTTCAATATGTTTCCCAGTGCGTTTTTGGATACATAAAGAAGCACTCTTGGCTTCTGGAGATGGAGGATGGTGATGAGGCCCTCTCAGATCTCTACATCATTACAAGGACCATAGATAGGGTTGTCTCAGCTGATTTCGGCTCGCAACGTTTGGTTTCCATTCCTTCTTGCGGAGAATGGAGCGACTGGTTCCTTGGTGATGGAATCCTTCCAAATACCGAAGCAAAGGAACTGTTTAAAATTCAGTTCAGAGGACAGTTCAAACAGGTCCACCCAGAAGAAACCGAAAAGAAGATTTCCGATTTCAACGCCATTATCCTCGAGGATATACCATTCCCCTCACTTCGCCACGTTTTGACTGAATTCAAGAGGAGGTGTGATGATAGTTTCTGGGGACATCGCGGCTCATATAATTTTGTATTCAAAACCATGTGTATGGTCTATCTATACATGGCCTTTATGAGTTGTCCGATGGAGCGCTTTCTGAGAGAAGGGTTGCTCAATAGAAAGTTATCCAAGTACATAGAAGAATATTATCGTCTTGTTCTGGCGGGAGAGAACGAGAAGCCCTTCGATGATTACATACGGGCGATAGAATCCTCAGACCCTGTTGTCAAATGTGAGACGGAAATCTTGTCTTTAGAGGACAGGATAATGTCCTTGCGCAATGAATGCGCCTCGCTGGAGGGAAAGATCGAGGAAACGAAGAAGAAAACCAGGATGGAAATCAGGGCCGAAAGGTATTCCGCCACAAAGGCCGCATATGAAAACATATTCGGAGAATGCCAGAAGGTGTGCAGCTATGACCTGAGTATATACAAGCCGGAGAAGGATGTTTTCATCTTTAAGTACGGTGTTCTCGTTGTTTATGGAAAAACATTCAATCTGGGTGAGTTGGAACATCGTGAGCAAGTCTCAGAGACGGCGGTAAAGTTGGTCTTTCAAAGTGATTCGGTAACCATCGAGTGCAGGACCAAAGAAAACTGTGAAGAGTTCAACACCATACTGTCAATGTCGTCAGAAAGCATCCGTTGAAACTGAAGAACGTCGCTGTGGGAGGATTTTCATTGACTACGTGACAGGAGGATTGAGGGAGGTACAGTCTCGCAGGTATTACGACACACAATTATAAAGTCTATTCAATCCGCCACATCAGTTGGCGGATTTTTTTGTGGGCGAAAAAAGACTTCGCCCGGCTGGTGTACTTTTGCACCGTCGGAATTACAATCACGAATAAAAAAAAGAAGACTGAATCCAGCGAAAAACTAGTTCGTCAAACTGCCCGACCTTTGCGCTTGGAAACAGAACAAAATGTCCAATAATATGATTGAGTATAGCATTATCCAATACCCCGGCGCTCTTGGGAGAAACGGTGCGGAAAACGGCATTATCCAAGTCAACAACGGTAAGGACTTCTTCTTCGTGGAAGGAGAACGGATTCATGGGGAGGAGTCGCTTACCGTCGATGTGTGCTGTCCGTCCGAAAAGGACACATATCCGACCTACTCGGCGGCGGCCAAGGCGCTCCGGCTCAGGTCCGCAAACGGACAGCGAACGAAGCGGATTTACAAGTGCGAGGAATGCGGCTGTTTCCACTTAACGACCACTGACGGAAAATCCCGTCGTCCGCGCCCGTACAAAAGGGAGAGGGAAAAGGAATTCGCCCGCCGTCAAACAAGTCAAGTCGCGTGCCACTCGGAGCGTGTGGACTCGGAAGGTTTTTCGATGAGGCGATACCGAAACTATATAAGCAGATTAAACATGAAGATGTCTGCTCTTCAATGAACTTGGGTATGAACAGTTTCTCCAGAAAAACAAGAATGATTCTGAGGATTCGTCTTCAGCGTTTTCGAGAGATGGAAATGGACCTGATAAAAGAACGAGAGAAATTATCACAGTTTCCTTTGGTACCGGATCGCGGCCCACATGCTCCCCAGGGAAACGTGGCTATCATATACAAGAGCGAACTGGATTACATATCCAGATGCATCCTGGATTACCCCAATTTTGAAACCGGAGACCATCTTTTTGGCTACTGGACGGAGAATGGTACTCCGGTGGTCCTTTTCGCCATAGGCCTAGGTGTCAACGCGAACCATCAGAAGACATTCTTCAATCAGGATGTCCAGTACTTGATGACTGTGGAATGCTTCTGAAAAGGATTAGCTCTTCTTTTGTTTCTCCTCAAAGAGCTTTTTGGCTTTATCGTTGAAAAAAGACGAAGGATCAATTATCGGCGCAGGACTTGTCTTCCGTGTTGCAGGTGTAATGCTAATGGATAACTCCTGATTAACTTGTTGTCTTGTTTCGTCGGGATTTTTCTGTGACTTGTGGGCTATCTTGCCACCATGTTCCTTTTTGTACTCCCTATAATTGCGGTTAATCACCGCAGTCGCAGAACGGAAGCGCTCCCACATGCTATTGCGAAATTCACTGGCTACGGGACCGATTCCTTTCCATTGTTCATGGAGTCTCTGGAGTTCTTTATATGCGACAATAATATCTTCAAATTCTGACAACTCCTCTGCTTTTTCGCACAACTTTTCTTTTTTCTCCAGATTGGCTCTAAAATCGAGATCTTGAAGATCACGATTGGTTTGGACCATGTCGTAGAATTTCTCGACCAGAAACTGATACCGATGGTTTACATCATCGAAATTCTGCTGCGGAACAGGGCCAATCTCCCGCCAACGCTCTTGAATTTTACGAAACTTGGGGAAGGAATATTTCATGTCTTCTTGCGCTTCAATGATATTTCTCAGATCTTCAATGACGGCAAGTTTGGCGGACAGATTATTTTGCGGATTGTCCTCATTATGAAGACCCTCTCTTTTCATCTTCTTCTCTTCCAGTAGAGCCCTTCTGGAAACCACGACATTTCGAAAATCTTGGTTGACCTGAGTAATCCGGACATCCATGTTTTTACCGACGAATGCATCATAATCTATAACGCGCTCAATGTCAACCTGAGATCCGGGAAGAAATGCCTCTGTTCCGAATATGTCGACAAGGTATCCTCCTTTTGTTCGGGTCTTGACATAGCACCTGACAACCTCCTTGGCTTCATATGCTGAGACAATTCTGTCCCATGACTTTAAGGCACGTGCCTTTTTGTGAGAGAGGATAAGCTGTCCTTTACGGTCTTCAGCGCATTCCACGTAGACCTCTACCTTGTCCCCGACCTTGAGATTAGGGTCATACCGGAACTCGGAAGCGGAGATGACACCCTCATCTTTATAACCAATGTTAACAATGACTTCACGTTTGCCTATAGCAGTAACTACTCCTTCTACAATCTCGTTTTCAACGATTCCTGACCGCGCCTGATCTCTGGCTGCCTTGATTTTATCGTCAACACAGTCGTTCTCAAAGGCATCCCAGTCAAACTCCTCCGGGGATACGGCTGCATTATGAATTGGCGATGAGTTAACGGGGGAGGGCTTGGATGAAATATGTTGGGAATTAAATGTCACATTAAGTTCTTGATCAAGTTCGGGAATAACATCCGCAGATACAGAGGTTAGAGGGGACGCAAAGGAATGAAGCGCTCCGATAGACCTTAATTTTGATGCGATATAGTCAAGTGAGACTCCGTATCTATGGGCAAGACTGGCAAGGGTAACAGTTCCGGGCTCGTGGGGGAGACTCTGAATCATTCCCCCCAGCGATGAAGTGGAGTTGTCGGTAAGTCCGGTTAGTATATCAGAAAGTTTAGCTGCAATGACTTCCGCGCGCTGTCCGTAATGTCGGTCGTTCCCGAATTTCCTTTGCAGTTCAGGAAGGAAGGTGTCAGGTACTTTCGCGTTGGGATTTTCATCAACATCTGCTCCAATCGAATTCAGGAACTCGACAAGAGCCTTGAGGCCGATATTATACTGCTTTATCAGTTTGTTTAGTCGGATTTCAGCCATACTAAATGTTATATGACGTCAGCTGCGTGTGTACGAAGCCACTGCAATTCCCTGGAGACCGAATCGTTCTGGCAACCGAGACTCCAGGCTTTTGTGAGATACTGATATGCCTTTTTATAATCCTTTACGCTCGAAAAAGCCATCCCGAGATTAGAGAACACTTGTGCGTCCGTGTATGGAGAGCCTGGTGTGTATTTTTCCTCCGCAGCCTCGTAATACAATTGAATGGCAGTACGATAATCTTTCCTCCTATATGCCTCGCAGGCCTTATTGAAGGCTTCTCCTCTGGCATCTGTTACATGGACCTTGCTAATCCATTTGGTGCGCATCCCGACCTCAGGATGATCCTGATCCAGATAGCCGACTAACCCACCCAAAGGTGATTTTTTTTGAGTGAAACCACACGCCTTCGCAACCGCTTCAGCAGGCTTGTTTTCCATACTGATGTCAAGAACCATTTCGTCAATTCTATAATTGGCCAGAATGGTTTTCAGTGCTCCGACAGCTCCCGCGGCAATACCATTGTTCCTGTAGGATGGCAGGACAGCAAAACCAATGTTCCATCCCAGCGTGCCGGTATTGTCGTCCCTGAATGGCTCAGCGGTTATGAATCCAACCGGCGTTAGTGTTTTGTCATCAATGATAAGATGAATACCGGTATTGTTCTCATTTGCTGCAGCTAGATAGGCTACAAAAGAATCAATGTTCGCAGCATGATCATCACGTAAGGTGTAGTGCAGTCTGACATCTTGGACACGAAAAAGACGAGCAATCAGATCCCTGTCCTCATTATCATAAACAATCTTCCGAAGGGAAAGATTTTGGAATTGAAAACGTTGTTTGGGCATGGACTCTACTTAAACTAAGCTGTCAATATCCGGGATATTAAGAAGATTCAGCATGTAGTTAAACCACCTGTCTTCAATTTGGGCAACTTCTTTGTCAGCAAGGATGACCTGTGCCATCCATTTGCCAAGCATCACCTTCTTAGAGTTATCCATTGCCCTCATAACGGCAATCTGTTCTTCTGTTGTTGATTTTCGAGACTCCTGTCTCTCCGAATCTGTTAAGCCAACCATCTGCATGGCTTTTTCGATAACTGCTATCTCCCTTGGATCCCGTACCCCGTCAATAATCATTGCTCCGCAAAGAAGTTGATAAAAAGCCTGTTTTTCTTTTGAAGTGAAGGAGGAAAGAACAATTCTTTCGTGAAGAGGAGACATGTAGACACTCATTTTGATAAGAATTTAAGTTAGTACATTGTTGATATACAAAGTTAATGCTTTTTACTGTCTTATACAATATTTATAGTATCCGGTGTACTTGTGACAAAATGTCAATAGTATTTGTCGCTGTCGTAATAATCAGTTAAATTTGTAATGGAAAACACTGCGCTATGAAGACACTACCTGAAGCATACAAACTTGAACAAAATCTTGGTTGGGAAGATTTCAAGGTTAATCAGGATTTTGACAATTCCTACCTTAGATTGGGGTTGAACGATATCGAATACGAGTCCGATATTTTCATAACCTATCTTCCCGGGGGAAAAGACCTTACCGTGGATATGGAACGTCGTCGCAGAGCCGTACTGAAAATCAATCGAAGCGGTCATCATGCATATCCGGACTTGATGCCAGGTGATGGTTATCTTTTCACAATATACAATGATGATCTGGGAAGCGCCCAATTAGGGACAAAACCTGTTCGTCTGGTTACGGCCAACGAAAACTATCTTGTCTTCCGTGGGCAGGATGTTATGGCCATGGGGCCATTTGGATTAGTTGATCCGGGGAATACAGATTATGGGGTGGCAATCTTTCTCGAGAACAAGAGGATAAGAAAGATCGCTTTTTACAGGTATGACACACAGAAAAGCTATGAGTACGCGCATACCAGCAATCGTTACAAACTGTTGGATATTAATTTAGATGATGATAAGATAACCGGTGTACAAGGGAATATGCTCGAAAGTGGAACGGATATCGACTTTGATGAGGTATTGAGGAATGCGCATTCCTTTAAAAGGAGGTTTGCTACGATGAGCCTCGATGAGAAAACTCACTTAGCTCTTGAGACAGACCGTGTTTTCAATCTCGGTGTCCCATATTGGTACAGTGGAGATAAAGCCAAGGCCTTGAGGTATTTTAAGGAAGCGCTCAGGATATTTCCTATTAATACGGATGTCATTGGTCTGTATGGCGATTATTATGAGTATACGGATTATGACCTTTCAATGAAGTTTTATGAGTTGGCAATAAGTTTGGATTCTATCCGGAAGAAAGATTACTACCAACTTGCGAACTTCTACAAATGGAAGGGTCAGTATGACAAGGCACGGTACTGTCATACGCTATGGGAACTCGTAAAAATTCGTTCAGGGGTAGATGATGACTAGCTTTCTTTGAGTTTTCGAAGAACGAGACGCCCCTTTTCGGAGACACTCTGTTTTGTTACACAACTTTGATTATGTTAAGTT
>JAEEGL010374246.1_pt1 | contig 13741 bp, 9 predicted proteins | sample 9134231 | NCBI WGS metagenome assembly JAEEGL01 (sample SAMN16246548, study PRJNA631951) | gut metagenome | biome: gut microbiome; feature: rumen; material: fiber-attached | host: Bos | place: Iran: Karaj | collected 2018-10 | reverse complement strand
TAATGCACGACCATGATCGCCTTCGTGCGCGGGGTGATGCAGCGCTCGAGATCGCCGGGATCCATCGACAGCATGTCGTTGATGTTGCAGAACACCGCGGACGCGCCGAAGTTCAGGGCCTGCGAGACGCTTCCCCAGTAGGTCTTCGTGGGGCAGATGATCTCGTCCCCTTCGCCGAGCCCGATGGCAAACATCGCCGCCGTCAGGGACATGGTGCCGTTGCAGTAGGCGATCGCGTATTTCGTGCCCTGCCAGGCGGCGAATTCCTCCTGGAATTTCTCCGTGATGTCGGTGAACGAGAACGAGCCCGCTTCGATCACCTGCATCGCGGCGGCCTTCGCTTCCTCCGTCAGAATCATCTTCCGGAAGAGCCTGTCGTAGGTTTCGGGCGGGATCGAGCCCGCGGGAATGACGGGTTCCCCGCCGATGATGGCAAGTTTTTCCTGAGTCATGGTGCGTCTCCTTTCAAGTCCGTCCGGCTTCGTACCGGCGTTTGGCGTCGGCGAAGGCGTCGGCCGCTTCGTTCATGCGGTCTTCGTTCTCCTCGAGGGTCAGGACCCACGGCGTCTGCATGAAGCCGAGCAGATGTTCGTCCGACAGGTGTTCCATGCAGTAGGCGGTGAGGCTCTCCATGTTCTCCCGGCACGCCCAGTTGCTCCCCGTCGGGATCTGATCGAACCCGGCGCGATCCAGCATGTCGAAGGCGGTGAGCATGTTCGAGAGGGCGGGCGTCAGATCGGGCTCCGCGAACTCCCGGTTGTAGTACCAGTTGCTCTGAACGACGGATTTCGGCATCTTCTCGAGGAATCTGTCCCGGTTGTTCCAGATATAGTCCGACCAGATCCACGCGCGCGCGCCTTCCCGCTCCACGCAGTCCGTCATGTAGTAGAAATCGTGCCACCAGAGGTCATGCTGACGGATGACGCAGTAGTCGTAGTCCCGCTGATGCCCGGCGGTCTCCTCGTCCATACCGAGGTGGAAGAAGCGCGGGCGGAAGATCCCCATAACCTCGCGGATCAGGTCCGAGACGACCTCGTAGTAAACCGGCGTCGAGAGCATCCGCGCGTAATCCCGGAGCCATACGTCGTGGCATGCCGAGAAATTCAGCTTCGGAATCACCTCAAAGCCCATCGCCCGCATTGCGTCGAGCTCCCGGAGGAGCGCTTCCCGGCTCCACGATCCCTCCACGGCGAGCTCGGGATGGGATTCATACCGCAGCCCCTCTCCGAGGTCGAGCACGATCATGTTGACTCCGAACCCGGCAAGGCGTTTCAGATAGCGTTCCCACACCGGGCGGGAAAAGCGCAGCTTCTGTGACGCCACCGCATCCGGACAGTGCTCGCGTCCCCGGATGTTTCCTTCTTCGTTCCACATGTTGCCGCCGAGATGCAGCAGCACGCTCCAGATTTTGTTCTCCATGCCATGCCTCCTCTGTCTGCAGTCGTCCGGCGGAATTGCCGGCATCCGTTTTTCCGCTTTCAGTCCTATTATAGCACGTCGAGCGCATGGTTGCAAGCGGAAAATGGGAAAGTAGGAGCAATTCTGACGGCATTTGGCTTGGCATGATTGATCCATCAAAAGCACATCACAAAAACCGAGCAACACAAATCCGTGCTGCCCGGCTTGACTTGAAATAACACCAATTCAACCTTTCGCGCATGCCGTTTGGGCGATGACACGAACACCTTTCACTTCCTTACCTTGCTTTTTTTCTGAAATCTTGCGAGGACAAGAGTCGCTCCAACGGCAAGCAATCCGCCAAATATGTAATATCCCGTCGTACCAACACCGCCCGTCGAGGGAAGCACAGTACCCGACTGATTCTCGATCTCAAGCTCCCCGCTGGTATTCAAGGCAGGTATTACGGAAACCGTCCGTTTTGTCTGATCATTGCTGTCTACGGTCGAAGAAATAGTGATTTGAATGGGTTCTGGAAGCTGATTATATCCAGCAGGCGCTTCGGTTTCAAATAAATAGTAGGTACCGGCGTCAAGACCTTTGATGTTGAATTTCCCCGTGTTATCGGTAGTAATCACAGTTGCATCGCCTTCGCTGTTTGAATTGAACAAGAAATCGGGATATGTCCCATTAAGATGAACGCCTCCGGACACATCATTGGTTGTGCTGAAAACAAACTTTGCATTACTAAGACCTGTCTTTGATGCTCCGGTATATTTGAAGATATCGATCTCCCACACGAAAGTCCGAGTCTGCTGTTGAACCGTACTGTTGTTTGCACCGTAATGCAAAACAACAGTGTTGAGATTTCCTTCACCGGCAATAACGGCAGTTTCATCAATCGTAGCCTTATATGTCACCACGATCTCATCGCCCGATGCAATACCGCTCTCAAACGAGTCCGAGAAATCTACAGTAAATGACTTATGATCTTCGGCAGCCTGTACCGAATAGGCTGTCGTATCCGCCACTTCATCACCATTCTTGGTAACTTGCGTAACTTCAACGAATGACATGTTCGTCAAAGTATCATAAAGTATATAATCCTGCGCACCTTGTTTCGCATTGATTGTTACCCGGAAAACAACGGTATCGCCAATATTCGCGTCATTTGTGGCTCCAAATGCACCGGTACTGTTCTCCTGAACTTGCTTGGTAATTGTTGGTTTTTGGTTCTTATCATAGATGATGATATCTCTGTCGTTTGTATCAAGAGAACAAAGCGTGCCGGTCGTGGTGCTGACAAAATAATAACCCGGATCAAGGTCAGTGATGGTTAATCCGCTTTGATTGTCACTTTCCGCAGTCACCGTTCCATAGTTTTTCTTTTCGGTGGTAAAGTAGTTTGAAGAATCCCAATTATCACCGCTGATAAAAGTCTTTAGGTCCGCCGCAAACTGAGACGCTGTATTCTGGGAATCTGTCGGCGCAGTATCATGTGCTGCCCCCGTATATGCACTCAGCATTTTGACATTATACACACCCGAATTCCCGATCTCCGTCAATTCAAAATAACTGCTTGCTGCCTGTACTTTTTCAAAGAAAGGGTTATTCCGATCTATTGTATATGAAAAAGCTGTATGCGACTCGTTATATGTGACATCAAACACCTTATAAGCAGAGTATATGCTTCCACTCACTGAATTCCCAATCGTCACCGATGCATCTGCCTGCGGCGTTTCTGTACCGATGTATGTGTATGTGATTTGAAAACGATAATAAGGTGATCCGATATATTCGACATCATATCTATACCCAGCCAAATCATCCGGTTCAACGGTATAGTGTTCACGCATATAAACTGTACGTTCGTCCGAATTCTCACCACCCATCTCACAGTTTGTTATCAAGTCTTCCCATACATCCCCAGCAGTTTGTGATGGGAAAGAGACCTCCCTGTATAAAGCTCCATCATATAGGATCTGAACGTTAAAAGATGTATTCGGACGACTATCTTCATGCCCCTCATCATCCCATTCGATTTTCACCGCAAACGTCCACGTCCTTGTATTATCCGCCATCACATAGACTCCGCATGTCAACAAAAAAAGTGCCAATAAGCACAGCGCAAGAATCGTCTTCACAGATGTTCTCATGTTGTTTTCCTTTCAGAATACTGTTGTATTATACTGCAAAGCGAATCATCTCATGCCGACATCGCGGCCTCCCAGCGCTTTGGATTTGCCGAGAAAATTGCTTTTTGGTATAATTTAAATAATATTCACTTTTGGACCATCTGTCAAGGGCTTATACGCAAAAAAGACGCAGAACAGACAAAATTAACATTTTATATAAATTTTACATCCTTGCCCGTCTCTTTTTGTGTATATGAAGGCTCCTCTCTGATCACGCTAACAGATTGATTGGAACAAACATCGTCGATATGGAACCTTTCATTCACAAATCCTAAAAACAATTCTCGAAACGTGCAAGGTTTTTTTAGATAAGGCAACAGATTTGAGCATGATGATAGAAGCAAACCGAGAACAGTTGTGCGAAGAGAATCACCGGCAACCTCCCCCGCAGAAAATAAAAAGGCCGCCCCGCCAAATCCCGGAGCAGACCAACCCGAAAAGCCGAATCCCGAGGATCCCGCCCCTTCATGTTCCCCGTGGCAAGCCCGAAAACGCAAAATCAAAAGCCCGCCGAATCGCAATGATCCAGCGGGTTTTCTCTGTTGGTGTCATGACCGGGGGCGGATTCCAGCCGGGATGCTGCCGAGAGGAGGCTGCAGAACAGCCGGAAAGGCTTCACGGCGTATGCGATGTGTCCTCTTTCAGGCACCGCACCGTGATCCTCCGATCCCCGCGGAGCGTGCAGGTGAACAGGGAGAGGCCCCATTCCTCGCTTCTCAAGCGGTCGGCTTCGTCTCCGCCAAGGATCTCCTGACCGACGACCGTGTAGACAAACTCGTTTCCGTCCATGTCGGTGAAGATCACCGTGTCGCCTTCGCGCAGCCGGTCGATTTTGCCGAGGTGCGACACATAGTTGTGCCCGCCGATGACAAAGCCGTTTTCGTATGCCGTTCCAGCAAAGCAGCCGGGGGCGATGCCGACCGATCCGTCGTCGCAGGTGCTCATCACGGACAGCTCGAGCCCAAGGCACGGGATCGTCAGCACGCCGACATACTCGTTCCCTTCCACAACGACAACCGGCATTTCCCGGCTTGTCTCCGTCACCGGATGCATGGGCGGCAGAATGCTCCACCCGTCATCCTCCGGCACCGCTTTCCGCTCGGGCAGGGAGGCGGCGATGCGCGTGAGCAGGACGGTATTCCGCTCGCCCGCCGCGTTGTCCGTTTGGATATTCGACAGCGTCAGCCAGATCGCGGCAAGGATGAGCAGAACGCCCAGAACGACCGCGAACGAGCCGAGCCCTCTTTGAATGGTTTTAATCATGTTCTTTTCCGGTCCTATGCAGAATCATGCCCAGCACGATGAGGGTCAGCCCGCCGACCACGAGGATCGGGACCGGCCACCACAAGAGACCTGTCTGCGGGACGTTGGGCTCCGGCGTCTCCTCATGGGGAGGCTCCGGCGGCGAAACGGGTTCCTCCGGCACATCCTCAAACAGCGGGAATTCCGGAGGCGTCCCGGGTTCGTCCGGTGTCGGCGGTTCTTCCGGCGGGTTATCCGGAGGATTGTCGGGCGGATTATCCGGCGGGTTGTCCGGAGGGTTATCCGGGGGATTATCGGGCGGGTTGTCCGGAGGATTATCCGGGGGATTGTCGGGCGGGTTGTCCGGAGGATTATCCGGGGGATTGTCCGGCGGGTTGTCCGGGGGCAGTTCCGGTTCCCCTGTCGGCGGCTTCGGGGAGACGGTCACATCGTACTCCCATTCGGTATCCGCGGTGACAGCCGCATCCGGGCTCACGGTCGGAACGGACACGAAGGCGGGCGTACCGAACTCATAGCGGATGCCGTCGACCGTCGCCGGGGCGAGATAGACGAGATACAGACCGGCGGGGAGATCCGCAAACCGGACCTGTCCGTTCCGATCCGAGTACCCGCTTGCCGCAGGCCGGATCCGGCTTCCGGAGGGATCGGCGTTGACGGAGCGGATGTAGTTCACCACCCGCACAGCGAACGCGTTCCAGGCATTCGTGTCGGGCCAGTCGAACCGCATTTCCGCGCCATCGGACCGGGCAAAGCCGTCATACTCCGGCGTCGGCGTATAGACAAAGCTCGCGGGGATCCCCTCAAGATCGGCGACCCGATACGCGTACACCGCGACGCCGCACAGCGAGGTCAGCTTGTCCGCCAGAACATCCGCGCGGTCCCGGTACGCATGCACATGGACAGTCATCGATCCGACGGCATCCGGTCCGATCGGCGCGGCGGCGATCCCGGGCACCGTCAGCAGCGTCATCAAAACCGCCAGCCAGATCGCAAGCGTTCTTCTCATCGATGTCTTCTCCTTTTTCCGGAGGATGTCTCCTCTTTGTCTTCCAGAAAAGCGAAATCCGGATCTTCGGATTCTGTTTTCTGCGTTTCCTTCCCCATCATGTCGTCTGACGGCGCCTCACCCGCCATCCAGAGCCGCATTTCCTTTTTGATCCGTTCCCGCTCCCGCGCGTCATCCCGGCTGCCTCCGCCGATGAAGACGTACAGGATCAGGAGCAAGAGGATCGGCACCGCGAGGAAGGCCGCCACGAGGACCGTGTCGATCTGCATGGCTTCCGACGTGAAATGCAGCGTGTTGTCCACGATGTTCTCGACGCGCGTCCCCCGCACCAGCAGCCGGTGGGTATTGACCCCGTACGGCGTACACGTCACGAGGGTCATGTAATCCTTGCCCGGGACCACGGCCAACGTGCTCATGTCGCTCGGCTCGACCGTGTTGATCTGATCGACCGCATAGGTGTAGGTCTTGTCGAGGACGTAAACCTCAAAGATGTCCCCGTAATTCAGACGGTCGAGGTCCGTGAACAGCTTGGCTCTGGGGAGACCGCGGTGTCCGCTGAGGACGGAATGCGTGTTCTCCCCGCCGACCGGGAGGCTCGACCATTCGAGATGCCCGACGGCGATCTGGAGGACCGCTTCGCTCGTGCCGTGGTAGATGCCGAGGAAGCAGGAAATCGAGGGGATCTCGATATACCCGATCATGCCGGTCCCGAGCGGATCGAGGAGGGCTTCGTATTCCGCGATCTCCTCGTCGGACAGCATTTTCTTATCGACGATCTCTCCCGCGGCCAGGCGCCGGTTCCAGTCATCCGCCGCGCGGAAATAGTCCGCATATTTGTCCTCGTCGATGACGGCGACATCTTCTGCGTAGGTTGCGATCGCCCGCGACTGGTGGAACGAGTTCCAGTAGTCCGAGAACGATGGGTACAGCAGCAGGGAGAGCCCTGTAAGAAGGAGCAGGACAAGGGTCAGATTGATGATCCGGTTCTTCATAAAGGGTTCTCCCTGCCGCTGAACCTGGGGGTTCAACGGCTTGGTTTCAAGTCAGATTTCGTTTCGGGAAGCGGAGGAATCAGTTATCTTCCTTGCCCATTCTCTTCTTGGCGACGAGGACCACGCCCGCGCCGACCGCCAGCAGCCCGCCGACGATGTAGAAGATCGTCGTGCCGATGCCACCGGTGGAGGGGAGCTCGGTGCCGGAGTTGTTCTCGACATCAATTCGAGTGCTGTTATTGGACTCCACATGAACTTCCTTGCTTGCAGGGTTAAGCATGTTGTAGCCTTTCGGCGCCTGAATTTCTTCGATGGTGTAATCGCTGTCAGCGTCAACACCCCAGATTACGATATCACCGGAAGCAACCGTTACAAAGTCGCTAACGATAGTACCTGCCGCTCTTGTTTCAACTTCCTGATTTGCCTTTACATGTGAAACGGCAGCTGTTGTTTCTGTATCATCGACGATACGATAGTTATTATCGTCCAGCTTAACCATATTCAGAGCAGTACCATCCTTTTTAACCTGGAAGATCGCGTTTGCCAGGTTATCCGTGGAATTCTTCGCGTGTTTGAATACGCTGAACTTGTGAGTGGTTGTTGTTGTCGAATCTTCAGTACTGCTTGTACCATTACCAAATTGAACAGCGGTCTTGTTGTTCTGATCGACAACAGCGACACCGTTTTCATCCTTTATAACTGCTGCGGCATTGACTTCTGCCGTGTAAATGATAGTAAGTGTTTTGCTTTCAGTAGCAGTTGCGGCAAATGAATCCGGAATATCGATTGTGAATGTATCACCGGCATCAGGTGCGGAATCGCCAGTCCCCGCGCGAACAGTTGCCGCAGAATATTCAACATTATCTTCAGAATCGGGCCCGATATATGTGGAATAAACTTTGATACTGTTTGCATTTAAGGTCAATCCGCTATCCATGGTATCATGTATCTTTACGTTAATGGAACGAGGAACGATGGTTGCTACCGATTTGAATTCAACAGTATCTCCGACCTGAACATCGTTGCTTTCACCATATTCGCCTGTACTGTCTTCTTTAACAGTCTTTTCGATTGTATCTTCTTGGTTCTTTTCGTTTATCTCGACATTGCCCGGCGTTGTATCAATCATTGCTCTGGTACCAAGAGTAGATGTTACAAGATAGTAGCCAGACTCCGTAGTATTAAGAACAACAGAAGTCTCTTCCGTACCACATGTTTTACTGTCTACCGGGGTTAAATAATTATCAGCGGCGTATTTTGCTGCGGCTTCTGCGAAAGCTGACAGATCACTCGTTGCGCTCCAAGCGGTTTCACTATTAACACCGCTCTTGGCTTGGAAGTAAGTGCCAGTCGCATCTTTCTCAAGAACTGTTCCCCAAACAGCGCTATTAATATCTGCAAAGAAATCAGCCCAGTCACTCGCGACCGTATAAGCATAAGCTGTCGGATTGCTTGTGTCGTTAACGTACAGTTCCAACATTTTAAATGCTTTATAAGTTTCACCGACTTTTGCATTATTTACTGTTATTGTGTTTGCCGAACTTTGTGCGGCCATTACAGGCATGCTAATTGTGAATATCATCACCACGGCAATCATGAAAGCCAAGACTTTTGCAAGAATCTTTTTCATTTTCCTTTTCCTTTCCATGTATCCTGAATCAATTAAAAAGCATTCGGAAATTGTTTGATACAGGGTCAATTCAGGTCCGGCGTGACGGTCACGCGGTCCCCGATATAGGCAGGCGTCAGCGATCTGAGTCCGTTGACCGTTCCCTGCCACACCTGCACGTCCTCCGCATAGCCGTCCACCGTGACCTCGTAAGGTCCCTCGGGTACGACCTGCGTCCGACGGAATTCGATGATTTCCTCCGGTTCATCCGCCGGAATTCTCTCTGCGGCATCGTCCGCTTGCTCTGCCGGATCCGGCGGTCCCTGGTCGGCAGCGGGCTGGACCGGTTCGCAGCGCCACACCGCAATGTCGTAGAACTGCGCCTCGCGGACCTTGCAGCCGCCCGCGTTCAGTTCCGCTTCGATGAGCGCCATCTCCTCGGAACAGTCTTCCGCGTCCAGCAGCTCGGCCGTCAGCAGAAGCTCTTCCGCTGGGTACGGCAGGCTTTCCGCCGCAGTCCGGAACGTCACCGTCCGGCCGTCCGCCGTCTGCGCCGTCAAAACGATCTCTCCGGGCCCGGTCGCCTCCGCCGCTTTCTTCGCGTCGAGCGTCAGAAGATCTTCGTCGGGCGGATCCGGGTTCTCCGGCAGGGAAAGATATCCGGCAATGTTCTCAAACGCGCGGCCGAAGTCTTCGCGGTGCACTTCCGTCTGCGTTCCGCCGAGGATCGCCGTGATGCCGTCCTCCCGGACTTCCGTCACGATCGCCACGCGATCAGCAAAGCCGTCCGCGTCATCGTCGAAGAATACGAGGTCCCCCCGTTTGGGTTCGCCGTCCGCTTCGAGCCAGAGCTCGTCCTTCGCGCGCACCATGTTCATCCAGTTCGCGGGGACGGAATCCGTCGGCACGCCCCAGATCTCTGCATAGTGCATACAGAACATCGCGTAGATCGCGCCCCAGCCAGCATACCGCACACCGTACCAGTCGCCGTAGCGCGTGTAGCCGTGCTTCACGTTGAATTCATCGGTGATGAAATTCTTCTCGCTTTCCCGGTAGCCGAGCTGGCTTTCCGCGATCGCGACAAGGTCTTCCGCCCAGTCCCCGGTGAGGGTCACGTCGCAGAACGTGGATTCCCAGTCGATGTCCATTTCCACGTCCTGGTGCGGGTCGCCGGTGAGCTTCGGGTAGCAGGCATCCGTATGGACGTGCGCTTCCTTCGTACACGTCAGGACCTCTTCGGTAACATAACAGAGGTCATTGTGGACGTGGCCGACGCCCTCTTCCGCTTCGCAGACGAAGACCGGGATCCGCCTGTAACACGCTTCCGTGTGCTCGTGTCCGGGATCGTCGATCTCACAGATCAGCTCCTCGCGCCACTCGATGCACGCTTCCGTGTGCTCGTGGACCGTGTTCTCCGGGAACCCGCACACAAGGACGCGCTCTTCTTGATAGCATTCGTCGGTGTGTTCGTGTTCCGGATCGTCTTCCAGCCCGCACACGCAGGTCCGGACGATCTCATAGCACGCGTCGCTGTGGACGTGGCCGGCCCGCTCTTCCCACGGGCAAACGAGCGTCTGCACGGTCTCATAGCATTCCGGGCCATGCTCGTGCTCTTCGATTCCGCATATCGGTTGATATTCTTCCGTCACCGCCGGGTTGATGAGCAGAATGATTGTCGTCAGCGCAACCGCCAGCGCGAGGAAGAGGAACACGCCCTTCTGCCATCTTCGCCTTTCCCGGGCTAGAATGACGTCGGGGGTGTGATTGAGTCTATCCAAAGAGGAGGTTCCTCCTTTCTGTCACGCCTGTATTTCTGCAGCCGTAATACCATCGCGGCTGCTGAAGCCAATCAGTCTTCACACTTTCCAGAAATCGCAACATTTCATCCACTAAACAAATTTTATTATAGCACAAATCGGAGTTGATGTCAAGCACTTGAGACGTTTTACCCAAACTCATCTTCAAGGAAATCGAGCAGCCCCTTTGAAAGGTGGTTCTTCGTCGTGTTTCATTCTGTTTCACCCCCTCCCTCCCCCTTGACACCGCCGTGCGGAGGGAGTATAATAGGGTCGGATCATCCGTTTCCGCCCGGCGGGAGGATGACCGGAACACCCATCCGCAGACACAGACGGAACACTCTTCTTGATAAAGAAAGCGGGTCAAACATGAAAACAAAGATTCTTTCCCTGATCCTTGCGGCAGCGATGCTTTTGCCGATGCTCGCCGGATGCGCCGAGAGCGGCGAAGGGGCGGAAGACGTCCCCGGGTCTGCTTCGACCGCCGACGGGGAAATCGCGGCTCCCGCCGAGGAAGCGGAAACCGAAATGAGCCGGGAGAACACCCCCGACAACCTGCCCTCCGACCTCGATTTCGGCGGGCTGAGCGTGCCGATCCTCTACCGGGGCGGCGTCGATGAACAGGAGATCTACGTTGAAGACCTGACCGGCGAAGTCGTGGACGACGCGATCTACAACCGCAACGCCTCCGTGAGCGAGCGGCTGAACATCGAATTCCAGTACCGCGCGTCCGGGAACGGCACCGCACAGGAATTCCCGGGCGAGGCGAGAAGCTCCATCACCGCGAACGCAGACGACTACGCCATCATCTCGTGGGCGCAGTATTCCACGCTCCCGCTCTGCCTCTCGAACATGATCATGGATGTGAGCGGCGCGAAATACATCGATTATGACATGCCGTGGTGGAACACGGACTACATGGACATCCTCCAGATCGGCAACGACAAGCGCTTCTTCCTCATGGGGGACATCGCCCTGAACTCTCTGAAGGTCACGGCGGCCGTGTTCTTCAACCAGGCGGTCTACACCGACCTCTTCGGCGAGTACGATTCCCTCTACGGCGACGTGCTCGAAGGCGTCTGGACGCTCGACAAGCTCTATGACCTCGCGGAAAAGGGATACCGGGACCTCAACGGCAACGGAAAGAAGGACAAGGGCGACCAATGGGGCATCTCCGCAACGACGGTCGCCAACACGGAGCTCTTCGCCTACGGCCTCGGCCTCAAGGTCATCGGACGTGACGCGGACGGCCTGCCCGAGCTCATCGTGGAGGACGAGCACAACTACGACATCCTCGACCGTCTGAACGAGCTCTACTGGAACAACGAGGGCATGAACAAGTCCTACGGCGACGGCGAAGCCTTCAACAGCCCCGTCGTGTCGAACCTCTTCGCCGCGAACGAGATCCTCTTTCTGCCGCTCTGGCTGAAGACCTGCGAATCGCTGCGCGACATGGAGAGCGGATACGGCATCATCCCCTACCCGAAGCTGAACGAAGCGCAGGAGAACTACATCTCCCTCGTCCAGGACACCTCGTCGATCTTCTGCATCCCGGTCACCTGCCTGCACGGGGACGAGATCGGCGCGGTCGTCGAGGCGATGTGCGCTGAGAACTACCGGACCGTGATCCCGGCCTACTATGACACGGCGCTCAAGACGAAGTATTCCCGCGACACGGTATCGGCGCAGATGATCGATCTGATCCACGCGACCTCCATGACCGATTTCGCCTACGCGTACAATTACAGCATCGGCAGCATCGGCACGGTCATGCGCTCGGTGGTGGCGGCAAACGGATCGCTTGCCTCGACCGTGGCCAAATCCGCAAAGGCGGTGCGCAAGCAGCTCTCGCGCCTCGTCGACACCTATCTCGGCGATTGACGGATCCGGGACGAAAATCTCATCACACACAGGGAGGTATGAGCATGATTTGGAAAAGAGCGGCAGCCGCTGCCCTGGCGGTCCTGATGCTGTTGCTGGCCGCCTGTTCGGAAACGCCGCAGGAGAACGCCGTTGAGGACATGGGGACCGTCCCCGAGGCCGAGATCGCACCGGAGCCCGACGGAACTGACGACAAGACGGACCGCGCCTCCGTCCCGGACAACCTGCCCGAGCTGGATTTCGGCGGGAGGGATTTCCGCGCGGCACAGCAGACGACCCGCACCTATGAATTCTACGCGGAAGAGCTGACCGGCGAGGGGACGAACGACGCCGTCTACAACCGGAACCTGAAGATCGAAGACCGGTTCAAGGTCAAGATCGTCTCGGTGGACTACGATTCCCTCTCCTCCATCACGAACGACGTGGCGACGCTGGTGAAATCGGGAACGGACGCCTACGAGGTCGTCTCGCACTATGCCTACCGGGCCTATACCCCGATCCACTCCCGCGCCTACCGGAACTGGCTCGAGGTGCCGAACATCGATTTCTCCCGGCCGTGGTGGAATTCGCTGGCGAACGAGCAGAACACCATCAACGGCATCCTCTACACAGCGACGGGCGACATCAACATCTCCTCCCTCCTGACCACCTATGCCTTCTTCTTCAACGTCCCCGTGACGGAGAAGTACGGCATCACGCCCGAATCCCTCTACAGCACGGTCTATGAAGGCACATGGACCATCGACCATTTCATCGGGCTGACCTCCTCCATCTACGAGGATTCCAACGGGAACGGCAAGCGCGACGACCACGACACCTTCGGCTTCGCGGCATGGCCGGGGATCAGCTGCGACGCGTGGCTCCCCGCCTTCGACCAGCCGATCACCGTCAAGGATGAGGAGGGCTTCCCCGTGCCCGCGATCAACTCCGAGAAGACGGTTGCCGCGCTCGAGAAGATCTTCCAGTTCTACTACAACACCGAAGGCGGCTACGGCGACGTGAGCTCCGCGGAAAACGAGGTCAACATGTTCGCCGAGGACTGCGTCTGCTTCGTGCCGTCCATCTTCAACGACGCCTTCACCGTGTACCGCTACATGGACAGCTCCTACGGCATCCTCCCCTATCCGAAGTGGGACGAGGCACAGGAGATGTATCTGACCAATTCGCGCGACCAGTACACGGTCATCGGCATCCCGACCTTCAAGAAGGACGATGACCTGACCCTGATCGGCACGATCGTGGAAGCGCTTTCCGCGGAGAGCTGGCGTTCCGTCTATCCCGAATACTACGACATCGCGCTCAAGGGCAAGTACTCGCTCGATCAGGACACCTCAAACATGGTGGACCTCGTCCTCGCCGGGCGGAACTACGACTTCTCCTTCCTGTTCGGGGAAGCCGAATGCGTCCGGATCCCGTATCTGTTCCGCGACATGATGATGGACCGCGACGTCAACTTCGCCTCGCGCTACAAGAAGATGGAGAAATCCCTCAAGGCCAACATGAAAAAAATCCGGGGATACTACGAATAAACGGTCCCCCCGAACCCGCCGCCGCAGCGAAAAAAACGGGTTGTCGCAAATAGGGCAAAAGTTTTCGTCCAC
>JAEEGL017325195.1_pt1 | contig 13742 bp, 10 predicted proteins | sample 9134231 | NCBI WGS metagenome assembly JAEEGL01 (sample SAMN16246548, study PRJNA631951) | gut metagenome | biome: gut microbiome; feature: rumen; material: fiber-attached | host: Bos | place: Iran: Karaj | collected 2018-10 | reverse complement strand
ACAAATGAAAGTAATTCTTAACGTAGACGTTAAATCACTTGGTGAAGAGGGAGACGTAAAGAACGTTGCTAACGGATATGCACGCAACTTCCTTCTTCCACGTAATCTTGCTGTACCTTACAATGAAGCTACAGTAGCAATTTTCGAAGGCCGCAAGGCAGAAATCGAAGCTCGTAAAGAGCAGAAGAGAAAGGATTCTGCAAGCCTTAAGGAAAAGCTCGAAGCAACAGCTATCGAACTTTCTATGCCAGCAGCTGCAAACGGAAAGCTTTATGCTGCAGTTACAGCTAACGTTGTTGCTGAAGCACTTACTAAGCTCGGATTTGATATTGAACGCAAGAGAATTGAAATCCCTGGTTCATCAATTAAATCTGTTGGAAACTTCAAGGCTACAATTAAGCTTTATGAAGCACAGACAGCAGAAATCCATGTTGCTGTAAAGGCACAGACTGTTGAGGGCGCAGCTCCAGCAGAAACAAAGAAAGAAAAGAAAGCTGAAAAAGCTGAACCTGCAAAAGAAGAAGCTCCAGCAGCAGAAGCACCTGCAGCTGAAGAAAAATCAGAATAATCTGAAACTTCTTCTTTAAAAAATAAAGAGCCGGTAGTACACTGTATTTACCGGCTTTTTTTTTCCTTGGGAGATGTTAAAATGGACGAAAACTTAAAAGATAAAGTACCGCCACACAATATTGAAGCAGAACAGGCAGTTCTTGGAGCCCTGCTGTTAAACTGGGGAGCAATGGCAGAAGTTGTTTCCAGTATAAGGGCCGACAGATTCTATTCTCTTCAGAATCAGATTATATTTGATGCCATGCTCAAGCTTTACACCAAGAATGCAACTGGTGATACCATCTCCCTTATAAACGAGCTTACAGTTGAAGGAAAGCTGGAGCAGGCCGGTGGAGCAGCCTACATTGCATCCCTTACAGACACAGTTCCTTCAGCCGCTAATGTTGATTATTATGCAGATATTGTAACTGACCGCGCTGCAAGACGCGATCTTATCCGTATTTCTTCAGAGCTTAAGGCAAATTCTTTTGATTTACAGCAGGACAGCAAAAATCTTCTTGATAGTGCAGAACAGAAAATCTTTGCTCTTGCAGAAAGAAACGAAACTACAACAGTTCATACAGCTCAGGACATTATGTACAAGGAAATTGAGCTTATTGAAGCCCGTTATAAGAGCAAGAATCAGTTTACAGGTGTACCAACCGGCTTTGCAAACCTTGATATAATGACCTCCGGCTTCCAGAATTCCGAGCTTATTATTATTGGTGCCCGCCCGTCTATCGGTAAAACAGCCCTTGCGCTTTCAATGATTCAGTATATTGCCTGTGAAAAACGTATTCCCTGCGGCTTTTTCTCACTTGAAATGCCTTATGAATCAATCGGTATGCGACTTTTAGCCCAGGAAGCCCGGGTTCCTATGCAGAAAATCCGTTCCGGTATGCTTAAGATTGAAGATGTAAAAAAAATTCAGGATGCGGCAGGAAGATGGTTTGAAGCACCTCTTTATACCGTAGATACTCCGAACATGAAGCTTCTTGATATCCGTGCAGTTGCCCGTCGCATGGTAAAAAACAATGAAGTTAAAATCATTTTTATAGACTATATTGGTTTGATTACAATTGATGATAATAAAAAAGAACAGTGGGAACAGGTGAGTGAGATTTCAAAATCTCTTAAGGCACTTGCCCGCGAGCTGCAGATTCCTATTGTAGCTCTTTGTCAGGTTTCCCGTGATGCGGAAGGAAATGAACCAAACCTTGCACAGCTTCGTGGTTCGGGCTCTATCGAACAGGATGCCGATGTTGTAATGTTCCTGCACCGCGACCGTCTTAAGGAAGCCGTAGCAGCACAGGATGCAAAGATTATTCTTGCAAAGCAGCGAAACGGTGCTACCGGAGACATTGAAATCATGTTCTTACCTGCTTACAGTAAGTTTGAAAACAAGGCCTCCGACGAATAGCACTTATTGGCTTTATTTTGCCATTGATGGGTCTACATTAGAAATTACTGACAAATCCTTCTTATCCAGAAGTCTCAGTCTTCCGTTAGAATCAGTTACTACGATTCCTGCGTCTGTAACAGTTACAGGAGTTGCAGCTTTTACCTGAATCTGAGACTTAAGCTTGAGAGAAAGATTTGAAGCAAATTTTCCAAGATAGTATTTACCGTTGTCGTCGATTACACAGAAGTATTCAGAGCCGTCCTGAACAAGTACAGAATCTTCGGCAATTGTATTGTCACTTTCAGCAGAAATTTCAAGAGTATCCGGAGAAATAGTAACAAGCTTTACAGCACCTTTCTTTGAGTTTTCACCCGCAATTGCAATAAAGCTGTCGCCTTCCTTGTAAACAGTACGGTTACGGATCTGTGCAACAGGGGAGTTCTTAATAACCTCACCAGTTTCAACATTGAACTTAACAAGGCGGGAAAGCATGTTTGCTTCATCAGAAAGGATAATACCGAACTCTGAAGTCATAAGAGCCTGGGCAGCTTCCTTCTTCTGAACTTCGGCCTGGTCTTTTACAATTTCCTTACGCTCACTCTGAGCTTCAGATTCCTTCTTGTCTGCAAGAGCCTGCTTTTCCTTAGCTTCCTGTTTCTTTTCTTCAGTCTTAGCCTGCTGTTCTTCTTCTTTAGCTTCCTGTTTTTCAGCCTCAGCCTTCTTTTCTTCAGCTTCCTGTTTAGCTTCCTTAGCTTCCTGCTGAGCTTTCTTATCGTTAGGATTTTCTTCGGCTACCTTCTGCTTTTCTTCTGCCTTTTTCTTAGCAGTTTCAGCTTCTTTCTTAGCCTCAGTAGTCTTCTTTTTTTCATCATCAAGCTTCTTCTGTTCTTTTACAGCTTCTTTCTGAGCTGATTTAGCCTTTTCAGAAGCAGCGTCAGCTTCTCGTTCCTTGATGTCTACCATTTCCTTGCGGCTTTCTACGTTCTTATCATCATCTTCCTTCATAGAATCAACTACAGAAGAATCGCTGATAACAGAAGTATCTACAGTTGAAAGACCGCCGTTATTTATATCATAAAGAGGAATTACGATTTCTGATTTTCCAGGCCAGTCCTTGTAATTAACTGAAAGACCACAGTTGTCAGAAGAAAGGTTTTCAACAACTACATTTTTATATTTTGATTTATAGGTATCGAGTTTTCCGCGGTAAACAGCGTTATAAACAGTAATGAAAACCGCAAGGGTATCTGCATCTTTTTCTGAATAACCGTATGCAGCAGAAAGATAAGCAGAAATAATTCTTCTCAGGTTAGTAATATGGTCTACAGTTGCATCAGGACCGATGAAAAGAATATCAGCATCAAGCTTGCCGGTCTCATTTTCATCAACAGCATGAATAACATAGTATTTGCCGTTTTTGGCTGTAGAAGATGGTTTTGAAACATCCTTTGCAATCTGAACTCCCATTCCACTACCAATTGCTCTGATTGCAGCAATAGAATCAATTACCTTGTGTGGTCCGGTATAGTTAATGAATTCGATTGTTGTATCGCCGGTAGAATCAAGCTCATTTTTGTTTACTTCAAGGGCAAATAATCCGGCAGTAAGAACAGCTGATACAAGCAGCAGGATAAACTTCTTCATAATTAAATAACCTCTATAATTTATAAAATAATAATATAATTTTACCACAGGATTGTGGATTTTACCAATAAATTATAATTCGAGAGCGAGGATTTTTTTAAGAGTATCGCGGGCATAGTTACGGGTATTAAAGGAATAGCCCGCGCCCATAAACTGCTTTAAGATTTCTTTTCCCTTAGTGTTATAGGCAGGACGGCCCATAAATAAGCAGATAGTGTAAACAGAATCACAGATGGAAGCCAGATAAGTTGAATCCTTGGAGCCGGCTCGGCTTGCATTTTTCTGAATAGCATCCAGAAGCTTTCCGTCGGGATCATAACCGCTGAGGTTTGTAAGAAGAGCCCGGCAATAGGTTTTGTTTGTAGAATCTGCAAGAATAGTGGCCGCCGCAGCCTGAGTCTGGTCAGTGCATAAAAGGGCAAGCTGTACAAGAATGGCTTCAAAACCCGCAGAGTCAGTCTGGAATACTGATTTTTCTACACGGGTTCCGAAATCTGAAGAAGAGGAGCTGAGGGCATAAAGCCTTGCAATTGAAAGAGTCTGACTCAGATATTCAGCTTCTTTTTTGCCATAGCCGCCTTTTTTTATATCTGCGGCACGCTGGGGATCCTTTAAGGCATTGAAAAAAGCACTCTGATTGTAGTAGTTGATTTCTGCCAGCTCCAGAGGAGCAAAAGAAGAATAATCAGCTTGTATATTTTTTAATACACTTTTATCAATAATTTGAGAGGTATGCCAGGCATCCATAGACCAGTTTTTTGAACAGAGGACAAGATAATCATCTTTAAGATATAAAAGTTGATTAATTGTTTTATTTTTTACCGTATCAGGCAGATTGGCAGACCAGACCTCATTAAAATCAGCATTAAAAAGAAAGGCCTTTTTTTCATCTGCAATAAAAAGCCCGGTGTCGGAAATCTGGGCCATAATAAGGGCAGTTCCATCAATTCCGCTTACAGATTTACTTGAAAGCACCGCGCCGTTTGAAGGGTCCAGGCGGTAAATTGTAATTTCGTTTTTAGAAAGGGAAAGAAGGCCGTAGCGCTGACGGTCTGCATTTACCGCAAATCTTGAATTGCCGCTTTTGACATTGGCAACCCAGCGGCTTTCTGCAAGCCCGTCTTTAAGAGAAAAAAGACCGGCAGAACCGTCGGTAAAGGTAAGAAGAACACCGTCCTTACAGGTATCCGTTGACTTTATACTGCCTGCAAAAACAATGATTTCCAGCTCTTCACCGAAAGGAGAAATCCTTAAGCCCCGGGTTTTTCCGCCTTCATCATTGAGGAAAACAATTACAGAACCATCTGGAAGCTCCTGCATTGGAATATTTTTCTGATATTCTGTTTCAAGACGCCAGCGTTCAATTCCGTTAATGCCCATGCAAAGCACAGTTTTTTCACCGTAGAGGAAAAAGCGGCCGTCGCGGCCTTCAAAGGGCTGACAGGTAAGGTTAAAGTCCAAAGTCTTAGCCCAGATTTCAGTTCCGCTTGGGTTAAAAAGCTTTATCAGCTTTTTGTCCTTATCATAAAAAAGAATGAAGTCTCCGTTGAGGGCCGTAAGACTCATATTCCTTACACGGCCTATGTTCTTTTCCCACAAAAGCTTGCCCTTTGAAGAATAGCCCATAAGATTTCGGGCGTCAGTTGCAATACAAAAACCATAGGAGGTTATTGCAGGCTGGCAGAGGGCAGTACCAGGCAGAACTGAAGTCCAGCTTGTATTAAAGGCAGACAGAGTTTCCTGGGAAAAAAGAAGGTTCAGGTTCAAAAGCAGGAGACCTGTAAAGGCAAGCAGGCTTTTTTTCAGCTTTATCATATTGATTTCTCCAGCACTGAAAGACTTTCTATATGGCTTGTATTAGGATAAAAATCAAGCAGATACATTTTCTTAAGATTATAGCCGGCCTTAATAAGACGGGCACAGTCCCTGGCATGGGTTGCAGGATCGCAGGAAAGAGATAAAATCAGAGGGATTTTTGAATCACAGAGCCAGTTGCAGACTTCTTTTTCCATTCCCGAACGCGGCGGGTCAATTGTACACGCATCAAAGGGCGGAAGGGCTGCGGCACAGGTCTTTACCCAGGCCGCGCCGGAAAGCCCATAACTTACATGCTTAGAGCCTGCAAGGTTCTGTTCCGCATAGACAATAGCGTCTCTGTTATGCTCCACAAGCACTACATTCTCGTATTTTTCTGTAAGAAAGGCCGAAATCGAGCCGCAGCCTGAATACATATCAAGAATATTTTTTCCACCAGGCAGAAGATCTGTTATAAGACGGCAAACCTTTTCAAAAACAAAGAGGTTAGACTGGAAAAAGCCCCTTACATCAAAAGAAAGCCTGTGTCCGCCAAACTCAACGGTCATAGTGTTTTCGGGTGAGGCAAGAGTACCTGAAAAGTAATGATTTTCCTTAAGCTTAAGTTTTTTGTTTTTCTGACCGCCGCCTGTAATTCTCTGGCTCTGGCCGGGCTTTTCTTCTGCCGCTATTTTAAGCTGGTCATCAGAAAAGGAGCTTCCAAAGAGATGGCAGCGGCCCTGTGGCCTTGAAGAAGGCTTTTCTGCAGTGCTTTTCAGATATTCATTAACTTTTTCCTCGGCGCAAAGGCATTCTTCTACCGGGATTATTACGTTTGATTTTCTCTGCGAAAGGCCGCCGTCATTAAGCTGAAAACGGCAGCGGTAATTGAAATCAGGTCCGCTTATTACTTCAGTTTTTTCAGAAATATCAATTCCATTCTGGCGGAAAATATCTGTAAGTATTCCTTTTCTAAGCTCCTTCTGCCAGCTGCTTTCAATGTGCATCATATTGCAGCCGCCGCATTTTCCGTAATAACGGCAGGCGGGTTGAACGCGATGAGGGGATGCTTCAAGGATTTTGACTATTTCGGCATTATCATAATCTTTATTTCTTTCTGTTATATCAATTTCCAGCTTTTCGCCCGGAAGGGTATAGGGAATAAATACGTTTTTTCCATCGATTTTTCCTAAACTTTTTCCCCCAAATACCATTTTATCTGCTATAATAGTCATATAATTTATTTTAACATTATTAGAGGTTAAAACCAATATGATTAACAAAAGTTTTACATTAAAAATGGATGACGGCTATGAGCTTTTCCTCAACAGATGGCAGCCAGATAATGAAGAAGATATAAAAGGAGTAGTGCAGCTTAATCACGGACTTGCAGAGCATTCTTTGCGCTATGACCGCTTTGGTTCAATTCTTGCAGAAAACGGTTATGTATTAAATGCCTTTGATATGAGAGGCCACGGTCGTTCTGCTGAAAATGCTGACAAAAACAAAAGCGGCATGTTTGGTAAGCTTGCAGATAAAAAGGGTTTTGACCGCGTTGTAAAGGATCTTAAGGCTGTTACTGATAATGTTAAAGCTGATTTTCCTGGAAAAAAACTTATTCTTATGGGCCATTCCTTTGGTTCCTTTGTTGCCCAGGGCTTTATTGAAGAATATGGAGACTCTATTGATGCCTGCATTCTCTGCGGTACAGCAGGTCCTCAGCCGGCTCTTGTTGCGGGAGGCTGGCTTGCAGCCCATATAATCACCTTCTTTACAGGTAAAAACCGCTGCCTTGATATAATGGGCAAGCTTACCTTTGGCGGCTACAACAAGAAGATTGAAAAGCCTCGTACACCTTTTGACTGGCTTTCAATTAATGAACTTAATGTTGATATGTATATCATGGATAACTGGTGCGGCTTCCCGCTTACAAACTCCTTCTACTGCAGCATGACAGAAGGTCTTACTAAAATCCATAAGGCAAAAAATATCAAAAAGATTCCGCTTAAGCTCCCGGTTTTCTTTATTTACGGAAGCGACGACCCTGTAGGAACTTACGGCCAGACTATCAATGTCCTTGCCAATACTTATAAGGCAAACGGCATGGAGAAGGTTGATTTGAAGGAATACAAGGGCTTCCGCCACGAAATCCTTAACGACGACTGCAAGGAAGAAGTCGAAAAGGATATTATCGCATGGATTGAAAAGATATAATATTTAATATATATTATCTTCACTGTGCTAATCAGATATGGTACCGATGCGAATGGCAGGCCGGTAAAGAAGGCTATTGTATATACACAAACGGAACACCTGATATCAAACAGAAACATAGATCCTGATGCACTTCAGATTATCAACAGATTAAGAGACGCAGGCTATACAGCCTATATAGTTGGTGGTGCAGTAAGAGATTTGATTGTTGGAAATAAACCTAAAGATTTTGATATTGTAACCGATGCCACACCATCTAAAATTAAAAGAATATTCAGAAACTCACGCATAATAGGCCGACGCTTCCGTCTGGTTCACGTTGTTTTCGGCTCAAAGATTTTTGAAGTAAGCACCTTCCGTTCAAATGCAGAAGGCTCTGTCGGAAACGATTTTGGAACAATTGAAGAGGATGTTCAGCGCCGCGACTTTACAATGAATGCCCTTTACTATGATCCTATTCAGGAGCAGGTAATTGATTATGTGGGCGGAATGCGTGATATCAAAAAGCATGCCCTGCGTCCGGTTATTTCCGTTGACCGCATCTTTGTTGAAGATCCTGTAAGAATGCTCCGCGCAATCAAGTATTCTGCAACAACTCATGCAAGAATGCAGCATTCCCTTCGTCATAAAATCAGAAGCTCTGCAAGTCTTCTTTCTCAGATTTCTCCATCACGCCTTACCGAAGAGCTTTTGAAAATCATAAATAATGTTTATTGCTATGAAATCATAGAAGAAGCCCTGGATACAGATCTTTTTATTTATCTTCAGCCTTCTGCAACCGGACTCATTTATGAGCGCCGTGACTTTGAAAAGAGCTACATGGAAAGCATAAGAAAGCTGGGAGAGCTGAATAAGAATGAGCCTGACGCCCGTCTTGGAAAAAAGCTTTTCTATCTCATCAAGGATTTTGTAGCAACTCTTACAGACTGGCAGAAGGAAACAGAAGGTAAGTATTCTTATACTGAGCTTTACGGAAAAACCTGGGCTGAATGCCGCAACTTTGTGCTTCCAATGAATCCTGTACGCAAAGAACTTGAATATGCTGTAAAGGCAGCCCTGGCAGAATGCGGGGTAAAGGCACATCAACCGAAGAAACAGACACAAAAGAAGAATGGATCGCCACGCCCTTCGGGCTCGCGATGACGTTATAGTTTTCGGGCTCGCGATAAGTCAGTCTATTTCATACTTGAAGGCTTACTAATCTTATCAATCACAATACTGACTTCCTCAATCAGAATACCGGTAAAGGACTCTATTTTGTCTATGATATACTGCTGAAGCTTGTGAACCTTGCCGGTGAGCTGGGTGCCGAAAGGAACATCAATTGTGACTATGAGACGGTAGCCCCGGTTATCGGTTTTTATTGAGATTTTTTTGATTTTTACGTCAGGGTCGCATTCGCTCACACAGTGCATAACCATCTGGGTAAGGGCAGCCTCTGAAATTTCTATACGGCCTTTTTTTGAGAACTCTGGCTGCACAATAGATTTTTCAATCATCTTGCCGGTAAGATTCTTTCCCGCCTTTTTGAAAAGCTTGCTTTTGCTGAAAAAGTCATGCATTGAAGCTGAAAAAATCTGAGAATAGTTCTTTTTTACCTCGATTGAAGGAACCGGAATTACATGCTTTCCTTCTACCTGGCGGGACTTTATAGCCTTTTCAATATCTTCCTTGGAAGCAATTTCTTCAATGTGGATGATTTTCTGGGGCTGAGGAAGCTGAAGTCTCATGGCAATTTTCATTACCATTTTTTCTGAGGTTCCGAGAATAAGGATTTTTTTGATATGGGTTTTGCGGAGAACCCGGGCTACAGAATCACGGTGTTCCTTATCATCAAAAAGGGCAGCGCGTACAGCTCCCATATAGGTCTTTTCTCTTTTTGCTGAACGGCCTGCAACAATCTTTTCATCCTGAATTAAAAGTCCGTCATCAATAATAGCATGAATTCCATATTCTTCAGCAAGCAGTTTTGAACGGAAGGATTTTCCAGTTCCGCTTTCACCAACAAGAGCATATACCTGAACACGCTGAAAAGAATTGAAAATATCAGAAAAATTCAATGCCATAGTTAATATTATAAACCAGGATTTTTGATTTCACAACATTCTAATACAGCAATAAAGTCAGAAGAAAGAGGAATTTTTACCTCTGGAGGAAGGTCCAGTGGATTATTTTCGGGGAAGGAAAGGCTGTAAGCCTGCAGGTAATATTCCCGCTTTATTTCTTTTTCTTTTAATTCCTTTAATTCCGGGAGGGCTTTTCCGCCATAGGTTTTGTCGCCCGCAAGAGGATGGCCATGAAGCTGACTCTGGATCCTTATCTGATGCTTACGGCCTGTTTTAATTGCATATTCAACAAGGGTATAGTCACGGCTTCCCATATGGCCCCAGGCCAGAGGTCTTGCTATGGTCTGGGCAGACTGAGGAGTTCGGGAGCTCTGCGAAGTCTGGTCAGCATAAAGGGTATCTTCCCAGTTTTCTGTATCTGAAAGCTTTCCCTCTGCAAGTCCATAGTATTTTTTCTGTACTGTATGATTTTTTATAGCTTCAGAAAACCAGCGGGCGCCTTCAAGGCTCATAGAAAAGACTAAAAGCCCTGTGGTATTGCGGTCAAGCCTGTGCAGGGGGCCGGGGCGGAAGGACATTGAATCAGAGGGGAGACCTTCTTTTTTCTGCTGATAGTAAGCTGCAACTTCCTGATCAATAGACTGGCCTTCAATTCCATGAACAGAACGGCCATAAGGCTTATCAATAATAAGTAAATGCTGATTTTCAAAAACAATTTTAAGGGTAAAAGGCTTTGGGGCAGACGTTTTTTCAGGCTCTGTTTCCTTTTGATTTAAGAGAAATTCAGCAATAGATATAATATCTCCCTGAGAAAGGTGAGAATCAGGCTTTGCCTTTTTATGATTTACCTTTATAAGCCCTTTACGAAGGAGCTTATAGATTTCACTAAGGCCGGTATCCTTGAGAAAAATCCTCAAAACCCGGTCTAAGCGGCGTCCATCATCATCTTTTCCAGTCGTAAAATCCCTGAATTCCATATATTCTAAGTATATCTATTTTTAAAAAATCTACTAGTAAATTTAGACTATCAATGGTAAAATATATCATAGTATTTTTTTTAATAATTGGTAATTTATGACAGAAACTTACACTCTAACTCAGCAGTTTTTACTTTTTATACATAATCCTATTTTTCTTTCCTGTGTATTCAGCTGGCTTGGAGCTCAGTTTCTTAAGTCTGCCATAAAACTCATTTATGGCCGCATTCATTCGCTTTCAGATTTACTTGAAGTAATGTTCTGGCGTACCGGTGGTATGCCTTCCAGCCATTCAGCCCTTGTAACTTCACTATGCGTTACAATTGCCTTCCGTCATGGGCTTCATTCTGATTTATTTATTTTTGCCCTCTGTTTTTTCCTTGTTGTAATTCGCGACGCCTTTGGTGTACGCCGTTCCAGCGGTATTCAGGCAAAAAAACTCAATGAAATCGGCAATGAGCTGAAGGATAAAAATATTATAGATAATTATAAATCCCTTAAAGAAGTTGATGGACATACACCAATGGAGGTTCTCTGCGGTTGTCTTCTCGGCTTTTTAGTAGGACTTTCATTTTCTTTATTAAAGTAGTCGGCCATGAATAAGTATATAAAGTTCAGCTCTCCGTTTGTATTTCTTTTAGCACTTATTCTTATTTTGTCTTTTAGAAGTGTCCCGTCCGGAAAACTCTGGAAGGACTATTCTGTTCTCTGTGTTCCTGTCAGCACTCCGGATTCTCTTGTAATGTCCTCAATCGAAAAGGCAGGAATCAAAAACAGCGTTTCACTTTCAGGCCAGTATCTTCCTGTTCTGCTTTCAGAAAACTCAATTGAAGTCTCAATGCTTCGATTAAATTACAGCTCTTCGGAATACGCTTATCTGAATAAACGCAATGCAATGTTTTTTGATAAATCCCAGGCCTACAGACTTTATTATATTCCAGGTATTTACAGCGCCGAAACTTCAAGCCTTATTAAAGCTCTGGAAGCTCAGGGCGTTGAATGTATTAAAGACAGCTCGGCTTCTTATCCCTGGCTGCTTCCATTCATTGCAATACTGCTTGCTGCCATGCTTTTCCTTTTTGTAAAGAATAAGCTGCCATTTATTCTGGGAGCAGTTATTCCTCTGATTTTTCTGTATGCAAATCCTTTTTATCCAATAGCCTGCTCAACCTGTCTTTCCCTTTTGTGTCTCTTTTTTGCCTGCAACGTATGGAGAAGGAAGGGGGCTGTATCAAGTCTTTTAAGCAGACATTCAGGTCCTGCAATGCTTGCAATTGCCCTGCTGTCTGCTTTTTCAAGCTCACTTGCGTCAGGCTTTCTTTTTATTATGGCACTTCTTGGAACTGCAGGCTCTCTTGCTTCCTGCTGGTTCTTAGAGGATTTTATCAGAAACCGAAAGCCTTTTGTTCCGGTTTATATCCGTTCTGCAAAAAGAGTTTCAATGTTTGCCGGTAAAGCCTTTACATCCCTGAGTATTGTTACTGGAGCTCTGGCTCTCTTTATCATTCTGATATTTGTAACTTCATCAAATTCAATCAAAACAAATTCTGCAAAGCTGCTTTTTCCTGCAAATGCATCTTTTTCTGATGCTGACTTACCTCAGTTTGAAGAATATTATAAATGGAACTGGAATGTAAAAACCTATCCTTATAAATCATTGAATGAAAGCCAGGGAAATGAAAACACAGTTTCTTTCTCAAGCTTTATAGAAGATGAAAAAACTGGAATTATCAGCGAAAAGAAAACTACTTTGAAATATGACGAAGCCTTCAAAAAAGAGGTTTTTGACCAGATAGACAGCCTGCAGTTTGATTCTGTTGAAAAGGTGATGAAATCTGAAGGCGAGGGGTTTAATGCAGGCTATACGGCCGCTTCTTCTTATCAGATAAATTTATTTGGCATAATTATGTGCTTTATTTGTCTTTTTATATTACTTTTTATCTGGTTTTCCATTATTATAAGAAAAGGTATAAATAAATGAAATCAAATAATCCGGTAGTTTCATCAATTATAAAAAATTATAAAACTTCACAAAATGCTTTTCTGCCCAAGGTTGTAAGCATTCCCTTATCTCAGGAAAGTGAATCTCATTATAATTCAATTGTAAAACCAGGTGATATAGTAAGGGAGGGTGATGTAATTGCCCAGACAGAGCTTGCCCAGGGCTGGACCAGCTCCCTTCATTCCTCAGTTCCAGGACGAGTCATTGCAACTGAGCCTTGTATTTCTCCAAACGGACGCCAGGAATTTGCTGTAAAAATCAAGTTCGGAGGAGCCTTATCTTATCTTGGAAAAACTCATAACGAAAAAAAAGCTGAAGAATATTCACAAAATGAAATAGCAAGAACTCTTACAAGAAACGGAGTTATCAATACTTTTAAAACTTCTATTCCGGAAAATCTTGGAATTCAAATCAATAAGCTTAATTCAGACAAGGAACGTCATAATCTTGTTGTAAGACTTTTTGATGAAGATCCTTACAGAATTACAGATTCCCTTGTTTCCAAATTTTATTTTGAAGAGATTGTTAAGGGAGCCCGCATTGTTGCAAAAGCTATTAACGCAAAGGGAATTGTTTTTGCAATTGATCAGAAATCAGAAAACAAAGACTGGGCTTCTAACCCTGACTATAAAGACATCTTCCAGCTTGAAATGAAGATTCAGCGCTATCCTTGCGGAACTCCCCGTGAAATTATTTCTGCCTTTACAAGAGGACCTCTTAATAAAATCTGCAACTTTAAGCTTGCGAAAAATGATTTGTTTACAGATTCTTCTACAATTTATGAAGCCTACAAGGCGGCTGCTCTTTCAGTTCCCTGCGTAAACAGACTTGTTCATTTTTCAGGTAATTGTCTCAATGCTTCCTGTATGCTTGATGTAAAACTTGGTACAAAGCTCCGTGATATAATTCCACAGATAGGCGGCTTTAACAAAGAACCTGCTCACATCATCATTAATGGCATGCTCTGCGGAACTTCGGTTAAGAGTCTTGATATTCCGATTACAAAATACGTTAAGTCCGTTGAGTTCCTTTCTAAAAAGAAAAACTCAGACGAACAGATTTATTCCTGCATAAACTGCGGAAACTGTCGCTTT
>JAEEGL015563241.1_pt1 | contig 13742 bp, 11 predicted proteins | sample 9134231 | NCBI WGS metagenome assembly JAEEGL01 (sample SAMN16246548, study PRJNA631951) | gut metagenome | biome: gut microbiome; feature: rumen; material: fiber-attached | host: Bos | place: Iran: Karaj | collected 2018-10 | reverse complement strand
TGGGAATCCCTGATAGTGCATACGTCCGGCACCACCAGTTGCAATGATTACAACCTTAGCCTTAGCAATGCGGATTTCTCCGGTTTCAATGTTCATAAGAACAGCACCGGCAGCTTCGCCTTTTTCATTCTTGATGATTTCGATAGCAGCTGTAAAATCTACAACTGTAATGCTGTCTGCGCGGTTGAAGGTTTCGTCGCGAAGTGTACGCATGATTTCTGCACCAGAGTAGTCTTTACAAGCGTGCATTCTCTTGCGGCTTGTTCCACCACCATGGGTAGTTACCATTGTACCGTCCGGCATCTTGTCAAACTCAACACCAAGGTCATTAAGCCATTTGATTACGCTTGGAGCCTTGTTTACGAGTGTATATACGAGTTCTGGTTTTCCGTCAAAGTGACCGCCACCAAAAGCGTCAAGATAGTGCTGTGCTGGTGAATCATTTGGCTTGTCTGCAGCTTGGATTCCACCTTCAGCCATCATTGTGTTAGCATCGCCAACACGGAGCTTTGTTACGAGCAAAACTTTAGCACCGGCTTCGCTTGCCATAATAGCAGCAGAAGTACCGGCACCACCACCACCAATTACGAGTACGTCAGATTCGTAATCAATGTGATTCAAATCAATTTTTTCCGGTTCAAGACGAGGCTTAGCCTGAAGCATTTCTGCCAGCTCAATTGGAGCCTTCTGACCTTTGTTAGGACCAATCTTTAATTCAGTAAACTGATTTTTAATGCGGTCCGGATGGAATTTTAAAAGTAAATCGTCTTTTTCTTCAGCAGTAAGACGAGCATGTTCAAACTTAAGGTTTTCTTCGCGTTTTTCAGCTACAATTTTTGCAGCATCGTCAAGGTAATTTCCGTACATATTCGTCTCCTATTTCTCAATATCCCTGTTGTTATAAAGATTCTTAATCTGCTCTTTGTCGCCTGTAGACATCTTTACAAACTTCTTGATTGCAGCTTCGCATTCGCCTGCATCAATTTCTGCAACACGGTCAAGAAGGTGCTGTGCCTGTGGCTGTAAATATTTACCGTTAATTCTGCGTGCAAGTTCTGCAACCTGTGGATGACTGATTCCAGCAGGACAGCGTGATGAACAACAACCGCACATTACGCAGTCAAAGGAAAGATCAGCACATTTTTCAAAATCACCACGCTGAGCATAAGCAATGTACTGCATTGTTTTAAGACTCTGTGGACAAGCACGAGTACAAGCGTTACAGCCTACGCAAGAGTAAATCTCAGGGTAAAGCTGCATCATAATCTGCTGTTCTGGTTTTACTTTGTTTATATCGTAAATCTGTTTTACGAGTGGGAAGAAAGGTAGTGTTGCGATATACATATCGTTTTCAACTTTCTTTGAGCACGCAAGACAAGTCTGTAACTGATTTTGTCCTTTAATTCGATAGATTGTTGCACATGCTCCGCAAAAGCCGTTACGACATCCGCATCCACGTTTCAGCTGGTAGCCAGCATATTCCATGGCGTTCATAATTGTTAATTCTGCCGGTACATCATATTTTTTGCCAAAAATATAAATGGTAGCCATTTCTTTATCAGCCATATTAATTATTGCTCCTAATATATATAAATATACAAAGCTATTATAGTGTTTTTTATATATTTATGGAAGACAAAAAAAATTTTTATACCAAAATTGCAAATATGCACTATAATATTTGTATGAAAAAACTGCTATTTGCTATTGGTATTTTTACATTATTATTGCATTTTTCACTTTTCGCCATGGACTCATTTTTCGACAATTACGTTTATCAGTCCTGGAATGCTTTTGGTACCTTAAACGGCACTTCTGCCACAGATATAATTCAAACTACCGACGGCTATATCAACATCGGAACTTACGAAGGACTTGCCCGCTTTGACGGTTTAACGTTTACAACTCATAAACGCAGTTCTGATAATGATTTGTCTTTTGTTTCTGTTCGTGCAATTCTTGAAGATTCCCATGGAAACTTGTGGATTGGCTCAAATGATGAAGGCTTACAGAGAATCTCTGCTGAAGGTACAAAAACTTATACAACAAAAAACGGACTTCCAAATAACTCTATACGTTGTCTTGCAGAGGATCATAGAGGTAATGTTTGGGTTGGAACTGCGGCCGGAGTTGTTTACATTACGCCAAAGGGACATTTGATTACAGCCCAGTTTGAAGCCGGAACAATTTCAAAGGGAATTATTGCTGTTTCTCTTTATTGTGATTCTGCCGGAAGAATGTGGCTGCTTACAGCAAACGAAAGAGGTCTTTTCCTGTATAACGAAGAGATTTTCCGAACAAGGCATGAAATTGAAAGATTTGGTAATTTTTTCGTAACTGCTATCTGTCAAGACTTAAAAGGTGAGTTCTGGATTGCTCTTGGTGATGATGGTTTGGTTCGAATGCGTAATGGAACAAGTGTAGAGAAGATAACAACAGATACGATTCTTGATAATGTTGCTACGACTTCGATTTATACCGCGCCGAATGGTGATATCTGGTTTGGTACCGAAAAAGGTCTTGTGGTTTATTCAGATAATAAGTTTATGGAATACAGCGGTGAGATTCTTAATTACGCCAAAATTAACAAAATCATCATGGATCGGGAAAATAATATCTGGTTTTCAACCGACAGAAACGGAATTGGAAAGCTTACAAAGGGTAAGTTTAAAATTAAAAAACTTGGTATTGCAGTTAACAGCGTTACGGAAGACCGCGCCGGTAAAGTTTGGATTGGAACAGATACGGGTGTACGCTGTTATGAAAACGAAGTTGAAGTTTCAAACAAGCTGACAGAATATACAAAAGACCTTCGTGTTCGCGATGTTCAGACAACAAAAAGCGGTGGAATCCTTGTAAGCTGTTACACAAAGCCAGGCTTGCTTTATTATGATGGCAATACTATAAAGAGCTGGACAACCGATGAAGGACTGGCGGGTAATAAAATACGAGTTGCAATAGAAACGGAACCGGGTGAGTATTACGTTGGTACAACAACAGGTTTAAGTATAATCCATAAGGATGGTACTATCAGAAACTTTAAACAGAATAACGGTTTGAATAATGAATATATAATGGCAATTTACCAGGATACGAATGATATTGTCTGGATTGGTACGGACGGAGATGGTGTTTACCTTATGCGCGAGGAAGCAATTATTTCTCATATTACTTCGGACCATGGACTTGCCGGAAACGTAATCTTCAAAATCACTCAGGATATTGACGGCGCTTACTGGATTTGCAGTGGCAGCGGTATTACAAGATGTCCGAACTTTGACAGCCGCCTTGCAGTTCCGGACCGTTATGAAAACATCAATTCTGAAAACGGCATAGGAACAGACTCTGTTTTCCAGGTTTTAGCAGATACTCAGAATACACTCTGGATGACTAGCAACCACGGTATCTCATCAATCGATTACTATGATTTCCTGGACCTTGCAAAAAATAAGGGTACAAGTCAGTCTGTAAAGTTCTATACTAAAAACGATGGTCTTGACTCTAACGGTCCAACCTCTACTGCAAAAAGCATGATTGACCGCTTTGGTCGAATCTGGTTTACAATGGTAGACGGTATTGCAATCTACGATCCTGGTAAAGTACAGGAAAACCCGATTATGCCGCTTGTTCAGATTGAAACAATTACTGTAGATAATGTAGTTGTTCTTGATAATACATTGTGTACAAGCAAAACCTCGGATATTCTGCTTAAGCCGGGAACAAAAAGAATTGTCATTAATTTTACAGGCTTAAGCTTTGATGCACCGGAACGCATTTCGTTCACCTATAAGCTTACTAATTTTGAAGATGAGTTCTGTATGCCAACAAATACTAGGTCAATGTCCTACACAAACCTTAAGCCGGGTAAACACGTTTTCTATCTGAACTCAATCAACGGAGACGGACTTTATTCAAAGCAGGCAGAAACAGTTCTTCTTGTACAAAAGCCGTATCTTTATCAGATGACTTCGTTCTGGGTAATTTTAGTATTTGTTATAATTGGTACAATTATCCTTCTGTTCTATCACAATCAACGACGAATGATGCGTGAAAATATACGGCTTGAAAAAATTGTTCAGGAACGAACGGCCGAGGTTATTCAGGAAAAGGCTAAATCGGATGAGCTTTTGCGCGCAATTCTTCCTAACGAAATCGCAGATGAGCTTAAGGATGGAATCCACTCAATCGGTCGGGATTATGATGATGTAACAATTCTTTTCTCAGATATAGTTGAGTTTACAAAAACCTCCAGCGGTCATAGTGCTTCTGAAATTGTTGATGCCTTAAATGAGTTGTTTACACTATTTGATGAGCGTGCACAGAGAATGGGTGTAGAAAAAATTAAGACAATTGGAGATGCTTATATGGCGGCGTGCGGCCTTCCATCTATAAATGAAGACCACACTTTGGTTATGGTACATTTTGCAAAAGGAATGCTTGAAGATTTGGCAGAATACAACAAAACTGCTAAAATAAAGTTCAATATCAGAATTGGCTTGAACAATGGGCCTGCTACTGCGGGAGTAATTGGTAAGACAAAGTTTATTTACGATGTCTGGGGCAATACTGTAAATGTTGCAAGCCGAATGGAAACCGCTGCAGATCCGGGTGGAATCAGGGTTTCTGCATCAGTATATGAACAGCTTAAAAATACCGAAGTTAAATTCAGCGAACCTATTGAATGTAACGTAAAAGGTAAGGGAATGATGACTACATATAATGTTCTGGAGGAAAAATAAATGAAAAAAAAGCTTTTAACAGCCGTAGTTGTTTCAGCAGGTATATTGGCATTACTTTCAGGTTGTAAGAAAAAAGAAGAAGAATATGTTAAGGTTGGTTTGCTTCATTCTCTTACCGGAACAATGGCTATAAGTGAAACACCGGTAAGAGATTCTGAGCTTCTTGCTATAAAGGAAATTAACGAAGCGGGTGGTGTACTTGGTAAAAAAATCAAACCTATAATAGAGGATGGTCAGAGCGATCCTTCTACGTTTGCAGAAAAGGCCAGAAAGCTTATTTCTGAAGATAATGTGGTCTCACTTTTTGGCTGCTGGACATCTGCTTCAAGAAAGGCTGTAAAGCCTGTTGTAGAGGATTTGTTTAATCTTTTATGGTATCCGGTTCAGTACGAAGGAATGGAAGCAAGCCCTAATATTATGTATATGGGTGCATCTCCTAACCAGCAGGTTGTTCCTGCAGTAGATTATTGTGCTCAGCATTACGGTAAACGAATGTTCCTTATTGGAAGTGATTATGTATTCCCAAGAACAGCAAACAGAATCATTAAGGCGCAGCTTGCACAGATGGATGGCGAATGCGTTGATGAAATTTATGTTCCTATGGGAAATACAAGCTTTGAAGATGTAATTACAGCTATTATGCGTGAAAAACCGGATGTAATAATCAATTCCTTAAACGGAGATTCTAACGTTCATTTTTTCAGGCAGCTTAAACGTGCAGGAATTACTGCAAATGTATATCCTGTTATGAGTTTTTCTGTATCTGAAGAAGAAGTTAATCAGATTGGTATTGATAATTTAATAGATCAGCTTGTTGCCTGGAACTATTATGAAACAACTGCAACGCCACGAAATGCAAAGTTTGTTTCTGATTATAAAAATGAATATGGAAATGAACGTGTAACCGGTGACCCTATAGAAGCCGGCTATATTGCAATTTATATGTGGGCAACTGCTTGTGAAAAAGCCGGCAGCTTTGATGTTGAAGATGTTCGAATGGCAGCAAAAGGCTTGAGCTTTACCGCACCTGAAGGAACCGTAACAATTGATGGTGCAAATCAGCATTTATATAAGCAGGTTAGAATTGGAAAAATCAATTCAGAAGGTCTTATTGATGAAATCTGGTCAACTCCTGGTGCAATTAAGCCGGATCCTTATTTGAGTACTTATGAATGGGCGCGAGGCTTGCAGGATTAAATGTCTACTAAGGAAAAGGTTCTTGAGCTTCTCTTAAAGGCTTTATTTTCAGATGGTGATGAAAAGATTGTTTCCGGAGAAAAGCTTGCTGCTGAATGTGAAGTAAGCCGGGCTGCTGTGTGGAAGGCTGTAAATACGCTTCGTGCAGAAGGTTTTGCCATTGAAGGAACAACAAACGGCGGCTATTGTCTTTCTGATGATGATATTTTTACAAAAGAAGCTTTTACTCAAATAATCGCTCAAAAATATCCTGAGCTTACCGGTTCAACTATTGAAGTTTTTAAAGAAATAGATTCAACAAATACTTATGCAAAACGCGTTTTAAGCGAATGTGGAAGCTTACGAAATCCAGACGGCACTCTCACTCAAGCCGGGAAAAAATATCACTGTGCTGTAATTACTGCAGAAAGTCAGACTGCGGGGCGTGGCAGGCTTGGCAGAACCTTTGTTTCTCCTGCAAAAACCGGTGTTTACCTTTCAATTATTTATGCTCCAGAGGGTGGAATTACAAATCCTGCAAAGCTTACTGCTTTTACTGCGGTTGCTGTATGCCGTGCCATTAAAATACTTTATGGAATTATACCCGACATAAAATGGATTAACGACTTGTATCTTAACGGCAAAAAAATCTGTGGGATTCTTGCTGAAGGCTTTACAAACTTTGAAACCGGAATGATTGAATCGGCAGTAATTGGAATTGGAATAAATATTCGCGATAACGAAGCATTTAAAAAAGCTGATATTTCAAAGATTGCCGGAGCAATTGAAAATAACTTAAAGACAGCTGCTTTGTACGAGGTTTCTAAGTTCAGTTCTCCCGATTCTAAGTGTAAGCCGGAAATTAAAAAAACTAGCCGCTGTGAGCTTGCCGCCTGTGTAGCTTCCAATGTAATTAAAATTATGAAAGAGCCTACGGACTCAGTGATGAAAGAATACAAAAAAGCATCCTTCCTGATTGGAAAAGAACTTACTGTGCATCCGCTTGCCGGCAGCGATAAAGCCGAATATTCTGCAGTTGCAGTTGACATAGACGATAATGCAGCTCTTATTGTAGAACTGGCTGACGGTACAAGAAAAGCACTTTCTTCAGGGGAAATTACCCTGCATAATACACAACTCAATTAAACACAATTCACGTAAATCAGTTATAAAACTTATACTCGCAAAAAAAATAGCTTCCAGTCGAGTTACGTCTTTCAAAACCGCACGCTCGCGTGCTACACGCTATTTTGCCTTGGAATTATATACGTTTGCCGCTCACGCGGCAGCAAAATAGAGTGTTTTTGAAAGCCGTCCCTCTTCTTCACGCTATTTTTTACATGTTAGTTTATAACTGATTTACGTGACTACTGGTTTACAGAGTTTTGTGTTCTAACTTGTACTGCGCGGGCCATGTTCCAGGCTTTTTTCATGCCGGAGCTGAATAAGACTGGTAAAAGAACTATGTACATTTTAATGCCTTTTTTGCCGCCGCGCGCGAGCCAGGCTTTTTTTGTTTGAGTCCAGAGACGGGTGGTGATTGGGATAAAGCTTATAAACATTGATAAGGCATCGAAGCTCTTGAAACATTCGCGAATCTGTAAGACAGTGGTTGTCTTGAACATGATTGAGGTTGTCTGCATTAAACAGAAAATCTTCATCAGAAGGAAAACTGTTGTTTTTTCGGTGTCCCAGGAAAAATTGGAAAGAAGAAATGTTTTAAATGAAAAAGATTCGGGATTAAAAAGAAGCATTATAAGCTGCGAGCCTACCGAAAGGATTTTTACAAAAAGCAGGATGAGTGCGTAGTAAAATACAGGGCGCAGATCATTCAATATCTCTAAGATTGAAAAACCAAGAAAAAGTGCGAGTAATAGCTGGAAAACAATTAGTCCGATGCAAACATATTGGGGAAAGCAGAAAACAAAAATGCTTATAACCGGTATAAAAAGCAGCTTACCCCAGGCAGGGCAGCGGTGAAGAAAACTGTTACCGTATCTATAACTGAATAATGAATCGGTTACCATACTAAATCCTGTGCACTTTTATACGAAACCAGCGGATTCCTTATACCCCAGGTTTCCAGAGGCTGCAAAAGGCCTTGTTCAGGATTTCCATTAAACATAATCTGACCATGAAAAAGAACTAGAAAATTATCTGCCAGTGCAAGGCACTTTTCAATTTCGTGGGTAAGAATAATAATAGTTTTTCCATCTGCTTTGAGCTGTTTTATAAGCTCATTCACCTGTTTTACGCCGGTATAATCAAGGTTTGCATACGGTTCATCTAGAATAATAATGGGAAGCTCCATTGCAAGCATACAGGCAACGGCAAGACGACGTTTTTCACCACCGGAAAGAAAACGTGCCGGAAAATCTGCCTTGGCTGTGAGGCCTGTTTTTTCCAGAGCATTGTTTACTGCTGCTTCAATTTGTTCTTTTTTCCAACTAAGATTTTTAGGTCCAAAAGCAATATCTTCGCGTGGAGTTTCTCCTAAAATCTGAGTTTCTGCTTCCTGAAAAACAAGACCAACTCTTCCATCAACTTTAATTGTTCCGGTGTCTGCCTTTTCCAGTCCTGCAATTATTGACATTAGAAGACTTTTTCCGGAACCGTTTTCTCCGGCAAGTACAGTACAGGAGCCATCTTTAAGTTCAAAAGAAATATCCTTTAATACATGTAATATACCCTGAGTAGTTTTAAATGATTTATTAAGCTTATTCACTTGAATCATTTTGAGTGTCCGTTTGTGATGAAGTGGTTAAAGTGGTCGAAATGTCAGTAGAACAATCATTGTATAAATACTGTGCCAGAACAGGCCTTAGCTTTAAGGCAACAGCAACTGCAATTACAATTTTTATAATATCACCGGGAATATAAGGAATTACACAGGCAAGCATTGTGTATGCAAAAGGTGATTTATCTGCCGGAACTCTGTCTGCTGCAATTGCCCAGCGTGAAAAATGAATTACACCAGGAACATACAGAATAATCATTCCTGCTGAAACTGCAAGGCAAAGTCTAAGTATATTTTTCCAGGAAAGCTTTTTTTCCTCAATCGAAGGCTTTTTTGCAATAAGACCTGAAACAAAAGCTCCCAAAAGGTAGCCGGGAAGAAAACCACCTGTTGGTCCAAGCCACACTGCAATTCCGCTAGTGCCGCCCGAATAAACAGGAATGCCTATAAGGCCGGCTATAAGAAAAAGGGCAGTAGGAAGACAGCCATAAAAACCACCTAAAAGAACTGCCGTTAAAATACAAAGCATATTCTGTAGAACAATAGGTACCGGACCAAGTGGAATACGCATAACGCAGCCAATGCAAATAACTGCGGCAAAAAAAGCAATAAAAGAAGAAAGTAATAATTTTTTATTTTTCATACAAAGGAGTTTAGCAAAAAACAAAAGTAATGTAAACTTAAAATTGTAATTAAGGTTTACAATTGTAGTTAGTTTTTGTAATTTCTAAACTCTATTTTACCAGTTTCGCTATCCATTTTATCTATAATGGCTAAGGATTCTACAATAATGCCACGGTTGCGCAATGAATCTCCGCCGCCCTGAAAGCCTTTTTCTATAGCTATTCCAATTCCTTCAAGGGTAGCTCCGGCCTGTTCAATAATCTGAATTAAGCCGTTTGAAGCCTGTCCGTGAGCCATAAAGTCATCTATAATCAGGATGTGGTCGGTCGGCTGGATGTATTTTTTTGAAACAAATACATGATTCATGCATTTGTGTGTAAAAGATTCGACATCTGCACAATATTTATCATCATCCTGAACAACTGTTTGAGTTTTTTTTGCAAAAACAACCGGAACATGGAAATATCTTGCAGTAATACAGGCAATGGCAATTCCTGAAGCTTCAATTGTAAGAATCTTATTGATTGGCTTTCCGTAAAAACGCTTTTTGAACTCAGCACCCATCATATCCATAAGCTCAACATCAATCTGATGATTAAGAAAGCTGTCTACCTTAAGCACCTGATCAGACTTTACAATTCCATCTTTTATAATTCGTTCCTGTAAAAAGTTCATTTATCTGTCCTCCCTAAAATACGGTATACCAAGCATTTCCGGTCCCTGATTTTCACGCTTTCTCTGCATGCTGGTTATTACAAGTACAATAATTGTTACAAGATACTGGCTCATCTTAAACAGCTCCTGAATGGCTCGGCTTAAGCCCGGAATGTACATATAAAGGATGTATAATCCGCCGAATAAGAATGCACCAAGCAGAGCTTTTCTTGAATCCCAAAGACTAAAGATTACAAGTGCAATAGCAAGCCAGCCTCTGTCGCCAAAGCCGTTATTTGTCCAGGTTCCTCCAAGATATTCCATTACAAAATAAAGTCCACCCAAGCCTGCAATAGCACCACCTGTAATTGTTGCAATGTACTTGTATTTGTTTAAGTTTATTCCTGCTGCATCAGCGGCCCCGGGATTTTCACCAATAGCCCTTAGATTAAGACCTTCTTTAGTTTTAAGCAAAAAGAAAGAAATTGCAAAAGCAAGGAAAAGTGCAACGTAAGTTAAGAATCCATAACCGAATAAAAGCGGACCAATTACAGGAATCTTATTCAAAAACGGAATAGATGCCTGATAAGCCTTTGCTGTAGTTGCAACGCTTACCTGTCCAACACCGCCAGCCAGTCTTGAAATTGAACCGCCGTAAAAGTTACCGAAGCCAATTCCAAAGGTCGTTAATGCAAGTCCTACAACGTTCTGGTTTGCACGCATTGTAATTGTAAGGAAGCTGTATATTAAAGCACCAAGCCCGGAGCAGAGAAGTGTACACAGCAAAGAGATTATGAGTCCAATTACAGGATTTGGATTTGCAGCTCCATTTTCGTAATAAAAAGCTCCCATTAAGCCTGCAATGCCACCCATATACATAAGGCCTGGAATACCAAGATTCAAATGTCCCGATTTTTCAGTAACAATTTCTCCGGCAGTACCAAAAAGGATTCCTATTCCCTGAATAATTGCTTTTTGTATGAAGGTTAAAAAAATCATTTTTCGTGTACCCCCTTCTCAAAGGTTACCCTGTAGTTAATAAAGAAATTGCTTCCAATCAGGAAGAAAATAATTATTCCAATGATGATATCGGAGACATTTTCATTAAGGCTAAATTGGCTTGCAATCTGAACAGCACCATTAGACATAAAACATAGGAAGAACGAAATTATAATCATTGCAATTACATTAAAGTTGCTCATCCACGCAACAATAATGGCTGTAAAGCCGCGACCACCGGCAAGACTTGTGCTTATTGTATGGCTTGCTCCGCTTACAACAAGACAGCCTGCAATTCCACAGATTCCGCCGGAAAGTGCCATTGTTCGAATAATAACTTTTTTTACATTTATACCGGCATAGCGGGCAGTATCCCAGCTTTCGCCAACAACACTAAGTTCGTAGCCGTGCTTTGTATAATGCAGATAGAAGAAAACAAAGCTGGTAATCAATATCACTATGATTAAATTAAGACCATATCGCTGTCCGAACACCGAAGGGAACCAGCCTGCACTTGTATTAGGATTTATAATTCCAACAGAGTTAGAGCCCGGTGGATTTTCCCAGAAAACTATACAAAACGTAATCAGCTGCATGGCAATATAGTTCATCATAAGGGTAAAAAGCGTTTCGTTTGTATTATATTTTGCCTTAAAATAGGCTGGAATAATTCCCCAGATAATTCCTGCGGCACAGCTTGCAAGCATAATGAGCGGTAAAAGAATGCCATTCGGTAAATCAGGGCAATAAATCATAAGGGCGGCAGAAGCAAGTCCTCCCATAAGAATCTGTCCTTCTGCACCAATGTTCCAGAAGCGCATCTTAAAGGCTGGAACTAATCCAACAGCAACAAGCAGAAGTACAAGTGTGTCTCTTATGGTAACCCATACCCGGCGTTTTGTTCCAAGTGCTCCGTTTATAATTCCACCGTAAACTTCAAAAGGATTAAGGTCTGTAACAGAGATAATTACGATTGCGCATACAAGAAGAGCTATAAGAACGGCAACCGCTCTTATAAGAATCTTTTTGTAAAGCTTCATATTCTCAACTTTGCTCAATCTTATATCAAACATTTTTTACCTCGCTCACGTCAGCTGTCATAAGATAACCAATTTCTTCTTTTGTGGTTGTTCTCGCATCTACAATTCCTGTTATGTGACCGTTATTCAAAATAAGGATTCTATCGCTCAAATCAATAAGAACATCAAGGTCTTCTATAATGCTCATAACAGCAGCTCCCTGACATTTCTGCTCGTTGAGCTTATTGTAAATAAGATACGAAGAGTTTATATCAAGTCCACGTACCGGATAAGCAACCATAAGAATATCAGGGCTGGAGCTTATTTCTCGTCCAACAAGAACCTTCTGAACGTTTCCGCCCGAAAGCTTTCTTACAGGATATTCAATATTTGGTGTTTTTACTTCAAGACGTTTTTTTATTGCAGAGGCAAGGGAACGAGGCTCCTTTCTTTTTACAATAGGAACTTTTCCTTTTCTGTAGGAGCGGAGCATAACATTATCAGTCATTCCCATTGGACCTACAAGCCCCATGCCAAGTCTGTCTTCCGGCACAAAAGCAATTCTAACACCAAGCTTTTTAAAATCTTTTGTAGACTTGTTTGTTAAATCAACTTCATTGCCGTCTTTATCGTAGAAGGTGATTTTTCCTTTTGTGTATCTGTGAATACCGTCAATACATTCAAAAAGCTCTCTGACACCGCAGCCAGCAATTCCGGCAATTCCTAAAAACTCACCGGAACGAACAGTAAAGCTTACGTTATCAAGCACTGTAAGTCCTTCCTTAGAAACGCAGGTAAGATTTTCTACCTTAAGCACTTCTTTTGGATTTACAGGCATTGAGCGTTTAATATCAAGGTCGATTTTTTCACCTACCATCATTTCGGTAAGAGCCTGAATCGTAGTATTTTTTGTTTCAACAGTATCTATGTATTTTCCTTTTCTAAGAACGGTAACCCTGTCGCTTATTTCCATAACTTCATTCAGTTTGTGAGTGATGATGATGACAGATTTTCCGTTTTCGCGCATATTTCTTAAAACCTGGAAAAGGCTTTTTGTTTCCTGCGGCGTAAGAACTGCGGTTGGTTCATCAAGAATAAGGATATCTGCACCCTTATAAAGAACCTTTATGATTTCAACTGTCTGCTTTTCCGATACAGACATGTCGTATATTTTCTGATCCGGATTTATTTTAAAGCCATACAAATCGCAAATATTCTGTATGTCTGCTTTTACTTTTTTTATATCAAGGACCTTTCCTGTGTCCTGTCCTAAAATTATATTTTCTGCGGCTGTGAATACATTCACCAGCTTATAATGCTGATGTATCATGCCAATTTTATATTTATATGCATCTTTTGGGGAATGAATTGTTACTTCGTTACCGTCAATAAGTATCTTTCCTGAATCAGGACGGTATATTCCCGCAATCATATTCATAAGTGTTGTTTTTCCGCTGCCGTTTTCTCCAAGGACAGACAGAATCTCGTGCTTATTAACAATAAGGCTTACATTATCATTTGCAATAACATCGCCGAATTTTTTTGTAATGTTTTTTAATTCAACTGCAATTTCACTCATAGAATTATTTAAAATAATAAGGGGTGACTGAGATGTCATTGTCGGATTTAATCCGACAATCTATTTTTCAAATCACCCCTTTAATAAAAGAAAATTATCTTTCAACAATGCCGTCTATTCTCAAGTCGAAAGCTGGAGCAGCAAAGCCGTCCTGTTCGCTGAATGCTCCGTTCTTTACGTAAGAAGCATACTTAGCATAGTCTCCACCTTCAGCA
>JAEEGL014867962.1_pt1 | contig 13742 bp, 13 predicted proteins | sample 9134231 | NCBI WGS metagenome assembly JAEEGL01 (sample SAMN16246548, study PRJNA631951) | gut metagenome | biome: gut microbiome; feature: rumen; material: fiber-attached | host: Bos | place: Iran: Karaj | collected 2018-10 | reverse complement strand
TTTTTCTGACACTGTCGTATGCGTTCATCACCTGTGCTCCAGGTATACCCTCTCGACTCTCGGACCTATGCTGGATATTATGTCGTGCATGCAGGTGCCTGCGTCCAAAGCCATATCGTCGGCTGTATAGCCTTCTCCCATGAGCACGGCTTCGTCGCCCATTTCGGGATCGAGACCGGTCACGTCGACCATCAGCTGATCCATGCATATGTTTCCTACGATGGGGCATTTTCTGCCCTTTACAATAACGTATCCCCCGGATCCGTCCTCGCGTCCTGAAAGAGATCTCTTGTATCCGTCGGCATAGCCCACGCATACGGTGGCGATCTTTTCGCCGCCCCTGGCTATGTAATGGCGCGAGTAACTCACGGCGTCACCCTCTCTCAAGGTCCTGACGCAGGATATGGTGGCCTTCCATGTGCCCACGGGTTTTACGTCCATTGGAGCGTCCGCAGCTGTGTTGTATCCGTACATCAGAGCCCCGCAGCGCACCGCGTCGAATCTGGCTTCTCTGTACTTGCCTATGGCCCCCGAGTTGCTTATGTGGCGAAGACCCGGATCTATGCCTCTGCTTTCAAGGAAGGAGAGGACCCGTTCGAACCTGTCCAGCTGCATCCTCGTATATTCCTCGGCCCCTTCAGACAGATCATCGGAACTCGAGAAATGTGAAAAAATACCGGTAAAGAGAAGGCCGGGAATGCTGTATGCGTCAGCGATCCTCTGCAGGTCCTTTTCATCCCTGCAGTCGAAACCGACCCTGTTCATACCCGTATTGACCTTCATATGCATCTTTGCGCAAAGGCCTGAGGCAGAAGCTATCCTTCCGACCTCTCTTGCATATTCTTCCGATACTGCAGCAAGGCTTATGTTGCAGTTCACTGCCTTCGGCACGTCTTCCGGGTCTATGTACGACAGCACGAGTATATCGCCGTCTATGCCCTCTTCCCTTATGTTGAGAGCCTCTCCGAGGGACGCCACTGCGAATCTGTTAATTCCCATACCCGAAAGGGCTCTGCATATCTTGGCCTCTCCATGGCCGTAGGCATTTGCCTTTACCACGGCTATGATATCGCAGCCTTCGGGAAGCGCTGCTCTTACCGTATCGACGTTCTCAGACAGTCTGTTCAGATCTACTTCCAGCCAGTTTCTCATCTTTTATCCTCTTCGATGCCGTAAAAACGGCATGCGTTTTTCATTGTAGTCCTCGCTACATCATCGGTGCTGAGACCTTTTATCTCCGCTATCTTCTGCGCCACGTACTCGACGTACACGGGCTTGTTCCGCTGTCCTCTTTTTGGCACGGGAGCCATATACGGGGAATCCGTTTCTATGAGCAGGTCACCTATGTCCACCGCCTGAGCGACCTCCACTGCCTTCCTGGCATTCTTGAAGGTCACAGGCCCCGCCAGGCTTATGGTGGCTCCGAGCTTTACGTACTGCCTCGCAAGCTCGGCTGAACCCGAAAAGCAGTGCAAAAGAACCCTGCAGTCCGGCAGACCGCCGGGTTTCGGGGGAAAGTCTCCCGCTCTCTTCTTCGAAAAGGCACCGCAGCGTTTCAGGGTCTCCATGGTATCCTCGTCGGCCTCCCTCGAGTGGATGCATATGGGCGCGCCGTAATCGACGGCCCACCTGATCTGTTTTTCGAACCAGTATATCTGCTCCTCCCTTACGGGACCGTCCTCGTAGTGGTAATCGAGACCTATCTCGCCGACGGCCACGACTTTCGGCTCCGTCAGGTAATATTCCAGGCAGCCGTAGAGAGAACTTTCGGTAAGGCCTTCTGTCTCGCTTGGATGGACTCCCACGGTCGCATAGCAAAAATCATATTTCCTCGCGGATTCCACGCATTCCATGCTGGTCTTTACAGAGGATCCTATATCCATGCAGTACCTGAGCCTCGATGCCCTGAGCTCTTCGATGAAAGCCTCTCTGTCCTCGTCGAAGGCGCTGTCCGATATATGTGAATGTGAGTCGAAAAGGATCTTTTCCATAGCCTTCCGATTATATCCTTTTCTGCATAACCTTGCAAGACTGCCGGTTTTCATCCTTTTCTCAGGGCTATTTGCCCGGAAAAGAAAAATAGCGGGGTTTATTCCTCCGAATATTTCCTTTATATACCCTGCCCGGTGTTCTACACTGTATACAGAGTTCGAGAGAGCGTTCAAAAGGGGGCTCAGGAGAGCTCGGAATCTGCGAAAGGAGGGGAAAGAAATGCTTGAAATGATTTTCGCAGTAATGATGATCAGCGTTTTCGGAAGGCTCTTCGCCTTCGGACTTCGCGCCACGTGGGGATTTGCGAGATTGGCTGCAACGATAGTATTTTTGCCCATCATACTTGCCGTCGTTCTTTTAGGCGGACTGCTGCAGATCGCGTTCCCCGTACTCGCAGTGATAGGGCTCGTATCTCTGATACGCCGCCCGAGGCAGATAGCTGAATAACGGGCACACTGCCGGAAAACAAAGGAAGGGCGGGACCGAAAGGTCCCGCTCTTTTTTTGCCCGAAAGGAAGGAAATATCCGCATATATTCCCCTCCCGAATACATTTACCGAAAGCCGCGGAGGATATATGATCATACCAGGGTGAGGGCAGGATTAAAGCCCGAGGAAAGGAGGCCTTCCATGTACAGCAGATATTTCACTGAAATCCTCGATGCCGGAACGAAGTGGTGGTCCGGCAGGATCTCCGAAGAGGACACCGCAACGCTCAACGCACTTCTCGAAAAAAGATACAAGGAGGGCTGGGAGCTGGTCACCTACGACTACGTGATGACCTACGGCCAGGTCAGATCGCAGTTCGTGATCACATACAGAAGGAGAGATGACTGGCCGATATAGCGGCAGCAAAGGGGACGGAAGGACTCATGCAAGAGTCCTTCTTTTTTTATACAAAAAGGTATATTTGCGTATATAATAGAAGAAAGCTATCGCAGACAGAACGAAGAGGTGATCATATGCCGGGACCGGGACACGGAATGGGACCGAGAGGTTTCCTGACAGAGGAAGAAAAGGCCTCTGCGCCTAAAGTTACGAAGGAGCTCATAAAAAGGATACTTTCCTATCTGAAGCCCTATGTCTTCCAATTCATAGTCGTATTCATTACAATACTGCTATCAGCAACGGTGGGACTGTTTCCTTCCATAATCACGGGAAGGATAGTGGACCAGGCCCTGGTGGGCGAGGACATGCGGCTTCTGGTGCAGCTGCTCCTCATGGCCCTTGCAGCCATGACCGTGAGCCAGCTCATAGGCATACTGGAAAGCTATATAAACGCATGGATATCCCAGCACATAATCTATGACATGAGGAACGAGATGTACAGACATCTCGAGTACATGCCTCATTCCTTCTTCACCACGGAAAAGCAGGGAGACATAATAACGAGGATGAATTCGGACATTTCCGGAGTGAGTTCTGTCGTGTCCGGCACTCTCGCATCCGTGGTAAGCAACATAGCGACCCTCGTCACCACTCTTACCGCTCTCTTCACCATGAGCTGGAAACTGGCCCTGGTGGGAATAGCCGTGGTGCCTCTCCTCATAATCCCCACCAGGAGCGCAGGAAAGAAACGCTATGCTCTCCTCACGGAAGGACAGGCCAAGCAGGATGAGATGAACCAGATAGTCAACGAGACTCTGTCCGTATCGGGTTCCCTTCTCGTCAAGATATTCACAAGAGAGGAAAAGGAATACGAGCACTTCAGAAAGGTGAACAAGGAAGTCACGGACTTCGCCATGAAAGAATCCAACAGCGGCAGATGGTTCAGAGTCGTCATGGGCATGTTCACCCAGATAGGTCCCCTTCTCATATACTTCGCAGGAGGCTATTTCATCATAAACAAGCTCGACCCGACTCTCACGGTGGGCACCATAACCGCGACGGTAGCCCTCATAAACAGGCTATATATGCCGGTCAACTCCCTGCTCAACATAGGAGTCGATTTCACCAGATCCCTTGCCCTTTTCTCGAGGATATTCGACTATCTCGACAGGGAGAACCCCATAAAGAGTCCCGAGAACGGCAAAAAGCCGGAAGTCGAGAACAGGGACATAGAATACAAACACGTTTCCTTCGGATACGAGGAAGGGAATCCCATACTCACAGATGTGAGTTTCAAAGTCCCCGGAGGAAAGATGTACGCCATAGTGGGACCTTCTGGTTCCGGAAAGTCGACCGTAGTGAACCTCATACCGAGGCTCTACGACGTCTGGGACGGAAGCGTCTCCGTGAACGGCACCGATGTGAGAGAATTCGACCTTGAGTACTTAAGGCAGAACATAGGCATGGTGACCCAGGACACCTACCTCTTCAACGGCACCATAAAGGAAAACCTTCTCTATGCAAAGGATGATGCCACGGACGAAGAGATAGAGAACGCCTGCCGGGTAGCGAACATCCACGACTTCATCGCCTCCCAGCCCGACGGCTACGACACCCAGGTGGGCAACCGGGGCCTCAAACTCTCCGGAGGCGAAAAGCAGAGGCTGTCCATAGCGAGAGTGATACTCAAAGATCCCAGCATACTCATACTCGATGAAGCCACATCGGCCCTCGACTCGATCTCCGAAAGCTCCATACAGGATGCTCTCGAGGCCATGATGAAGGGAAGGACCAGCATAGTCATAGCGCATCGTTTATCTACGATACTGAAAGCCGACAGCATCATGGTCGTTAAGGACGGTGTCATAAAGGAGCAGGGCTCTCACGACGAACTGCTTGCCCTGGGCGGAGTATACAAGGAACTCTACGAGACCCAGTTCAGGCAGGCCATAGATTACGAACAGTCCCATACCAGACGCAACCAGTTCGATACTTCCGTGCTCTCCACCCAGTACAGCGTCAGAACGATAACGGAAGAAGACATACAGGACGTATACAACCTCTGCAAGGAGAACAGGAGATATTACAGATATCTCCATGAAAGACCCTCGAAGCAAAATCTCACTGAGGTCATCACGAAACTCCCAGACGGGACCGGCATGGAAGACAAGCATTTCGTGGGCTTCTATGACGGGGACGGACATCTTGTCGCCCTCCTCGACCTGATCACAGGGTACAAGGAACCCGACGACGCCTTCATCGGCTGGTTCATAGTCGACGCCGAAATGCAGGGACAGGGCATAGGTTCCCAGATATTCGCAGATGTCAGGGCCGCACTTTCAGGATTGGGCTACGACAAGCTGCGCCTCGGGTGCATCAAGGAGAACGTGGAAGCTGAAAACTTCTGGAAAAACCAGGGCTTCAGTTTCAACGGCTTCGAAGAGCAACAGGAGAGATATACCGTAAGATATATGGAAAGAGACATCTAGGGCTGAAAATATATGACAAAGGACTGTCTCTAATGTATACTGAAACCGTGAAAGATAAGGAGGCATATCATGGGACTTTTGGATAAGCTTATCAAAGAGGGCGCGGAAGCTCTCAAGGACGTTGCCAGCGAAGAAAACAAAAAGAAAGCTCAGGAACTTTTCGGATCTCTGAAAGAGGGTCTGGAAGAACATAAGGAGGATCTCAAGAAAGCTCTGGATGAGATCAAGGAGGAATACGGCGTACCGGAAACGTCAAAACCGTCTTCGTCCTCTTCCTATGAGAAGTATTTCCCTGAAGACTACGACAGCGATACGGATCCCAGGAGCTGCAGAGAAAAGATACTCGCAGTGCTTGCCGATGAATTCCCCCGCTACGACGTAAGGGAGAACGTATCTCCGGCCGAGATAGGAGGAACGGGCAGGTTCATGAACTATTCCATAGGCGTCTATGACGGCAGGGAACCGAAGCTCTTCATCATGATCATCGGAAAGACCACGACGGCCCACAGAGAATACCGCTGGAGCCGCCAGGAAGCTGAGAAGAGAGGATATACATTCCTCAACTTCGTGGAACACTTCCCCAACCTTCCCGAATACATCAGTGAAAGACTTCACAAATATCTGTAAACAGAAAACACCGCTTAAAAGAAAGAGAAACGCAATCAGTTGCGCCTGCCGCAGGATGCAGCGCGGTCCGCATGCTTTTCACAGGCTTTGCAGGCAGCCCGGAGACCGCGTAGCTTCCGGTATCGTAAGCAATTGCTTACTTCAAAGCTTTTTCTCTTTCTTTTTTCTTTTATGGACACTCTTTTAGACTGCCTCAGGGCAAAGGAAGAATGGGAGGCTTTCCTCCTGTACAAAAAGGAAAAGAACCAGCTGAGCAGAAAAGAACAGAAACAGCTGGAGACTTTTATTGCGGAAGAAAGGTATCTTCAAAGAGCAGAGGATCTCTGCTTTTCCTATCCCGAAAAGAAGGAGATAACGAAGCTCGGTTCTTCGAAGAAAAGGACCGTATATTCCTATCCCGAGGACGAGACATGGATACTCAAGCTCCTTGCATGGAAGCTTTACAAATATGACGGCAGGATAGCGGACAGCTGCTATTCCTTCAGGAGAAGCCGTACGGCAAAGACAGCCTTCGACAGCATAAGGAAAATAACGGGGCTCGATAAAAGATACGTCCTGAAACTCGACATACACGACTATTTCAACTCCATAGACACAGAGCTGCTGCTTTCCTGCCTTTCGGAGATCATCGACGACGACCCGAAGCTCCTTTCCTTCCTCGCATATATACTTCACCAGGACAGATGCATACGTGACGGCGAGATCATCGAAGAAAAAAGAGGCGCCATGGCGGGCGTTCCTCTCGCCAGCTTTTTTGCCAACGTATATCTCAAGGACCTCGACCTTGCCTTCGAAGAAAAAGGCATACCGTACTTCAGATACTCGGACGACATGATCTTCTTTTTCGAAAGCCGTGAGGCTCTCGAAGAGGGTCTCCTGTTCACCGAAGAACTGCTCGCCAGGAAAAAGCTCACTCTCAACATGGATAAGTACAGGGTCTCTCCTCCGGGAGAAAAGTGGGAATTCCTCGGATTTTCCTATGAAGAGGGAAAGATAGACCTGTCGGACGCCACCGTGGATAAAATGAAGGGAAAGATAAGGAGAAAAGCAAGGAAACTCTACAGATGGCGCATAAAGAAGGGAGCGTCCTTCGAAAGAGCCGCTAAAGCCATGATAAGGAGCTTCGACCATAAATTCTATGACCTTACCGGCGACAACGACTTCACCTGGACGAGGTTCTACTTCCCCGTCATAAACTGCTCCGACGGTCTCAAGGAAATAGACCGGTATATGCAGCAGTACCTCCGCTACCTGTCCACGGGCAGGCACACCAAAGCCAACTACAGAGTATCCTACGAGGACCTCAAAAAACTGGGCTATACCCCTCTTGCCGCCGAATACTACAACTGGATGAAAGAAAACGAGCTGCTGAACGCAGCCCGTCATTAAGCATATTTCGGAACTCTGTTATTCGAAGTCCGGCACCGCCAGCCTTATGGCTCCCGGAACTATCTCCACCGTGAATCTGCTTTCGTAGATTATCTCTCCGTCCAGGGAATATGCGAAACCCTCCGGTGCCTCCACGTCCACTTTCTTTGCCTGTCTGTATACGACGACGTTGCTGAAGGACGGATCGTCCAGATGCTTTCCTTCCGTATAGGGACCTAAGAGCTTGGGGAAGCGCAGTCTCGAGATAGGCTTTACGAGGCACACCTCGATGAGACCGTCATCCACCTTTGCTCTGGGGGCGCACTTGAAGGAACCTCCCACGTACTGTCCGTTCGCCACGGTGCAGAGAAGGAACTTGCCGTCGGGATTCAGGAGTTCTCCGTCCGCCCAGACCTTTGCCTTGTTGTTCATGCTGGTGAAGATGGCCTTTATTATCCCCTTGGTATATGAACTCTTGCTTCCGTGACCGGTCTTTGCCCTGTCCTCGTTGACGGTTATGGCCACCGTCGTGTCGAAGCCGAAATTGACCACGTTGTTGCTGTATCTGTCTCCTACCTTGAGAAGGTCGAGAGGCCTTTCCTTTGCATGGAGTATCCTCTCCAGGTCCTCGAAGTTCTCCTGGCCGCCGAACACCTTTACGAAGTCGTTCCCTGAACCGCAGGGGTAACAGCTGACGCTGACGTTCTCCTCGCCTACCGCGCCGTTGAAGACCTCGTTTATGGTACCGTCGCCTCCGCAGGCTATGAACCGCACCTCTTCGCCCGGGTGCTCCCTGATCCATCTTTTCACGAAGGTGGTGGCGTCGCCCACTGCCCTCGTGGTATATACGCTGCACAGATCCTTTTCCGGAAGAGTGTCGACCGTTTCCTGAATCATTTTTGCTCCTTCGCCGCTTCCGGCGTAAGGGTTGACTACGAATACGTATTTCATAAGATCCTCCTTTGTTATGAGAACAGACTGAAGCCGCCGAGGCTCAGCATGCCCATGGTTATAAGAAACTCACCGAGAAGGTAAGTGATCATGACCGTAAAGTGATTTCTGAACACTATACCGGGCCTGCTGTGATACCTTACGAGGAACAGGCAGCAGTCGGAAGCAAAGAACAGCATCGCACCGAGAAGCGCCATGAGACTTCCCGTGTTCCGGAAAGTCATCAGCTGGAGCAGGGAGCACAGATTCATCGCACTGTTGCAGAACAGATAAAAGTTCATGGGCATGAGCATCTTTTTGGGCGTAGAAGGCTTGAGAAGATGTATGATCCATATGCTGATCCCGAAATATATGATGCCCATGGGGATCACGATCAGCCAGTTCGCCCTGCTTATGTCTATGTTTTCAAGATAGCTTATGATGAAAAGGAAATGGGCAAGCATGAAACTTATGCCGCCTACGACGAACCATTTGTCGCCTCTGGGGATGAGCAGAACGTCACCCAGCCAGCTGGTTATAAGAGCACAGAGAAGAAAGGGATCCACACGGGGAGCTGCGAAGACGTAGAACAGGATAAGGAAAAGCAGAAGGAAAGGTTTGGTCCTTGCCCTTTTTATCCTGTCGTTGTTCCAGCTGTCTTTCAGGTGTATTGCACTGGCCAGTATGAACAGCGCGAGGAAGATATATTTCATAACGCACCTCAGATGACACGTGAAATAACATATCATATATAATAATATCACAAAGGATGGATCCAGGCATAGTGGAAAACAAATAACTGTTATTGTATAATATTCGTGTCAGACAACGATAGATCGATAATTAATCGCAGGAGGTATATCGATGGCAGAAAATATCAGTTTTGAAAAAGCAAAGGAAGCAGTAAGAGAACTCACCGGCCGTGCAGAAGAGATGCTCAAGGATCCATCCAAGGTAGAAGAGATGCTTCAGCAGCTCGAAGCAAAAATGAAGGCTGTCCCGACCATCGGAGAAGCTCTTTCAAGGCTCCCGCTCATGATATCCATGATAAGGGCTTACATTCGCAAGGAGTATACAGCTGTTCCGACAAAGACCATAGCAAGCATGCTCGGAGCAGTGCTCTATCTTCTCATCGGCAAGGATCTCATCCCCGACAGGACTCCTCTCATAGGACTGGCGGACGATATAGCAGCAGTAGGTGTGGCTCTGAAGCTGAACGAAGGCGAGCTCAATACCTACTCCGCCTGGAGGATCGAACAGGGCATAGCATAACCCGAGACCAAAAACAATAAGAGGGTGTTCTGAAACGAACACCCTCTTTTGGTTTTCTTGATTGATCACGCCCCGATGCGCTGCACGCTTTGGGGATTAAAGATTTTTCTTCACAGGAATCTTGACAGAAATTCCCTCGTTCTCGGATTCTTGGGATCCACCATTATCTCCTTCGGATCTCCTTCTTCCGCGATCACGCCGTCCGCCATATACACCACGTGGGAACTGACGTCTCTTGCAAAGCCCATTTCGTGGGTCACGACCAACATGGTCATCCCCTCTTCTGCGAGTGACCTCATTACGGCGAGCACCTCTCCCACCATTTCCGGATCGAGAGCCGAGGTCGGCTCGTCGAAGAGCAGTATCTCGGGCTTCATGGAAAGCGCTCTGGCTATGGCGACCCTCTGCTTCTGACCTCCCGATATCTGCCTCGGCAGCGCGTTTATATACGGCGTCATACCTACCTTTCCAAGGTAGTAAAGAGCCGTGTTCCTGGCTTCTTCTTTCGGTATCTTCAGGACCCTCTGCTGACCTATGATGCAGTTGTCGAGCACCGTCATATTGTTGAACAGATTGAAGCTCTGGAAGACCATCCCGACCTTCGCCCTGTAGGCGCTCTGGCTCACTCCGCCCTTCGTCACGTCTTTTCCGTGGAAGAGTATCTCCCCGCTGCTCGGAGTCTCGAGCAGGTTGATGCAGCGAAGAAGTGTGGATTTTCCGCTTCCCGAAGCTCCTATGATGCTCGTCACGTCTCCCTGGCTCACGTTGAAATCTATGTCTTTCAGGACCTCGTTCTTTCCGAAGAATTTGGAAAGATGACGGATCTCAAGGATATGCTCACTCATTCGTTCCCGCCTCCTTTCCTTCTGCTTCGTATTTTTCCTTTCCGAACTCCTTGCTCTTCTCATCGAAGGGAGAACCCTTGGCCGGGCTGTTGTATGTTCCCGCCGCCATGACCAGCTGATCCCCCGCTGCAAGCTCGTAACTGTCGGAACCCGCAAGCTTCTTTTCGACCCATCTGAGGAGGAAGGAAGCGATGAGAGTCATGCACAGATATCCCAGCATCTCTATGGCAGCCGAGGGGAAATATTTGTATACGGCCCCCGCGACCATCCTGTGCGAGGCGAAGAAATCGGCAAAGCCTATTATGAACATTACCGAGGTGTCCTTCACGTTGATGATGTAGTTGTTGCCTATCTGAGGCATGATATTGCGAAGAGCCTGGGGTAGTATGACGTAGAGCATGGTCTGGAAGTGGTTCATGCCTATGGCCTTCGCTCCTTCGGTCTGGCCCACGTCTATGGACATGATGCCGCCCCTTACAGATTCGGCCATGTACGCACCGGTATTTACGGATACCACTATGAGGCTGACAGCCCATATGCTCTTGAAAACGTGACCGAAAAAGTACGGGATGCCGTAGTAGATGAACACCGCCTGGAGTATCATGGGAGTTCCCCTGAAGACTTCCACGTATACACGTATAAGGACCCTCAGGAGCCCCAGAAAAAATCTCTTGAATATATTGTCGGTCTTCGTGCAGGGTATAGTCTGAAGTATACCGCAGATGAAACCTATCACGCAGCCGAAGAAGGTCGCCGCCACTGCGAGCAGCAGGGTGTTCTTCATGCCCCTGAGGTAAACGTTTCCGTATTTAGCCCACAGGGACCCTATGTCAGAAATAAACTGTGAAAACATTCAGATCTCCGAAATAAAAGGTATGACCGTCGGTACTTTTACGGCATATCCTTTTCAAAGCCTGACCCGGGACGAAACGCCCCGGGCCTGAAAAGTATGAAAAAGCATCAGCCGGATTTGTTACTCGCTCAGGGGCTGGATCCTGATAGCCTGCTCCATGAGGGCGTTGAAGTCTTCAGCGCTGAGAGTGCTGAGATATGCGTCTATTGCCTCTCTCAGGGCCGTATTGCCCTTCTGTACGGAGACTCCGATATTGATGTCGCCGTCAGATGCCACGAAATTGTCGTCCGAACCGTTGAAGTCGAGAAGCACGAGCTCCGGGAAGGCCAGGACCGCAGCCTGAGCCGTGGGATAGTCCGTGCATACGAAGTCGACCGTACCGGATACTACCGCGTTTATCATATCGGGCGCCGTTGCCATCGCTTCCCTGATATTGGCTCCCGGTATCTGCGGAAGCATCGCGTCATACCAAATGGTCTCGAGCTGGCTCGTGCAGCTGCCGCCTGAAAGATCTGCAAGTCCATGGGCGTTTGCAAAGGGACTGTCGTTCCTCGCAAGGCATACTATGGTCGCATAGAGATAGGGGCCTGCAAAGTCCACGGACTCCATGCGTTCTTCGGTCATGGACTGACCGGCGATGACCGCGTCATATACTCCGGATATGACTCCGGGGACCAGTGAATCCCAGTCTGTCTGTACGACTTCGAGCTGCCATCCGTTGAATTCGCAGATAGCCTTGGCCATCATAACGTCATAACCGTTGGCGAAAAGCGGGCTGTCCTTGATGGGTACAGCTCCGTTGGAATCGTCGGGCTGCGACCAGTTGTAAGGCGCATATGCGCACTCCATGGCTACAGTGAGGACACCGTCCTCGAGTCCGGGGATGGCGTTTTCGTTTCCGCCGTTGTTCCCGCCGTTGTTTCCGCATGCCGCAAGACTGAATACCAGCAGCAGGGCCGTAAGTAATGCAATGATTCTTCTCATTTTCTTTCTCCTTTTGTGATCCTAAAAAAATCGAGCCATGACCTATCATGACTCGACATATACAAAAGGATACGTTTTCATCAAGACAGCTCTCCGCCGTTTCCGGCGACAGTCGGACGGATGTTCTCCGTTCGCCCAGGCAGGAATGAGATCTAGAGGGCCTCATTCTTCCTTCGGCGGCATCCCCTTTCGCTTCCGATCTCCCTAAAGACCCTGCATGGAAACTACTCTTGTTTGCCGCGCCTCTATCATGGTTTTTAAATATTGGTGATACTTTAGTCCCTGAACACAAATTTGTCAAGGACTTTTTTATAAAAATGTTCGTTATTCCGCTTCTTCCTCGGTTTTTGCGTTCTTTATCGCTTCAGCCTCGGCCTTCTGGATATCGGGGAACACGGAAAGCATGGGTTCCAGATCCTTTCCGTGCAGCTTTCTGTCCACGTAGTTTTTGGTGCATTTCATGACCATGGGCGAAAGGACCAGAACGCCGATGAGGTTCGGTATCATCATGAGTCCGTTGAAGGTGTCGGATATGTCCCAGGCCAGCTGGGCTTTCATCACGGAGCCGAGGAACACGACCACCACGAAGGCAAGTCTGTAGGGAAGCACAGATTTTTCTCCGAAGAGATACTGGCAGGCCGTGGCGCCGTAATGGCTCCATCCGAGGACCGTGGAATATGCGAAGAGCAGTATGGCGAGAGCTATGAACATGGCTCCTGCCTTGCCGAACACCTGAGAGAAAGCATAGCTCATATATGTAGAGGACGCGATCTCTGCGCCTGCCGCAGAGACTTCTCCGGTCGCAAGGTCCATGACTCCCGAGCCGAGTATGGTCAGAGCTGTCAGGGTACAGACTATGATGGTGTCCGCGAACACCTCGAATATGCCCCACATGCCCTGTCTTACAGGCTCCTTCACGTTGGAGCTCGAGTGTACCATTACGGACGATCCGAGACCTGCTTCATTGGAGAAGACTCCTCTCTTGAATCCCCATTTCATTGCGGCTGCTATGCCGGCACCGATGCCTCCGCCAACCGCTGCTTTTACGGAGAAGGCGCATCTGAATATGGAACCGAATATGGCCGGTATCAGAGCAACGTTTTTGAATATGATCACGAAAGTCCCTATGAAGTAGAGCACCACCATGAAGGGCACAAGTTTTTCGGTTATGGCGGCGACCCTCTTGAGTCCGCCGATGATGACTGCGCCCACTGCGATGACAAGGACTATCCCGGTGATATACGTCGGCACTCCGAACGCGTTCTCGACGTTGGATACCATGGAGTTGACCTGGCTCATGTTCCCTATACCGAAGGATGCGAGGAAGCAGAAAAAGCTGAACAGCACAGCAAGTACCGCGCCTATCGTTTTGCAGCCCTTCTTCGATCCGAGACCGTCCTTGAGGTAGTACATGGCGCCTCCGTGCCACTCTCCCTTGCTGTCCTTGCGGCGATAGAGTATACCGAGAACGTTCTCTGAATAGTTCGTCATCATTCCGAAAAAGGCTATGAGCCACATCCAGAACACGGCTCCGGGACCGCCTGCGGCGATGGCTC
>JAEEGL013794204.1_pt1 | contig 13742 bp, 10 predicted proteins | sample 9134231 | NCBI WGS metagenome assembly JAEEGL01 (sample SAMN16246548, study PRJNA631951) | gut metagenome | biome: gut microbiome; feature: rumen; material: fiber-attached | host: Bos | place: Iran: Karaj | collected 2018-10 | reverse complement strand
TCGGGAGCGGGAACCGAGACGAATTTGGTCACGGCGTGCGCCCCACAGGCAAGGATCGAATGGATCTCTTCCATCATATAAATATTGTATAATCCCTCGTGTCCCGGCTTCGACCATCCGACATTTTCCAGATTTCCCACGGTGTTTTTCTGTCTGTACATATAGTAGGGGATGTATCCCGCTCCCGGAAGTGCTTCCTCCGCGTATCCGACGGAAAGCGCCGCCGTAAGGGAGGAGGGGTCAAACCTGCCTTCCGCGCGGAAATCCGAAGATTTTTTCACCGAGAACGTGTGGACCGTGATGTTTTCGGGATCCAGCGCGACGATCCCGTCCAGCGTCTCCCGGAAGGAATCGTGGGTATCTGCGGGAAGTCCCGCGATCAGATCCGCATTGATGTCCCTTATACCGCTCTCCCGCGCGATGCGGTACGCCTCGAAAAACATCTCCGGCGTATGGGCGCGTCCGATCGCCGCCAGGACTTCGGGATTCAGGGACTGCGGATTGACGCTCACGCGGGTGACGCCGAAATCCGCGGCTGCTTTCATCTTACGGGGCGTGATGGTATCCGGCCGTCCCGCTTCGAGCGTATATTCCGCCGGGGCTGCGCCTGCTGCGTCGAGGTTTTTCCGGATCCTCTCGAGCAGTACGACGAGCTGATCTTCCGAGAGGACCGTCGGCGTCCCTCCCCCGATATATACGGAGGCGATCTTCAGACCGTTTTCGCGGATGACGGAAAACACGCCGTCTATGTCGTTCCCCAGCGCTTCGAGATATTCCGGGATCAGCTTCAGCAGGCTCTTCGAGGTATAGGAGACAAAGGAACAGTAGGCGCACCGGGTGGGACAGAACGGGATCCCGATATACACGCTGCACGCCCTTCTGAGCTCCGGCGTGACGAGAGCGGACTCCGCGCGGGATACGGCGACGGCAAGCTCCGCTTTTCCCCGTTCGGTCAGATAATCCCTTGCGATCGCGGCAGCCGTTTCCGCGGGAGAATATCCGGCGGCAAGCAGTTCCGTCGCCACCTTCGCCGGGCGCACTCCCGTCATGATCCCCCACGGAGGCCGGATACCGGTGAGCTTTCTCCCGGCATTCAAAAAAGCCTCTCCGGCGGCCAGTTTCCGTACGCGGTCGGGGTCCCCGTTTCCCGCCGTCCAGGGAGAACGGGCGGATCCGGCGGTCTCGCGCTGTCCACCTCCGTCCGGGGAGAGAAGACGGACGGAAGCGGTCACTCCGTCTCCGTCCTCCTCCAGTGCGATCCACGCTTCCGGCACGTCCGCGCCGGGTTTTTCCCCCTCGGGGAATTTCACTCCGGGGAAAAAGATCATGGCAAGGGTCTGCACATAATACGGCTTCAGGCCCCCGTCGATGTGAAGAATCATGCGCTCATCCCCTCTTCGGCTGTTTCAGGACACCTGAGTCGAGCTGCATGGTGACGGGACCGTCGTTGACGATCTCCACCAGCATATCCGCGCCGAAGCGCCCAGTGGATACGCTGCCGACAAGGGTCCTCATCCGGGCGGTGAAGTCCTCGTAGAGCGGGATCGCCTGTTCCGGGCGAGCGGCATTCAGATAGTCGGGACGGTTGCCCTTGCGGTAGGAGGCGCACAGGGTGAACTGCGAAACCACGATCACGCCTCCGCCCACGTCGGTGACGGAAAGATTCATTTTCCCCTCGTCGTCGGAGAAGATCCGGAGTTTGGCGATCTTTTCCGCGAGAAGCCTTCCGTCCTCTTCCGTGTCCTCCGTCGTCACGCCGAGCAGGACGAGGATCCCCTTTCCGGGGCATTCGGCGAGCACTTCCCCTTCGGACGTGACCTTTCCCCGGGCAATACGCTGTATCAGTGCGAGCATGGCATAACCCTCTGTTTTTTCACGCGCTTCCTCTCTCGATGCTCCGCACGTGCGGGACCTGTTTCAGGCGCGAGAGAATGGAGTTGTAATGTTCGATATTCTTGCATCCCACGGTCAGCTGGATGATGATGTCGTCGTCGGTCCGCTTCCTCGTATTGATGCCGAGCAGCGTCACCTTCATATCCGCGAGCGCGGTCGTCACGTTCGAAAGGAGCCGGATGTCGTTTTCCGCGTAGATCTGCAGCCCGACTTCGTAGACCGGCTTTGTGGAACCCGTGAATTCCTCGACGTCCCATTCCGCGCGGACCCAGCGGTCGGCCTGGTCCGGTTTCGCAAGTCCCGCCGCCACGTTCGGGCAGTCCCGCTTGTGAATGGAGATCCCGAACCCCTTGGTGACGAATCCGATGACTTCGTCTCCGGGGAGCGGGTTGCAGCATTTGGCAAATTTGACCTCGCAGCCGTACTCCCCGTCCACGATGATGCCGCCCGTCCCGTGCTTCCGGATCTGTCCCGTCTGAACCTGGCCGGCGTCCGTAACCGGAGCGTCCTCGTCCGGCTTCACGACCCGCTCGTATTCCTGACGCAGTCTCGTCGTGACCTTGGTCATGGCGACTCCGCCGTATCCGACGGAGTTGTACAGGTCCTCCACATCCGCCATGCCGAGCTTGTGCGCCGTGGCGGTCACGATCTCTTCCGTCTGCGCTTCGTTCGGCTTCAGGCGGAACCTGCCGAGCAGACGTTCGATCTCTGCCTGGCCGATCTTGATGTTCTCGGGCCGCTTTTCTTTCTTGAACCACTGCCGGATCTTCGCGCGCGCTTCGCTGGTCTTGACGATCTTCAGCCAGTCGCGGCTCGGTCCCTTGGATGCGGAGGACGTCAGCACCTCCACGATGTCGCCCGTCTGCGGGACCCGGTCGATGGGCGCGATCATCCCGTTGATCTTCGCGCCGACCATCCGGTTGCCGACCTGGGAGTGGATCGCGTAGGCAAAGTCGATCAGGGTGGAGTTCTGCGGCAGGGCGATCACGTCCCCCTTCGGCGTGAAAACGAACGTCTCGTCGGAGAAGATATCGATCTTCAGCGCCTGCATGAAGTCTTCGGTATCCGTCGCGCTGTTTTCCGCGTCGATGAGCTTGGAGATCCACGCGAGCTTCTTGTCGATCTCCTCCTTGCTCTTGGCGCCGGTTTTATACTTCCAGTGCGCCGCGATACCGAACTCCGCGACCTGATGCATCTCGCGCGTCCGGATCTGCACCTCGAAGGGAATTCCGTCGCGTCCGATCACGGTCGTATGGAGGGACTGGTACATATTGGGCTTCGGGGTGGAGATATAATCCTTGAACCGTCCCGGGATGGACTTGAAGAGCTCGTGGATGATGCCGAGCGCGGTATAGCACTCGAGCTCCGTCCCCACGATGATCCGGATGGCGTAAAAGTCGTAGATCTCGTCGAAGCTCTTGTTCTGGTTGAACATCTTCCGGTAGATGGAGTAAACCGTCTTGACGCGGCCCTCCAGCGTGAAGTTGATCCCGTATTCTTCGAGCTTCTCGGCCACATACGCCCTGGTGTTCTCGATGAAGTTCTGGTTCTGCCCGTATTTCCGCTCGATGTCCGCCGACACCTCCGCATACCCGATCGGATCCAGATAGGACAGCGCGAGATTTTCAAGCTCCTGCTTGATGCGCTGCATACCGAGACGGTGCGCGAGCGGCGCGTAGACGTGCATGGTTTCGAGGGCGGTCGCCCTGCGCTTGTTTTCGGGTTTGACACCGAGGGTGCGCATGTTGTGCAGGCGGTCGCAGAGTTTGATGAAGATGACCCGGATGTCCTTCGACATGGCGAGAAGCATCTTGCGGATGTTCTCGATGTTGGCTTCTTCCTTGTCTTCCACGTTGATGGCCTTCATTTTTGTCAGGCCGTCCACGAGCATGGCCACGTCGTTGCCGAAGCGGTTCCGGATGATGTCGATGCTCGTTTTGTCCGGGCAGTCCTCCACCGTGTCGTGTAAGAACGCCGCGCAGATGGAATCGGTGTCCAGCCCGAGCGAAGCGACGATCTCCGCCACCGCGAGCGGATGGGAAATATAGGGCTCTCCGCTTACCCGGTACTGCCCCGCGTGCAGATTCTTCGCGTAAAGGTACGCCCGTTCCAGCTTCTCGATATCGTAGTGTTTTTCGCTGGCCCGGATCATGGCGAGCAGAGGCCCGAGTTCCACGAACGCGTCGTCGGATCTTTTCTCCGGCGCGGGAGTCAAAGTTGTCTGGTTTTGTTCGTCAGCCATATGTCAGCCTTCCAAATCCTTGCTCAGCCTCTTCATGATCCCCGCGCTCGTCAGGTCCACTTTCTCCGTCCGGCCGACGGCGCGGAACGCAAACAGTTCCCTGTCCTCCGACAGCCTCGTCACCTGAAAGAGTCCGAGTTCGCGGAAGGTCAGAAGAATCACCTTCAGCTTCGTATACCCGATGTTCCTGCCTCCGGTCGCCGCGAGATACCCCAGTCCGCGGATGGTGAACGCGTCGCGGTCGACCTTCAGTTCCCGCCGGATGATCGTATAGACGGCGGCAAAATCTTCCCTGCACGGCAGGACGGCTTCGGGAGGCGCGATCCCCCGCAGAGGCTGCCCTTCCCGCAGACGCTCATACCAGTCCCGGTCGCGCCGCTCCGTTTCCATCTGTGCTTCGGCCAGGCGCACGTCCCGGACGAGAAGCTGCAGATTCCGCTGATTCCCGAAATCGTTGATGTCCAGCGTGAACATCACGTCCGCCGTATCGCCCGGATACAGATCGATCTCCTGAATCGTGCTGCGGAAGCACATGGCCGTGACCGTCACGCCGCCCGCTTTGAGCAGCAGCCTCGTGTGCTTTCCTCCGCCGACCGACGCAACGTCCGCGATCCGCGCCTGTTTCAGCACGAAGACCGGGATGGGATTGGACACGCCGTACGGTTCGAGTCGGTACAGTTCTGCTGCCTGATCCAGCGTGAGGTCCGCGGGGGTCAGTTCGCATTCCGCGTCGAGCTGCGGGGTGAGGTCCCGGTCCGCGAGGGCTTTTCGCGCGTAATCGTTCAGACGCTGCCGGAACGCTTCGAGATTCTCCCGCTTGACCGTGAGGCCGGCAGCCAGTTCGTGTCCGCCGAATTTCTCGAGCAGGTCGGAACAGGAATTCAGCGCTTCGACCAGATTCATCCCCTTGACGGAACGGCCTGATCCTTTGCCCGGGTCTTCACCGGATTTGACTTCTCCCGTCCCCTCGAAGGAGACGAGGATGGAGGGACATCCGTATTTTTCCGTGATCCGGGAAGCCACGATGCCGATGATCCCGTGATGCCAGTTTTCCGCGTCCAGTACGATGACGGGATCGCGCTTGAAATCGTGCTTCACGGCGATCATGGCGTACGCTTCTTCCATGATCTTGTTCTCTTCCGCCTGACGTTCCCGGTTGATCTCACACAGATGGCGGGCCATCGGAGCGGCTTCCTCGCGCGTCTTTGCCAGAAGCAGTTCCACGGCGAGGGACGCGTCCCGGATGCGTCCGGCGGCGTTGAGGCGGGGTGCGATGGTATACCCGATATAGGAGGCGGTGATCTTTCTCCTGCCCGGCGCTTTCGATTCCTCCCGCGTCGCCTCCATGAGTTCAAGCAGCCCCGGCCGCGTCGTATGCTCGATCAGGGAAAGGCCGTAGCTGACGATCAGCCGGTTTTCGTCCCGGACGGGCATGACGTCCGCCACCGTGCCGATCGCCACGAGATCGCCGTAATCCCGCGAGATCCTGCGCACGCAGTCCACGATATTGTCCTCCGGTGAGAAAACGGCCTCAAGCGCGCAGAGCAGCTTGAAAACCACGCCCACGCCCGCAAGCTCCTTGAACGGATAGGAGCAGTCCGGACGGCGCGGGTTCACGACTGCCTCGCAGACGGGCAGATCCTCGTGACATTCGTGGTGATCGGTCACGATCACGTCCACGCCGAGTTCCCGCGCGACCGCGGCTTCGGCTCCCGCGGTGATCCCGGTGTCCACCGTAATGATCAGGCGGCATCCGTCCTCCGCCAGCTTGCGGACCGCGTTCTCCGACACACCGTAGCCTTCCCCGTTCCGGCAGGGAATATAATAGGCGACGTCCGCGCCGCGGGAAGCAAGATACAGATACAGACAGGTGACCGAAGTCACGCCGTCCACGTCGTAATCCCCGTAGACGACGATCTTTTCCCCGGAATCCACAGCGTCCGCGATCCGGGCCGCCGCGCAGTCCATGTCCTTCATCAGGAAGGGGTCGTGCAGCTGCTCCTCCTCTTTTCCGAGAAAGCGCGCCGCTTCCTCGGGCGTTTCGCAGCCGCGGTTCATGAGCAGCTGCGCCGTGGGCATGCGGATGTTCAGCGCGTCCGCGATGGTTTTTACCGCCGGATCCAAAGCGAGATCGGCGGCGCTCTTCATGATGTTCCAATGATTCCTGTACAGCATTATTCCGTTCGCTCTCTTATATTATATAGATTTTTTACCAGTCATTCGCTGCGGTCCGCGTCCGGTCCCGCGATCTTCGAGACGATGCGGATCCGGGGCAGGTTTTGTTTCTGCCTTCGGTCGACAGTTCCGATCAGAATGAACGACAGGATGAATCCGGCGGCTCCCGCGATCAGTCCGGGACCTTCGCCTCCGAACAGCCTGCTTCCGAGGAAGAAGAACAGAGCGCATACGGCCAGCGGAAAAAGAAATACAAGCGCAGCCGTCGAAAGCACGGCGCCGCTGTCGGATTCGACCTCGACGAGATCCCCCTCCGCCGCGCCTATCTCATTCACGGCTTTTGCCGTCATCGGTCTGCTGTCCCCCACGATCCCCGTGATGGCGCAGTGGCCGCCGCAGCCCCCGCTCTTTTCGCATCCGTCGCACATGGACGAACGCGTCACTTCCACCGTCGCCACGGCGCCTTCCACCGCAACGACCTTCGCTCTCTGTCTCATTTCCGTCTCATTTCTGTTGAAGATAATATAATATATTATTCGGACCCGGTTCTTCCGCACGGTCTGTGCGCCGCCATCAGCTTCTGCGCGGCGCGGATCCCGTCCACCGCAGCGGACACGATCCCTCCGGCGTATCCCGCGCCTTCGCCGCACGGATAGATCCCCGGCTTTCCGACGGCGCATCCGTCCTCCCCGCGCAGGATCCGCACGGGAGAAGAAGTGCGTGTCTCGATCCCGGTCAGCGGCACCGCCGGATCGTCGTATCCTTTCAGTTTCCGCCCGAAATCCGCGAGTCCTTCCCGGAGCATTTCCGTCACAAACGGCGGGAACAGCGCGGCAAAATCCGCGTTTTTCACGCAGGCATTCCGATAGGTGGGAACGATTTTCGAGTACTCCGTCCCGCTCTTTCCGGCAAGAAGGTCGCCGACGGTCTGATACGGCGCGGCGTAGCTTCTTCCCCCGGCAGCGAACGCCGCCCTCTCCAGACCGCGCTGAAACGCGATGGCTCCGAGGGGGGATCCGCCGAAATCCGACGGATGTACGGAGACGCAGACCGCCGCGTTGGCGTTCTTTCCGTCCCGGGCTCTTTCGCTCATGCCGTTCGTCACGACGCCGCCTTCCTCGCTGGCGGAAGGAACCACCGTTCCTCCCGGACACATGCAGAAGGTATAGCACCCGCGGTCCCCCCTCCGGAAAGAGAGCTGGTATTCCCCCCTGCCGAGCACGGGATCGCCTGCGTATTCGTGGAACAGAGCCTCGTCGATATCTTTCTGCAGATGCTCGGCCCGCACGCCGACCGAGAAAGGTTTCGCTTCCACGGCAAATCCGGTTCCGATGAGTTCGCCGACGGTATCGCGCGCGCTGTGTCCCGTCGCCAGGATCAGCGCGTCCCAGGGGATACTCTCCCCGCCCGCCGTCAATCTGCCGTCCCCGATGCCTCGGACCGCCGCATGATACCGAATCTCCCCGCCGAGCTGACGGATCTTCCGGTCGGCGTTTTCCACCACGGTCCGGAGGACGTCCGTCCCGATGTGCGGCTTCGCCTTATACAGGATATCCTCCGGCGCGCCGAGCGTGCGGAAGGTTTTCAAAACCCATGCGACCAGGGGATCCCCGATCCGTGTGGTGAGCTTGCCGTCGGAAAAGGTCCCCGCGCCGCCCGCGCCGAACTGCACGTTGTTTTCCGGATCGAGCACGCCGTCGCGGATGAACCGCTCCACGGCGGCAGTCCGTTCCTTTACGTCGGCGCCTCGTTCGAGGATGAGCGGAGCGTAGCCTTCCTCCGCCAAAATCAGACCCGCGAACATCCCGGCCGGTCCGAATCCCGCGATCACGGGACGGTGCAGAAGAGGCGCTCCCCCCTTCGTCCGGTCCACCTCCGGCTCGGAGCAGATCCGGACGGAACCTCCGCGCTCCGCAGACGAGGCGATCCTTTCGCGCGTCCGGGAACTTTCTTCGATTTCGGCAATGACGGAATATACGAACGAAATTTCCCCATGCCGCGCGTCGACGGATTTCCGAGCGATTTTCAGGTTTTCGGCCTTCGCTCCGGTTTCCCGCCGGATCTTATCCGCGGCTTTCGCAAGCGCCGCCGCGTCCGCTTCCGGTCCGGTCCGTCCGGGGGAGTAAGAAATGCGGATCCCGCCCGCTTCCAGTCGGATCTGTTTCATCATCCGCTGTTCCGCAGTACCTTTATCCCGTAGGAACCGAGCACCAGCACTTCTCCTTCGTCCGCCGAAGGCACTTTGACACTGAGCTTGTATTTCGAATCGGCCAGGACTTTATACGAGGACATGTCGAGATGCAGTTCCAGATCCTCTTCGGTGAGAGATTCGAGAAACTCCGTGTTCCCCATCAGCCTCACGTCGATGTTCGCGCGGTCCAGTTCATAATCGAGGTTTGCCTTGATGTCTTCCGGCGTGTCGTCAATGATCTCGGTGGAGGGAATGCTGAACACCTTCGTGCCGATGGAAGGATCGACCGTGACGGTGATTTCCGCCTCAGCCGGAGCGACGGTCACCCCCTCCGCCGGCTCAAGCTGAACTGTCTTGCGGAGGACCAGTTCTCCGTTTTCGAATGCCTGGCTTTCATCGATCCTGACCGGCTCGAGAAGGACGACCTGTTCCATCACATCCCTTTCTCCCGACAGCGTGACGGTCGAAGGATTCAGTTTGACGGAAGCGTTCGAACTGTTCAAAAAGCCATCTTCAAACATTACGTCCACGCTTTTGGTGACTTCTTTCTTCACGGGGATCGTCACCGCGATCTGGTTCGGGGAATAATTGATCTTGGTCGATTCGAACACCTCCCCGTTTTCATCCAGCAGTTCCACGTCCCCCATCACGGTCTCCGTCCACTGCACGTCGGCCAGGTCCACGTTGAGCCGCACGGACTGGATCTTCACGACTTCCTGTTTGGGGCCGATGATGGTGACCGCGTTCGTGACCAGCTTCGCCATGCTGTAATCGTAGGTACATCCCTCCGCGGGATTGGAATTGTTGTCCCAGAACGGCGTCACGTCAAGATTCACGACCATCTGTTCGTCCGCGTCCACGAATATGGTCTTCATGGACTGCGACAACACCGTGCATCCGTCCGGCGCCTTGACCTTGACTTCGATCGCGGTCCGACCGCTTTTCTGTACCTGATTGAGGTCCGCGTACGCCGTGATCTTGTCGGTCTCATAGGTTTTCGGCAGGGCGCTGTACTTTCCCGAAAGCGTGACGGAAATGACGTTCCCCTCTCCGGAGTAGAGCGAAAGCCCTCTTTCCCCGAGTTCGTCCTTATGCGTCAGCGTCACGGGGATATTGTCGTATGTTTCGTCGAAGCCGCTCGATTCGTTGATTCTCACATAGCACCACAGCGCGTAGGAGGCGAGGAAGCAGGCGAGCCAGACAGCCAGGTTTTTCAGACTGAAACGGGCGATGGTCCTGTTTTTCCGTTCATTTCCGGACTTATTCATCGCTCTTCGTGCCTCCTTTCCGATCCGCCTTCTTTTTCTCGCCGCCGGGGATCTTCTCCCGCACGAGCTGGATGAGGTCGAAGCGTTTCCGATCTCCTTCGCCGATGAGCTGTTCCGTCAGAAATTCGCGCAGTTTTTCCGGCGTGTAGCCGCGCGTCAGCTTTCCTTCCACCGCCGTGGAAATGACGCCGGTCTCTTCCGACACGATCACGACTACGGCGTCGCTGTTTTCGCTCATGCCGATGCCGGCTCTGTGCCTCGTGCCGAGGTCCTTGATGATATCCGGGTTGGAGGACAAAGGCAAAAGACACCCCGCCGCATGGATACGCCCGTCCCGGATGATCATGGCTCCGTCGTGCAGAGGCGCTTTGTTGTAAAAGATGTTTTTTATCAGAAACGCGGCAGGATAGGCGTCGACGACCGTTCCCGTCAGAATCAGATCCCCGAGTTTGGTGTTGCGCTCAAAGACGATCAGCGCGCCGGTCCTCGATTCGGACAGATCTCCCGCAGCCTGCGTCACCTCGCCGATCATGACCATGAGGGCGTCCGCGCTTTTCACTTCGCTGAAGGACTTGAAACCGCGGATCGGGCTCGCGCCGACCTTCTCCAGCATGGAGCGGATCTCCGGCTGAAACAGAACGACGATCAGGATGACGCCGATTTGGAACAGGTTTCCGAGAAGGAACCTGAGCAGGTACATATCGAGAAGATAGGAAATGAAATAGACGGGGATCAGGATCAGAATGCCCATGGCAAGCCTGCCCGCGCGTCTCTCCCAGATGAACCTGACGAGCATGTACAGAAGGATGGAGACAAAAAGCAGATCGATCCAGTCCATGATATGCGGAGGAAAGGGCAGGTTGAGATTCGCCCAGAAGACGGAAATCTTCTCGAACAGGGCTGACAGAACGCCTCCCCGGACCTCCGGATCTGCCGTCAGAAAACCAGGATGCAAGGAAACACCTCCCCGATGACAGGATTGTTTTATTATATCATACGGAAACGTTTTTTTCAAATCTTTTTTCGTGAATTTCCCGGAACAGGGCAAAAAATTTTTCCCATCTTCACGAGAAAAAGAGGATGGGCCCGAAAAAACGCGGAAGCTGTGCCAAGTCTCACAAAAGAACCCTGAATATCCCCGGTATATTTATGCACCTCTGTTTACAATTCCCTCTTTCTTTTTCCGCCGAAATGTGATATAATGGCAGAAACTATTCAAAAGGGAGGAGCCATGGTCAACCGGCTCGTAAAACCCTGCACCCTGATCGTCGGCCACTACGGAAGCGGAAAGACCAATTTCGCCGTCAACCTTGCCCTGACGGTCAGGCGCGTCAGTCCGGACCTTCCCGTGCGCATCGCCGATCTGGATACCGTCAACCCGTACTTCCGCACTGCGGACGCGGCCGAAATGCTGCGCTCCCGCGGCGTGATCCCGCTTCTGCCGGAGTTTGCCAATTCCAACGTGGACATCCCGATGATCCCTTCCGCGCTCCGTGCGGCGGTGCGCGCCGAAGGCTTCACTGCCGTCGACGTGGGCGGGGACGACGGGGCGGTCGCGCTCGGCATGTTCCGTCAGGATCTTATGTCGGTCGATACGGCGGTTTTCTTTGTGGTGAACCGGTTCCGGCCGCTCATCTCAACGCCGGAAGGCGCGCGGGACTGCATGGAGGAAATCGAGGAAGCCGCGGGGCTCAGATGTACGGCTTTGGTGAACAATTCGAATCTCGGCGCGGAGACGACGGCAGTAGACATTCTTTCTTCCGTATCCTACGCGCATGAATGCGCGGAACTCTGTTCCCTGCCCCTGTTCGCTCACTGCTGGATGCCGGCGCAGGTCCCCCGTCTTCCCGAAGCCTTCGCGGAAGCGGGTCTCGGAGACGAGCCGCTCTTCCCCATGGAACAGGCGACAAAGCGCCTGTTCTGAAAAATCAAGGAGGAATACGATGAATAAAGTTACATTCAGGACCGATCGCTGCAAGGGATGCGGTCTCTGCGCGTCGGTATGTCCGAAAAAGATCATCGCGCTGGACACCTCCGCGCTGAACGCAAAGGGGTATCATCCCGCCGTCATCACGGATCAGGAAAAGTGCATCGCCTGCGCCATGTGCGCGACCATGTGCCCGGACTGCGTGATCAAGGTCGAAAAAGACGTCTGAGGGAGGAAGAACATGTCTGAAAAGGTATTGATGAAGGGCAACGAAGCCATCGCGGAAGCGGCCATCGCCGCGGGCTGCCTCTATTTCTTCGGGTATCCGATCACGCCCCAGACCGAGGTCGCGGAATACATGGCCCGCCGTCTCCCGAAGGTGGGCGGTCTGTGTCTGCAGGCGGAGAGCGAAGTGGCCGCCATCAACATGCTGATGGGAGCGTCCGCTTCCGGCACGCGCGCCATGACCTCCTCCTCTTCCCCCGGGATTTCCCTCAAATCCGAAGGGATCTCCTACATCGCGGGCTGCGATCTTCCCTGCCTCATCGTGAACGTCCAGCGCGGCGGCCCCGGACTCGGCGGCATTCAGCCCTCCCAGCAGGATTATTATCAGGCGACCCGCGGCGTCGGTCACGGGGATCTGCGCCTCATCGTGCTCGCTCCTTCCTCCGTACAGGAGATGGCGTCCCTCACCGCGGAAGCGTTCGATCTAGCGGATACGTACCGGATGCCCGCCATGCTGCTCGCGGACGGCGCGCTCGGCCAGATGATGGAGCCCGTGGACTTCTCCGCATTCCCGAAGCGCGAACTGCCCGAGAAGGATTGGGCGACGAACGGAACGAAGGGAAAGAGAAAAAAGAACATCGTCAATTCCCTCTTCATCGAGCCGGACAAGCTCGAACAATCGATCCTCGCCCGGTACGAGCGTTACGCGAAGGTGGAAGAGACCGAAGTCCGGTTTGAAGAATACATGACGGACGACGCGGACGTCATCGTCACGGCCTTCGGCATCACGGCGCGCATTGCCAAGAGCGCCATCGCCGAAGCGCGGAAAGCCGGCGTGAAGGCGGGCCTGCTGCGGCCGATCACCCTGTGGCCGTTCCCGAAGAAGAAGCTGAACGAACTGGCGGACACGGCAAAGGCTTTCCTGTCGGTCGAGATGTCCATGGGCCAGATGGTGGACGACGTCCGTCTGGCGGTGAACGGGAAACGCCCCGTCTCCTTCTTCGGACGCACGGGCGGCATGATCCCTTCCGTGGAGGAAGTGACGGCGGAAATTTTGAAGATCGGCGCAACGCTGTAAAACAGACTACGGACAAGAGGTATGGAAATGAAAACTGTATTTGACAGACCCGCGGCGCTGACGGACGTTCCGCTGCATTACTGTCCCGGCTGCACCCACGGCATCGTGCACCGTCTGGTCGCCGAAGCCATCGACGAGCTCGGGATCCTCGATACGACGGTAGGCATCGCCCCGGTGGGATGCTCGGTATTCGCCTACAACTATTTTGAATGCGACATGATCGAAGCCGCGCACGGACGCGCTCCGGCAGTTGCGACCGGCGTGAAGCGCACTCACCCCGATACCGTGGTGTTCACCTATCAGGGCGACGGTGACCTTGCGGCGATCGGCACCGCGGAGACCGTACATGCGGCGACACGCGGCGAGAACATCACCGTGATCTTCATCAACAACTGCATCTACGGCATGACGGGCGGCCAGATGGCTCCCACCACCATCCCCGGACAGGTGACCACCACCTCTCCCTACGGGCGGAAGCGCAGCGTGCAGGGGAATCCCATCCGCGTCTGCGAAATGCTCTCCACCCTCGACGGCGTCGCGTTGGCGGCAAGAGTGACGGTGGACTGCCCGAAGAACGTGCTGCAGGCCAAAAAGATGATCAAAAAAGCCTTCCAGAATCAGATCGACAGGAAAGGTTTCTCCATCGTGGAAGTCCTCTCGACCTGCCCCACCAACTGGGGACTTGCTCCCGAGGACGCGCTTCAGTGGCTGCGCGACAACATGATCCCGTATTATCCTCTGGG
>JAEEGL013614112.1_pt1 | contig 13742 bp, 25 predicted proteins | sample 9134231 | NCBI WGS metagenome assembly JAEEGL01 (sample SAMN16246548, study PRJNA631951) | gut metagenome | biome: gut microbiome; feature: rumen; material: fiber-attached | host: Bos | place: Iran: Karaj | collected 2018-10 | reverse complement strand
TTCAACAATCAATTTAATCATACTAATCACCTACCTTAAAAATCAAAATGTAAACGCATTGATAAATTCATCTACTGTCATTCTACGAATAATTCTTGGTTCCGCTGTATTTGTCCCATCAAGAAACTTTCTGATTGCATTCTTAGCATCCGTTTTTGTTTTATAAATAAACCATGTGAATTCAGGAGAAACCTTAGACGCTGAATCGACAATCACATATCCGCCGTAGTTTTTACAGATATCATATCCTCTATATGTAAACATATTTCCAATTCTCATAGATCACACCTCAATCCATATAAGAACCGATCAGAAGATTGTCGATATCAGCATCATTGATACTGTCAATAGTTAAACCGAACTCTTTTTCAAGTTCTTCGTAGTGGTGCATGATGTAGTATCATACACCTTTGTTAAGATCATGTTTAGAGCAACAATAAATTGCATTTGTGTTAAACATATTTGTAACACCGGATTTCTGTATAGCCAGATAGTCTCTCCACTGTTCTATTGTTGGTTTTGTTGGAATTCCTACAGAAATATCCATAATTTACCTCACTTTCTAACTTTATGAAATATTTATCTTATGTTTATAGAACTTGATAAACCTATTTAATTTCTTTCATAATTTATATTGCATTATTCAGTTATGCGTCACTCCATCAAAATCATTCTTAGTGATTGAAACTGTAAATTCTTCAAAATCACTCATGTAATCAATAACATGATGCAAAAATTCAAATTCAGTCATATCATTACTAATATCAAAAAGTTGAATAAGGTCAAAATCAGATAATTTTCCTTCGATGTTATCCGTGGCATATTTAATTTTATAGTGAGTAAGTTCCAGTATAATCCAGTCAATATATTTAGCACCGTAACCACAAGTAGGACACCCCATTGTAGTTCTTTCTGAATTATAGTCAATCTTCAAAACCGATCCATCTTTCAAATCAAAAACTTTCTTCATGATCCAGAACCCCACATTACTCATACTCCTTAATCATTTCCCTGACACGGTTGAGTTCGGCATCAGAGTGTACAGTTCCACCAGAGTTCATTTCGAGATACCATTTAAGAACATCTTTCTTGTATGCAAGATTATTGATGTTGAACTTAATTGTATCTCTCAGCTTATCATCATATTCTCTGTAATAAGCACCGAAAACAGGAATCTCGTTATTGAGAAAGCGGATGAATGCAGTTAATCTCTGCAAACCGTCAACGCATACCATATGAGGAATATCGGTGTTAGGATCAAGACTCCATTCACCAATATTAAAATAGATAACTCTAGCCGATCTACCACCCCTGAAAAAGAATTCAAGGTATGCGATCTGCTGTTCCTCAGTCCAAACATTTCCTCGCTGAAAATCAGGATTAAGTTCAAGAATATAATCCTGGTCATAACTTTTTAATTGATCAAGCAGATATCTAACATGAATATCTACTTCATAGTCTCCAATAGTGAACGGTTTAATATCTTCAAATCTTGCCATAATATAATACCTCGCTTTCAAGTCATGCTTTTCATGCTTACAAATATAGTATATCATATTTTATTTCATTTGTCAAGTATTTTTGAGAATAAAAATGCACAAATGCACACATAAAATTCAGTGTACATTTGTGCATATCACATTAACCATTATACTCAGATTCAAGCCACGAGAGGATTACATCTACACATGAATCACTATAGTCAGTGCAATCATCTGATTTATCACAAAATAGAACGCAAATATCTTCCATATGATAATTTTTAAGAAAATCAGCAAGTTGCTCATTATCCATTGACTTTATTCTATCTGCATTTGTCATACTATCATCTCGCTCCAAGTTATTCAAATTTTTCTGAACTCGTTTAGTTTCTGTACAATAAAATCATAAGCACTTCTAACATCAGAAAAAACATGTTCTCCATCATCACATATTACAATGTGTTTACGGTTTCTGAACGATGCCTCATAATGATCAATCATTTTATCAAAAGCTACCTTGAAGTTATCCATCATATCATCTGTTATTTTTCCATCAACAGAAATTAAACAGTCCCACGGTTCACTTTTATAGCCGCCGCCAGAAAGTGTCTTGGTTACACCATTACTAACACAACTACAAATCAATTTTTCAAGTGATTTGTCTGAGAAGTAAATGCTATCATTTTTCTGCCTAGATGGAAACGACTTTACAAATTTTGTATGTTCCCATGCACAATCATTGCAACCTTCATCCGAGTTACTTTCAACACACCATGTTTCCATAATGACATGGAACTTCTTTCCAATATTTCTAAGATCATATGTATATTTATTAAAATAATCTGTTTCTACAGTAATTGGTTTGTATGCATCACCTATCCACACATCCAACGTACTTTGTGTTTGATATGCAAAACCTTTTTCCCACTTTGTAGTTTTTCCTTTTTTAAGACTGTCTTTTCTACGCTGTGATTGAATCGCATAATTATAGGATTCAGTTCCCTTACATACAACACCAAGCTGACCATTGTATTTCGCAAGTATTACATTTCCTTGACAAACACCATTTATAAATGTTGTTTCCATTAAAAGCATACAGAGTATTTCAGAGTTTACACCTACAGAGACATCAATGTTTTCATCTGTATTTCTGATCCGGCAATTCCAGAAAGAGAGTTTTCCGCCCTGTGAACTATGTCTAGCACACTCTAAAATCTCAAATGTAAATTCTGTATCGCCCGATATTTCTCGATCCACTGCATCCTTACCAGCCCACAAATGGGCATTTTCAAGTGATTTTTTATTGTCTCCAAAAACAACATAGGATTTAGGAATACTCGATTCATCATCTATATATAATCTATTGTTAGGTGATTCAACAATAGTTATTTTATCAGGAACGGTCCAACTGCAATTCATTTTTCAATACCTCTCATATTATCCGTACTTTTCAACAATTTCTTTGTTGATATCATATTGAAGTCTTGCAATAGCTTTGTAATCAGGTTTATCTGGTAGTTTTGTATTCTCAGCAGCTTCATCCATTTTATGCTGATACTCTGTTACAAGTTCTTCAAATTCTTTTGTCGGCTGATCATTTTCATCAAGATACTTTCCGTTTCTAATATCCATGAGCAAATCATGATCTTTTTCACGGAATGTTATAATTTCTCCTGTTTCAAGCATATCAATACACATTGCATAAAGTCGAATTAGATGCATCATATGTTTGGAGAGCTTACCTCTAGCAATCGCATTTTTATTCCGATGCCCAAGTTTTGCATAGTCTTTGACAATATTATTCATCTCAGACCACATGCCTTTCCAATCGCGGAGAGGATAGTGTTTTAGACAGATATCCATATAGATTTCAGAATCCATATCTTCTCTATCAGATTCATCTACATACAGTTTAATCTGATCTTCACTGTATGTAAAATACTTTTCAGGGAATGTTGTGGATGCTGTTTCAATGCTATGTAGAATATGCTTTTCTTGCCGATCCTGTTCAACAGTTCTTGCCGCTTTATTGTCAAGTCTGCGAAGCTGTGCATAAGCATATCCGCCGAAAGTATTGATGCATTTCTTAGATACAAACAGGTGTTTATTATCAAGTAGTTTCTGACCGATTTCATCAAGATACAAATAATGCTCTGGTTTCAGCCCAAGAATCTCAATCGTATTTGGATTACACTGAGATAGTAGGGAAATCATTTTATTCAAGGAATAAATTGTTGTATCTGTAGTAGAATCACAAACCTGTTCAAAATTATTATTTGTAAGAAGATCATACGGATGATTTACAGCAATTCCTCTAATATCAAGATCGGATTCAGGTACATTTGTACCATAGGCATGAGAACCACCTAGACCAATCAGACAAATCATATCTCCAAGATGTTCATTTTCTGAAAGAAAACTATAATCATTTCCTGTTTTTGCAGACAAAATCTCAGATAGAATTGATATGTTCACATCTCTATTCGCACAGTCACACATAAATTCAAGTTGACTTTCAAAACTCTTTTCAGGATTTGGAAATCTAAACATTGTCACGCCCCCATTATCTTATCAATTTTAATGAAACCGTCATTTACCCACTCTGCCGGAATCGCATACCTTCCGCAGAGTTTTCTAGTACTCGGTGAATAATAAACGATCATCAGTTTTTCCGGAATAACATCAATGATGATCGCATTGAATGGTGTAGCTGGTCTTGACTGCCAACCGCTGACTTTATATTGCAGTTTTTCTGTAGGTGTTACTCTTACTACATCACCTACTTTAAAATATTCTCTATCATAAATAGGTGCGTTGATAATTCCTTTTACTTTTCCTTTCAGAAAATCATCCAATTTTTCGTTGTCTGTAATCGGGATTCCGTTTGCGTACTCTTCTCCAAACATATTCATTCCTCCACCTATAATCATGCTATCGCTATTCATGTAGTTTCTGAGTGCTTCGGACAAAGTTACCTCTTTCAATAAAAATCGCCCCTCAACTTACATTATCTTTAATAAGTTTAATTGCATTTTTTATATCTTCTAGCTTGCTATTATATTTTTTAAGTTCACTTTTATGTGAGTCTATTCTTTCTTCAAGCAAGTATATAGCTGATTTGGTTAAATAATCTTTACTGCCCCTATTTGAGTATTCAAGCATCATACTCTCCAATTCTGAAATCTCATCTCTTTTTTCTTTGAGAGCGGCAGAGATGTTTCTTCTCTCACGTTCAAGAATTTTAATTGCTTCTTTCATATAATTTTACACCCCATACATTAAAACAAACTTACTGACCGCTGTCTGTTTCCTGGTTATTTAGCATGTCTGAACTTGATTTTATTTTATTGGCTCTATATTTGCGACCATTTGATATACCCTCTAACAAACACCTATCCTTTACTTTTATAAAGAATCCGTTTTGAGAGGTATACAGAAAATGATAATTAACATCTCTTTCATCAACAAGATATAAGCAACCATTGTCATGTATTATATAAAAATGAGCCTTACACTCGCTGTTCAAGCATGTGCATCCTAAAGCATATTTATCAATATTCGATATGTAGAATATTACACTGCCTACAAACATTGTTGGAACTACAGTTTCATCAAAGGTCGATCCATCTTCTGAAAAAACTCTTCTGACATCCTGACTAATTCCGCAATATGGGCATTCTATATAGTGATCTGGCTGTTTATATCTATAGTCATGATATTTGCGAAATGCCTTACCAGAGTCAGTATTCCACAAAGTATTAAGAAAAGAATTTTTCATATAAACAGTTACCTCAAACAGTAAGTACCGAAAATAAAAGTTCTTATTCATAGTATATCATAAATAAATTATAAAGTCAATATGTTTTCAGAATAAAAATAAGACCTCACGCTTAATTTGTGAGGTCTTACATATTTTATTATATATTTTTGTGTATTATTATCAAATAAGTCGTTCTTGTGCTTTGATTGCGCCCCATACACAAGGCTCTTGACATTTGATATTTCCGCACTTCATCACAACTTTGCCATCTCTAAAGTGTTTTTGGATTTGGTTTGTGAAGAATGGAGACTTATGCCAGCTTCTAGCGAATTTCAATAGATTGATTCTGACATTATCCATTGTTTCAAGTTGTACTCTGCCACAAAGTCTTTCATCACACTTATACATGAAATCAGTAATAAGACCTGTTTCCACAACATCAACAAGTGTTGCGATTGGGAAAGATTCTCCAACACTTTGTAGATCAGAAATCCATTCTTTTTCATATGTTGTATCACGAAGAATCTTAGGAACATAATATTTAATTGTTCCAGAGCCATCAAAACACATGAAATATTGAATCGTTCTATGTCTTTGTTCCTGTGCAAGTGCGCCAAGTGATTCTTTGTATCTGATAAGGTATGCATCTGAATATGATTCATCAGCTTCCCATATATTAAAAGATGTTTGCTTTGCAAGGAAATTAAACTCTCTGCCCTTATTTTCAACAATGGAATCAGAGTACAAATGCATATCAGTCAACAATGCATATAGTTCTTTGACACACTTTAACAACTGTTCGTTGAATGGTGTATCTGATACTGTATTATTGAACAATTTAATATATCTTTCACACTCAGTCCTAATGTAACTCCACATTCTAATTGACGTTGTGTATGCCATAGTTGTACTTGGTGCAAACACACTCAGCATATATCTTGCATTTTCAAGTGAAAGTTTTTCAACAAGTTTATCATCAAGATCATGATAATTCTCTTTGATCAGGTTTGAAAAGATACCTCTCCAACGACCATACAAAATATAATTACGTTCATATCCTTCGCTTCTCATGACAGTATATCTGCCACTTTTCTCGGATGTGTTATAAAATCCAAGACTGTTTAAGAGCATTGCAGTAATTTTTGGTATTCTCTCAAATAAAACTGTAATAAAGCTATGATCTCCAATGCTGTGATGACCTGTTGGGGCAACATTTTCAAATCTCTTTTCAGCTTTTGCCGGATCAGAAACATAACTATCAAAATAATCATCTTTCATGTAGCATATTCCAGCACATTTACCAGAATATGTTTCAACAGCTTTCAACACGCCGTCATTTAAGTTTTCTAATTTAGTTTCATTTGATACAAATATGATAGTTCCCTTCATAATTCCACCTCAACTTCAATATTGTTATCTCTAATGTACTTGTCATTAAGCCACTTGCAATATCGTTCACAATCTTCACGATCTCTAAAGTATGTGCTAGATGATGCCAGTCTACTAAAATCCTCACCGCTATACAATGTACAATACTTAAAACGGTAATTTTTGTCAGAATCCTTTTCAATATCAAAAACAGAGATGTAACTAAGTTGTGTGCTTGGAAGTTCTGATTTCATATTCTTGTAAAAATCATCATTGTCAATTTCAACTAAAAATGCTTGTGCCGGAAAATGCACCGGAATCTGAACAGAACATGAACACCTCTCGCTGAGTTCTTTTCCAAGTGGAGACTTAAATCGAAGCGTTCTGCTATCATCACACTTGTCACATTTCTTTTTCACATACTCCCATTTGCAGTCCGGAATCCATGTTTCTTTCTTTAATGTCAGTAGCACATCAGATATACGCATACGTGCAGCGCGTTCTTCAATAGACTTTTTCGTTTGATCAAGCTGAAACTTTAGTTCTTGCATATCATGATCATAGCTATCCTTCATGTCTCTAAATTCTTTTAATTCTGCAAGTTCCTTTTCTAGTGACTTAATTTTCTCTTTAATTTCATCCTTAACAGATTCCTTTAATGATTGCTTGAAATCATAAATTAACTTATCAAGTTCGTAAAGTTCTGAATCATCGTTAAAGAAACCGTAATCTTCATCATCATAGAACATATAAAACACCTCACTTCATACATGCATCAAGATAATTACTAATTGCGCAGAGTTCAGATGCATATGATCTGATAGCACCTGTATCAACAACAACTGATTCTTGATTCAGTCTTAAAATTGCTTCACAAATATCTGATATTCTTTCAGATGCAAAAATATATGGCGGCTTTATACCAAGCGGAGGTTTCTCGATTGTTTTCAAGTAATTATTATATTCATCTTCTTTTGAAACAAACTTATCACAGACTTCACATACATCTGGGCTAGAAATGGTTAGATTTGTTTTAAGACACTTACATGTATAAGCCCAATACATTGTTTTTTGATCATCTTCATCAGGCTCTATCATTGCGCAGAAAATACATTCAGAACAAAAATGCTTTTTATCGTGATTCTGATTTGTCTCAACACATTCGACATCTTTCTTAAACATTGCATCAATGCTATCATAATGATCTGCAAGTTCTTCATCTGTTCTATCATCATTTATAGCCTTAAAAGATTTGAAATATGAATCATAAGGTTCTGTTGTGCTGTTCGCATCATGACTACTGTTATCATCACATCGTTTGAAATGCTGACAAGCCTCATGCTTTACGAACTCATATAAATAAATTCCATAGTAGCTGCACACTCCGTCAACCATAAATTTATTATGTTCTTCAATAAAATAATCGCATTCGTTACAAGTTAATCCTTCTTTACATGGAAGTTCATCTGTGTTTTCTATTTCATGAAAAATACTCATGAATCCTGAAATCTCATTGTCCGATTTAGGCTCTCTCAGACTTGGATTATTTGCAATATCCGGAGAATACTTATCACATATATGTTCATCTGGAAGTTCTTTTGGAACACTGTCTATAAGTCTGCATTCACTTAAATCTTTACAGCACATGTACCTATTAGAAAAAAGTGCTCTATTAAGGCATGTTTCACAGCACTTACTGTCATGTTTAATATTGTTACTCATAAAAATCAGCCTCTCTCAAAATCTTTATAGATCATAGAACCAGTTGCACCAGTTTGACCTTGATATTTACCCCTATACGGTTTCTCCGCGCTGTAATCCATTTTTGCAAATACTAACTGACCAACTCGTGTTCCTGATTTTATATTGATTGCAAAGTTATTTGCATTAAACAATTCAAGTGTGATCTGCCCCTCAAATCCAGGATCAACCCATCCGGCATTTTGAATAAATAAACCAAGTCTGCCGATAGATGATCTTCCCTCAACAAAGGCTGTAATATTATTGGGCAACATAAAGTATTCGTTTGTTGTTGCTAGAACAAATTGTTTCGGCAAGAGTAAATAAGAATCACATTCCATTGTCTTATACTCAATCGGAGTATCAAATTCAATAACTCCGTTGTTTGTAACATTTGATACAACTGTAAAAGAGTTTCCAACCGTAATATCGAAACTTGCTGGCTGAATACTATCATCTAATTCACATGGAATATCTGATAATTCTGTTCCGGAATAAGAAAATACTTCTTTCATTTCAACAGGATCAGTCTTAACAAGTTTACCAGTTCTAATCATTTCTCTGATAGTTCTATCACATAGAATAGAACCTCTTTTTGATGCAATTCTTTCAATATCTCTAATATCTCCAACACTAAGCATTTAAGTTACTCCTTTATATTATCAAAATGTTCACGATCATAGTGCATCTTAGAAATTCCATCTGAATCAAGCCATACCAAATCTTGATAGAGTATTTCAAAAATAACAGAATCGTGCATTCTTCCATCCATAAGTCTGTTTGTCTCGCGTAGCGTACAAACCTCTCTACCACCATATTTCTTTATAAATGTCCTGTATGACTTTATAGCCGGATTATCTGCAAAAGCAGAAAACTCAATTCTATTCAAACTAAACTTATAAAAAATATCATCGAATACACGCAAAACATCAAGTCCGAATTCAGGGTTTGGTTTATCTGTAAAACTTAGTATTCCAAACCATTTTGCATATCCGCTATAATCATCGAAAGAATAACAAATATATCCTATCAAATTTCCATTCTTATCAATAGATGCAAAATGTCTCTGATAGTTGCAGTTATCTGGAATAGTATTTTCATATTTACCAGATGTATCGTAATAGTACATGTATTTTTCATCATACCATGTATCTATCATCTTTCTTGATATTTCATCACGGTATAGTTGCGCTGGTCTTATCATCTTTCGATCTCCTTTGTTTCAGTTCAATCAACCACTGCAAAAGTTGCTCATGTTCCGATTTACATTCAGCACATGACCACTTATGATCACTGCTTGTCAAGGTTTCTTCAAGGTGTTCAATCGCTTCATCAAGTGACATCACAATCACCACCGCCAATCCAATAATTTCCAGATAAGAAACTTTCCTGTGTGCGCAAACATTGAACTATATTCTCAATGCAAACATATTCTTTTTCGCATTCGACTGTAGCATATCTACCATTTTGCATATCTCGCAATAGACGCACAATATAATCTATATCAAAATAATGTACATCATTTACTGTAATCATAGGCTCTATGCGTTTAGAATTTTCATAGTTTGTCAATGTTCTTCTCACCACCTATATTAGATTCATCATGAAACCAGTTATACAGTTCTTTGTCTGTATCGGGATATTTCTCTGTTACTTGCCTACACAGCTTAAAGATTTCTTTTACATCAAGATTTTCAAGCATTGCATTGTATATCTTATCACTTGATATATTTACATCTTGATCTACATTATTTTCTTTTCCACTTTTAGGATTATCTAACATTGAACTCACACCTTCTCGAAAACATACTCCTGTTGTATCTCTGGATACTTCTTCTTATCGACTTTTGCAAAAAATTCATCTGTCGATCTCACAAATACATCATAATCAGTATCATACAGCGGAACATACACAACAATCTCTACATGGTTTGTTGTATCAAATCCACAATATAGAATTTTGTATAGATATTTTAACTGATCATCGTACTCATTCAAGTTCTCACGCTTAAAATGTTTTACAACATCTCCAACACGCAGTCTCATGTTTGAATGATCTAAAACAAGTCTCTTAGATATTGAATCATTCATTTTCATCACCTCTAAAAGCACCTAAACGGCGTAAAGTAGAATGTACTTCATACCAATCTGAACACCTTAATGCTATAGGATATCCTACAGCCGGAAGTGCATGTACATTTTTATTCCAAGGCTGACTGAACACAATATATCGACAATCCTTATTTACATTTTTCAGATTATCAAGACAATCATCAATAACAATATCGGCATAGATAGCTTCTTTGTTATTTGTTACAATTAGTTGAGTATCAGGATCAATAAACTGAAAGTATTTTTTAATGAAGTCTATTCTAGCTTGAACCACATCATATCTTATTGCTGTTACAAATCGAACAGTATTACCACGCTCAACTAATTCCTTAATTGTTTCAACTGCGTTCTCTAGCGGCTCTAGTGTCTCATAAAAAGCATTATTTCTGAAAAACAGCGTTTCAAGAACTTCATCACTAACACCTGTTGAAATCTTCAACCTATAGTTTGTTATATCTTCTGTGTTCATTTCAGGACTAGGGTTGTAAAATGTGTAACTGATCGGCTCTAATCTTGATTGAACACCGTTAAGATAAAACACAAATTTTTCAATAAAGTCATTCACAGTGTTATCAATATCAATGTTTACAATCATACTATACTCCTTTCATGTAGAGAATAAAACCTCATATATAGTATAGCATAAACAGATATAAATGTCAAGTGCTGATGGCAAAAAAAAAATACACGATTCAGTTGATTGAACTGAATCGTGTATAGTTTTTTATGCTTTGTAGATATAATATGTAGTTCCGTCAAACTCAAATGTATTTTCTTCTCCATCATACCGCGCAAGAGAATTTGCAACACCGTCAGATCGGACAACATATTCAGCAAGTTCATCAACGTCAACAGCATTGTTTCTTTTCACAAACTCATTAAATTCTTCTTCACCGAAATTATCCATATACCATTGAGATGCATAGGAGTAACCACTGTTATCAGTCATGTACTGTGCAAGTTTCTCTTTCAAGTCATCCTCATCAACAAGGCATTCTTCATAATTCGGATCGCCATCCTCATCGGTTTCAAAATCATCATCATCAATAAGTCCGGCGTCATAACATTCTTCAACAAGTCTACTCTCATAGATAGAAGAACTTTCGTCTGCAATGTCGTCACAGTAAAATTCATTGCTTTCTTGCATTGCTTCTTCAAAAATGCTCTCGTCCACAAAATCTTCCCAGCCGTTGATTCCAGAATATCCAATATCATCAATAAGGTTGATAACATCTTGCTTTGCTTCTTCTTCGGCATCTTCATAATCATCAAAGACATAATACTCAGCGCCATTGCATTCAAAATAGTTATTTGACCAAGATTCTGCATTAACATAAAAAGCATTTGCAACTTCTACGATTGCGTCATCAAGAGTTCCTTCCTCATCATCTTCATCGTAACCCTCATTTTCAAGAGCGGCTACATAGTCAGGCTCACCGAGATCATTTGTTCCATATTCATCTTCAATACAGAGCAGCATGAGCGCAACTTCAATATCCGTAGAGTCATTCTCATTACGGAGTCTATCAACAAATTCATCATAAGTAATCATAACATAATACTTCCTTTCAACAAAACTATGAACTTCGTGCTTCATAAGCACAATCTTATAGTGGTACACTTTTATATTTTAGCATGTATATGTTTAATTTTTCTGATATTTTCCTTTAATTTACTCTCTTTCGTACATGTCTTTCATAACTCTTGCACAGCAGTTACAAGGATACATGGCAGAAAGTTTGCTGTAAAATGCTGTATGCTTACATCCTTTACAGCAATCAGGAATTCTAATGCTCCTGTAGATACTGACAACCTCAAATGCTTCATCATAGTCAATATCGTTGTCATCACAGTAGCATTCAATGTCAGATTGAGTGTAGTTTTCACTTTCTCTAATTTTAATTAAATCTTCAATGTTTTGCTTTGTCATTGAAAATCACCTCACTTAAATATCAAGATCAAACTTCTTTGTTGCTTTGATTTGTTTGTAAATTTTATTGCCCTCTACCTTATCAGTCAGATAAATATATTCAGTAGACACAGGCTTATCTGTCCAATAACTCTTTATGTTTTTATGCCAGATATAGAATGTGATATATAAAAAATGTCCGTCACTGTTATCTTCTCTACGAAAATAATCAATATCACTTTCCGGCGCTTGATATTCAGAGAAAACAACCGTTGCTTTTTCACCATTTACAGCTATGTTTCTAATTCTTGCTTTCTCTGTCGCCTTATTTACAAAATATCTTTGAAGTGTACTAAGATCAGAAGTCATAATTATTACCTCACATATCTAGGGCATTTTGACCAAAATACCGAATGATATCAGACTTCATATTTGCATATCCGACAGCATTTGCTGTATGAAGATGAAACTTGAACGTGTAACCTGTATTCTCATGATAACCGTTCCAAAGAAGCCAGTTAATAAGTTTGGTCGCATCTCCGCCATCATCAGCGTACTCACCTAAATCGTGATCCAGATCAAGGTAAAAAGCTGTATAGCCTGATGTGAGAATAAAATCAATTACCTCATTTACAGAATGAAAATGAATGAAACCAGAAGGAGATTTTCTCTCGTCATCTAGCCAAATCTTAACCAACTTAATCACCTCATAATAATCTCAACATCAGGAACAGACAATGCTTTAATTGCATTATCGTAATCTTCATGTGTTCCGGCAACATATACATCCATTCTTTCATGCGTTCTACCAAGCGGATCGGTAAATAAACATCTGTAAAAGATTTTTCTAGGATACATATTCAGACAAGATTCAAAATAAACTCTGTTCAAACCACTGTCAACTACATTGTTATCTTTATCATAAATAGTATAGCGTCTGATATTAAACTTATTAGAGGAATATCTATTGAGAATCTTGTGATATGCTTTCTTTGCATTTTCAGCGGTAGCATAGTTGATTCTCTTTACATGACCAGATTTCCATTCGATTTCAAGAATAAACGGCTTTGTCATAGTAATTACCTCACCTCTGTTTGAATAACTTACCTTGTAAATATAGTATACCATATTTATATTAGTTTGTCAAGTATTTTGGTAAACAAAAACCACCCAAATATATTGAGTGGTTTTTGTGAAATATTAACAATGACTAATTACTTTCTTCTATTTCTTCTGATTGACTCTGATCTTCTTGATCTACGTCTATTTCTTCTATTTAAGGATTCACCAAAATCATCTACACTGTCAAGCAGTTCTCTTATTTCGCTGTTATCAAGGTCTGTATCATTTTCTAAAATCCAATCGGCTATTT
>JAEEGL013547169.1_pt1 | contig 13742 bp, 6 predicted proteins | sample 9134231 | NCBI WGS metagenome assembly JAEEGL01 (sample SAMN16246548, study PRJNA631951) | gut metagenome | biome: gut microbiome; feature: rumen; material: fiber-attached | host: Bos | place: Iran: Karaj | collected 2018-10 | reverse complement strand
GGTGACCTGGGGTGTCCAGAATGTTCACCTTGTACTCAATACCCGAACCCTCGGGCGTATAGTCGAACTCCATCACGGAGGTACTGACACTGATGCCACGCTGCTTCTCGATATCCATCCAGTCAGACGTGGCTGTTTTCTTAATCTTGTTGTTCTTCACTGCACCTGCCACCTGAATCTGTCCGCCAAACAGCAGGAACTTCTCTGTCAGCGTGGTCTTACCGGCATCTGGGTGCGATATAATGGCGAATGTTCGCCAACGTTCTATTTCCTGATTCACCTTATTATTTTTTAATGAGGGTGCAAAGTTACAAATTTTAATTGATAATTGGTAATTGATAATTGATAATTTCCACATTAGAGGCAAATTTTTCACTTTTCGCTCTTCACTTTTCACTTAATTTTGTATCTTTGCATCCCAAACGCATTAAGCATTAAGAGCTGTATGAGTATAGAATATATGTCCCAAGAGGGCTACGACAAGCTCGTAGCCGAATTACGCCACATGGAGCAGGTAGAACTGCCTGCCGTCCGTGATGCTATTGCCGAGGCACGTGCCCAAGGTGACCTGAGCGAGAACTTTGAGTATCATGCTGCCAAGCGCGAGCAAGGGCGACTATTAGGGAGAATACGCTTCAAACAGCGTGTTCTGGAAAACGCCCGTGTGATAGACACCAAGTTGCTGGTCAAAGATAGCGTCCAGCTGTTGAGCAAAGTGGAAATGACCAACCTGAACAACAACGCCCGCATGACTTACACCATTGCAAGTCCCCATGAGGCCAACCTACGCGAGGGCAAGATTTCCATCAAGTCGCCCATTGCCGAAGCCCTATTGAACAAGAAGGTAGGCGACGTGGTTGAAGTGCGCGTCCCCGCAGGTCTGTTGAAGCTGCGTATAGAAAGTATTACACAATAACGGGGTTATTTTACACTCCACTCGAAGAGTCCGGCAGAATCATGATCGGGCAGTGTGACTTCTAAGCGCAAGGCCTTTGTCCTGACAGGTTTGAAGTTCACCGTACCCGGCACACCAGGAAGAGTAGGATAGGCTGAAGGATTCTCGACAGGGAGCCACTCACCTTCATCTGTCTGGTAGAGAATGCGCCATCGCTTCGGAACATCACAGCCGCCCCACGGTTTGTCACTGAACCAATAAACGGTAGAGCTGCTGACCTCACTCTCCTGCGGAAACTCATAGGCTATCCACTCCGTAGAGGCTTGTTTCGGCCACCAGTGGGTATAAGGCACCGAACGGTCGTTCACTCCTTTTGGAACGAGGCGGTCGTTGACAGCCGACAGCGCGGGCAGTGGCATGGATGATGACACCTTACTCTCAGAAGCCAACGTGGCGGGCTGGGTTGGTGTTGTGGCATTGAGGTCTTGTGCCAACCATACACGCATTTTGCCACTACCACGATGACACCAGGCATAATATGGGATGAGCGTCAGCGTCTGGTCGGTCGTCATGAGTTTGCCTTGCTTGTTGAAGTCGAGGGTCTGGGCATCGGTTGTCAGTTTCACAATGGGATAGGAAGTTTCACTATTCACTATAAACTTCTCACTTTTCACTTCAAACCGTGGTTGCTGATTGATCAACACACTCATGATGTCAAATGCGTTGTCAGGGTGTTCTGCACAGTAGACCAGTGGACCGCGCTCAATGCTGACCATGCCACGATCGGCCTCAACCTGATGATTGGCACGCACGGTACGAGGCTGCATATCGAAGTGGATGGCGACCTTGTCACCTTTTTTCCATTTGCGTGTAATGGAGAAATAGCCCCGTTCCAAATCTATGGCATGAACACGGTTACCGTTCAACGTCACAGTATAGCCAAGGCGTTTATTATCTGTATAGGCGTAAAGGTCAGAAGGTACTACCTGACCGCGTACCCAGCCCGGAATACGAATTTGGAGGGTCATATCCTCCTTGAGGGCGGTCTTGTCGATATTAATCTCAATGTCACCGTCCCAAGGGTAGTTCGTTTTCTGACTCAGCGTCACGTTTTTCCCTGCCACCTTTTGGGTCATCGTATTGGACATAAACAAGTTCACGTACAACGCATGGTCCTTGACGGCATACACATAGCCAGGAAGCGATGGAATAAAGCGGCAGATGTTGCTCGGGCAACAAGCACAGCCGAACCAAGCCTGACGCTGATGCTGCCCCATCGACTCCAATGGGTTGGGATAGAAGAAACCGTCACCTTGGAGCGAGACACCACTGATAAGGCCATTATATAATGTACGTTCCAGCACGTCGTAGTACTTCGAATCGCCATGCAGCAGGAACATTCGGTAATTGACATAGACATTGCCAATGGCAGCACATGTCTCGCAATAGGCACTCATGTTGGGCAACTCGTAGTTTTGCCGAAGGCCTCACCGCTGGCGGTAGCACCGATACCACCAGTAATGTAAAGTTTTTTGGCTATAATATTATTCCAAATATTGTCGATGGCATGGATATAGCTCTCGTCACCCGTCAGGGCAGCCACATCAGCCATACCGGCATACATATAAGCGGCACGGACGGCATGGCCGACGGCTTCCTTCTGGTCGATAACGGGCTGGTGGCTCTGACTATACTGATTCTTGATAGCTGTCTTGCCACGATAGTCGAGCAGGAACTTGGCAAAGTCGAGATAACGCTGCTGACCGGTAGCCAAATAGAGGCGGGCCATGGCCATCTCGGCAATCTGATGACCGGGAACGACGCACATCTGACCGGGATTGGGACCGACTTCCTTACAGGCCACATCAGCATAGCGGCAGGCAATATCAAGGAACTTACGCTTGCCTGTCGCCTGCCAGTAGGCCACGGCACCCTCGACCATGTGTCCAAGGTTATACAGTTCGTGCGAGAGATCCTCCTCTTTCACCCAACGGCGGTCGCCAGCCCAATGATGGGGATTGGCAGGGTTTTGTGTACGGGCGGTATAGAGGTAACCATCAGGCTCCTGCGCCTTACCGATGATGTCGATGACGGAGTCGCAGTAAGCCTCCAAGCGCTTGTCGGGATAAGTCTGGAGAATATATGCTGCACCTTCGAGCGTCTTGTATGGGTCGGTGTCGTCGAACGAGTAGCCCACACCATTGACCTTAAAGACCTTTGAAGGGTCCTTCATGTGTGCGGCGGCATTGTCGAAATTCTTGTAGCGACCCTCGCTTTCGCATTTCGAGAAGGCCAAAGGGATGGTGACATCACGGCTGGCCTGCAGGCGCTGTCCCCAGAATGTACCAGGCGTCACCTTGACAGCAGTGAAAGGAACGGGGGTGATAGGATAACCGTTTTGCGCTACGCTAAATGAGAAATGAGAAATGAGAAATGAGAAACTTAGGACGAGCTTTTTCATATTATTCTTGTATTCGTTAATTATTTCAATATTTCCTTCAACTGGTTGACGGCACGCTCAATCATGTCATTTGTCCCGCTACCATCATTAACATAGCGGATGACCATGCCGGCATACGACTTGGCACGTTTTGCCGTTTCGTCGTCTGCTGGCTGCTGTTTGGTCTTTTCAAGTAGTTGCTGCAGTTCCTCCAGGTCTTCCGGTTCAGGCAGACTGCCCGGACGCATGGTGTTGATGACAACATTCAGCGCCGAAGCCACCTTGTCGATGTCCTCTTGTGCATATTTGCCTTCGGGTGCATCCAAATACGACTGCGCTGTTTTATATTGTTCGGTCATACGCGCAAAGCCGTGGACAGCCCAGGGGGCATACTCAGGCACTTTCACCGTTAGGGCGTTCCATGCCTGTTGCTGGTCGTAGCGGCTTTTGGCTATCAAGAGCAATTGGCGGAGCTGGGATTTGTCAACGGCGAAACCGTCGACCACAGTGGCAGCAGGAGCTGCGGGCAGCTGGATGCGGAAGTAGTGCGTCAGGTGCCGGTCGCCGTCATAGTCAGGAATAAAGGTGCTCACATCATGATTCACGTCGACGGTGGCCTCATCCCATGTCTTGATGCCAGTAGCAGCCATTACCAGTGGACCGTTCATAAAGGCACCTACCCATTGATTATCCACCTTGTCCGGTCCGTAGTCGATATGACGGGTGAATGGCATCACCACCTCCACGACATCCTTTTCCTTCCACTTACGGACGGGAATCTCCACATAGCTTGACGGCTGATAGTGCTTGGCAATGCTCTTGCCGTTGAGTTTTACTTCAAAGCCCTCAGTTGCCCAATATGGCACACGCAGTTTCACTGAGAAGGTGAGAGGGTGAGAAGGTGAGGAGGTAAGAGGTTTGAACGTAATGACAGAGCGTTCGGCTGGCCACTTGCACTCCTGACGGATGGTGACACCTTTCTGTTTCCAATGGGCAGTAGTAGGCATATAGAGGGCTACCCATATCGTATTGTCATTCACGAAATAGGCTGCCTCCTGATATTTCACATGGTTCTCCACACCCGTGCCGCCACAGCAGGTGGACTGAGGGGTCTCGTTGCCCCAGGGTTTCGAAGCATCGAGGCCTACGGCATATTGATAACAGGTCTGATACTGCTCAGGGTTCACCGAACCTATAATCTGGTTGTAGAGCACGCGCTCGTAATAGTCCATATAGCGGGCATCATCGGGGTTGAAGCAGTTCAGGTCCTTCGTCAACTTGGCCAAGTTGTAGGCGCAACAGGTTTCATTCATGGTGGGTTCGTGATGTTCATGACCACCCCAGTGTGTGACGTTGTTACACATCGAGGTTATCTGCGAATAGGGCTGACGGAACATCTCGCCATTGCCCACGCCGCCCATAGCATAGCGGTAACGGCCTTGTATCATCATCCAGAAGTTCTGGGCAAGGTTATAGTAATAGGGATTGTTATTGCCACGGAAAGCACGCAGAGCCCCTGTCACCATCGGAATATGCTGGTTGGCATGACGGGTGCGTATGGCATCAATATTCCTTGCCAAAGGGTCGAAGAAGGCAGGACTGTCGAAGTAAGTGGAAGCCTCTAACAGGTGTGCCCGTTCCTCAGCCGTTCCCGTCATCTCAGACAGGCGGGCTAATGACTCAGCCATACCGCCCACCTCACCGGCTATGTACATGTTCCACATCTCATAACGGTTGCCTGGTCGTGCACGTCTTTCGTCCTGCCGTCCGTCGCTTTTGACATAGGTACGATAGTGCAGCCGATTCCATACCCATAGTCCCATGTCCTTGGCAATGAGCAGCGCCTTTTCTGCGGTCGGCTTATCGTCGATGTAGGTGGCAATATCAATAAGACCTGCCAACTGTTTGTGAACGGAATAGTAAGGTGCCCATACCCATTGTTCGTTGTTATACGCGCGATACATCTCTATCAATACGCAGTGCTGGGCAGGTATGGCATTCAGATAGCCATAGCCATACTGCCGGCAATCTTTCTTATAGCGGTCGAAGTCAGCCCACGTGCCCTGCATCTGACGTAATTCGTCCTCAGGGGCAAAGTCACGGGCTTCCCAATAGCGTCCCAATGACGCGTTCCAGACGAAAGTGCGTTCCTGACATTCACGCAAACCGTTAACCATCTCTATAATGTTTTGTCGCAGGACATCCTTCTTCCTGATGTCCGGACAACTGGCAAAGGCCATGGCCATAGCCGACATATAGTGGCCGGAGCCATGTCCCTTTAGCTTGGTCGTCGGCGAGTCCCAGCCGTCAGCCTCGGGGTAGCCGTCGGTTGGTAGTCCGTAAGTGTCGCGGTAGTTATATAGCTGCTGCTTCACCGGCAAGCTGATAAGCTGGTCCATGTCGAGGTCACGGTTCCGTGTCAGACGGTTATCGCCATCAATGCTCACCTGGTCAAGCGGCAATGTTTCAGCCACAGGGATGTTGCTGATCACTTTACACTTTTCACTTTTCACTACTTTCACCTCTGCCGAGACCGGATAACCGTTAGGTGTGGTGTTGTCGCCGATGATGAATCCCCGCACCTTATATATAGTACCTACAGGATTGATGTCAGGGTTAGCCTCAGCCAACTCAACAGCCTCCCACGAGTTCAGCCATTTCACCTGACGGTATTCGCCGCTGCCGTCAGCATACTCCACCCACAACTGGTAGGGCAGTCGGGGCACATGACCGACAGGTGTCTCTACAACGACTTTCCCAACACTTGATATAGTGCGGTAAACAGCAGACCCGCCACTCATGCATAGCAAAAACGACAAAAACACCGTCAATACACTTTTTCCCATATCCTTTTGATAGTATATATTATTGACGCTTCAGTGGTAATAAATTGTCACGCTCTGAAGTGCAAATATTGCCTAAAAATTAATAACATAGTCTAAATTGCCATTTTATTGCACAGAAATCATCCAAATTACATAACTTTGCACCATTAACAAACCACACTCGTTATCATCAACAAATAACATCCAATTATAATGTACGCCCCCACCCTATTGCAGGTACCCACCGTTTCTGGTACTCCGTATGGGATGGTGAACGTGAAATGTTCAAGGAAGTGGATGCCGACAAGCACACCGTCACCCTTCTGCCAGGCAATCCCGAACCGCCCAAGTCCCAGCCTCCTCACGGCGGCAAGCCCCAACGCCACTGGATGGAAGTGCCCGACGAGAAGGACGGCGTGCGATACTCGCCCGACGGCAAGGGACTCACATGTCTCACACCTGAGGAGGGTCACCATCAGGCTACCTATACCGATGATATGGCCTATCTCATCGACACCTATTCAACCGTCACCACACCGCCTGTCAGCGTACTGCGCTCTGCTAAGGACGGACGTGTTATGATGATGCTCGAAAAGGCTGACAGAAGCGTTATCCAGTCATCGAGTATATCTACTCCGGTCCTGGCGACCAATACGTGCCGAAGTCGTTCCTCGAGTGGTACTGGGGAATGGCCGAGCTGGCCGAACTGGGGTTCATCGTCGTACAGCTCGATGCGATGACGACCTCATGGCGTTCAAAAGCCTTGAGGAAGTATGCTACAAGAACCTGTCACACTATGGGCGAGGCTTTCGGCGAACACAAGCGTATGGACTTCTTCGTACGACATCTGCTTGGCATCAACCCAACCCAATGGAGCTTGTTGAAGTAAGCATTACCTCATGAATTTGCAGCTGACCTGCCGACCATTCATATCCGTAGCACGGGCTACATAGAATCCGGGAGCCAGATATGACATATCCACACGAGCAGTTTCGCTGCTGTCGAAGCTGACTGTGCCCTTTTCCACAAGACGGCCATCGGCAGTATAGACAACCAATGCAGCCTGCTCAGCATCCTCGCTGTGAAGTATCAGCTGCGGAGCGACATAACGTAGACGGAGGTGAGAAGGTGAGTAGCTGAAAAGGTGAGGATTGAGAATTGAGGTCTCACCACCCGTCTGGCTGACAGTGGCCATATAGCTTGTCTTCACGTTGCTGCGCCCGATGGTGGGAACATTGGTGGCAAATACGTCGGAAGCACCGTCGGGATAACGGGCAATAGTGGTATTGGCATCATGTGCACTATAGGTAATGACATCGGTCCAGCTCTTGTCGGCAGCCATCAGCTGCAGCTTACCGCCGTCGTCGCTGATCTTGAACGAGGCGTGGAGCCCGTGGTCTGTTGTGGCGCGTTTATTGTCGCACCAGATAATCAAATGGCCATGGGCGGGAATCACGGTCTGAGCATTGGTCTTGCCCTTGGTAATCTGGTATTTCGTGGGTTTGTCAGGATTGTCGGTCAGGTACATGCCTTCCACGTCAACCTCCTCGCCAGTCGTATTGTAGAGTTCCAGCCAGTCGCCCTTCTTGCCGTATTCGTCAATATAGCTGTCATTAGCACCGCTCACCTCGTTGATACGGACGGGCGTGATGCCCTGCTCTTGCTTCTGACTGTCGCTGAGGGGGGTGAAACAAGCTGTCAGGTAAACCGTACCTGTGGGCAGGCTCAGCTCAGACGCCGTCGACTGCACAGCGCCCTGTTTATTCTTCCATCCGCTGAACGCATAACCGATCGGAGCTATAGCCTGCAAGGTAACAGGCGGGAACAGGTAGCCATCGAATTTTCCGGTAGGCACTACCTGGCCATTAATCAGAATGGTAGCATCCTCCGTATCACTGTTAAGGGTCACACGCCTGCTGCTGACATTGCGCAGGCCGAAAACATCATAGTTCTTCAGTGCCGTGACAGCGGTAGACAGACGGTTGTTCAACCGGTTCTTCACATCGTTGGCCGTACCTTTGGCTGAGTTGGGCTGCGATCCCCGCATCTCCAGATTCATGGCAGGCTCCACACGGTTCACCAGTTCGTCAATGATGGCAGCTGCACGCGCCTTCTCATACACGCTACCGCCCATGAGGCAGTAGGCATCGATAAACTGACGCCGGAAGCCAGTATTCTTCAGCATGTTCTTGAAGAGGGTGACAAAACGGATGTTGTCAGTGATGCGATTGCCGCTGGGATAGAGAGGATCAAACTGATAGCGTTCCTTGTCAAAGAACGTGTTGAACGGTGTGTCAGTGTTAAAGCTTCCGTCAAGGTCGAAAAGCACGAAGCGGAACTTGCCACCATCGCGATAGCGGAAGCCTTTGACATTGTTCTGTGGCCAGTCCCAGTTGCCCAAGTACATCTCTGCAGCCATGTAGTTGGCGTATGCATCGATGTCAAGCAGTGTCCTAATCTGGGCATACGTGTCGGTATCAGCAGCATTCGCAGAGAGGTCGACAAGATGGTTGAAGGCCTCGGCCGTACCGCACTTCTGCACATAGCCTGAGTCGGGCGACATCTCAAACTGGTCTATCGCGTCGTCGTCCCAGCCGTAGTTGGCATAGACATAGTGTTTGTTGTTCGGCTCGCGCATGTTCAGTACGCCAATATACTCGCCATTGATGAACTCATGGACTGGCTGGTAGCTCTGGTAGTCCACGTCAATGCCTGAACTGCCTGCAATATATTGTAGCGACGGGTCCTTGAAACGGCAATTTGTGTCGTTACCGCCATTACGGATCTGAAGCGTCCGGTTGCGGATGAAGGGTTTCTGGTCGAAGAAGGGATAGACGAGATTCTTGTCGCCACCAAACTCCTTGTTGCCTTTCAGCTTGAAGGCATGCGGTGTCCAGGCACGGCTCCAACCGCCGCACATCTCCAAGTCGACATCCTGGTTGAGCACCATCTCGCCGTCAGCCGTCAGATAGGAGAAATTCACAGGGCGCTCCCAATTCATGTTCCAGTTGCACTTATCTGACTGGCCATTGCCAGGACGACCGTTGGGTCCTTTTGCCATGACACCGATTTCCGCGCTATACAGGAAATCGTTATCCGTTACAACAGCTATCACGGGCAGCGTATAGTCCTTGTCGCGCATAATATAGGAACGCGACGTGACGGGTGACGGCAACTTGCCGTCGGCAAACAGACGGAAACGATAGACGGAGGTTTTCTTGACACTGAAACGGCCCGTACTGCTTGAACTGCCATTAGTCAAATCGGGCAGCGAACCGTCGGTCGTATAGCGAAGCGTGCAGCCTTCAGGAATGGTCACCTGAACATTCAGTTGACCATTGAACAGCTGCGAAGGCATATCGACAGAGGGTGCATCCATCTGTTTCTGGGCGAACACCACGCCATTATTGGAACTGCCAGGCGTGGCTTGGGCCGTCAGTCCCCATTCACCTGTTCCGTCCTGTTGGCGGGCATAGCTCACACGCTCCATGCCTGCCGGATAGACCTGTTCGGCAATCACCGTTCCTTTTTCATCGGCAACGACGATGGTACCACCGTCGGTGTCGAGCTTGAAAGGAGCGTTTGTAGGCGCAATGTCGTTGGAGTCAAACCATACAACGCTGAAGCCTTTGGCGGGTATGATGCCCATTCCCTCGGGCATGATCCACGGGCCTTCGCCATTGGCAGGGTCGCTCAGTTTCAACCCCTCCAGTCCAACAGCCTTGTCAGTAGGATTATACAGTTCCATCCAGCCGTCGAAGTTAAAAGCCGGACTGATAAACTCATCGACATTGGATACCATGATTTCATTGATTATCAGCGACTCTGCCGTAGCTGGATTACGTGTGACGGTGATTGTCACCAAACCTGTCGTGCCGGAGCCGTCGATGGCCGTTGCCGTGACGGTGGCTGTGCCTTCACCGACTGCCGTCACCAGACCCTCGTCATTGACGGTGACAACCTGCTCATTGTCCGACGACCACTCTACCCAGGGTATCGTCGCGCTGACGGGAAGCACCGCCGCCCGTAGCATCGTAGTCTCACCCACTATCAGGTCTGTATGGTCAGCTGTCACCTCAATACTGCTTACACTGACCACTTCACCGTAGTATTCCAGTTTCCAGTTGTCAAAGATGCACCAATTGGAGTTCTCATTCTGACTACATTTGAGACCTATAGTAAAGTCACCGCCAGCCTCGAACTCTATCCAGTTCCAGTACATGCCGTTGTCAAAGAAGATGCGTGCCGACTCCATCGTATTAGGGAAGAACTTGCCGTCACTTTCGAAACAACCACCTCCAGGATTGCTACTCATCGATTCTGAGTAAATGCTAACCAGCTTCTGTTCGTTAGAGCCAGCATAGAGGTAGGCTGTGATATTCTCCTTATTATTCTTGAAATCATTGTAAGCCCAGGTGTTGTCGCCGCAGCGATAATACGTCTGGACGCTCAGACGGTATCGTCCCTGCGGTGCGTCTTTGACGGTCTGACGGATGTTAAAAGTGCCGTTCCAGAACTCCATGCATTCACATCGTGCCGTCTGTGAACTGGCATTGCTGTCCCAAAGCCAGCCCGTAGTACTATTGTTATCGAACCCCGGATTGGCAATCAGTTGATTGGTCATGTCAATCCAGACCTTGCCACCAGCATACTCCAACTTGAAGTTGTCGAGCACACAATAGTTGTTGCCGTTATACTCACTACATGCCACGCCTATCGTCACTTCACCATCAGCATCAAACTCCACATCATTCCAGTAGAGTCCCTCATCGAAGGCCGCCTCAGCCGCCTCCTTGCCGTCAGGATAGTATCTCCCATCCTTTTCCCAGCAGCGATTAGCGGCATTGTAATTCATAGAGCACGAATAGAGGCTCACCAACGACTTCGATGCCGAGCCAGCATAGAGGTTGGCCGTAATCTTCTCGCTACCGTTCTGATGGCCGCTATAGGCCGAGGCGTTATCACCTGTGCGGTAGAAACCCTGCACCGACAGGCGGTAGTGACCTTTGGGCAGTCTTAGCTGCTGGTGGAGATTAAAATAACCGTTGAAGAAGCTGATACAGTTTACCCTCACCGCTTGGGTAGAAGCATTGCTCTCCCATGTCCAGCCCACCTGACTGTTATTGTCGAAGGCGGGATTCTTCACAAACTGCCTGGTCACGTCTATCCACTTCATATCGTCTGCAAAGCTTGCCGAGGCAGCCATCATCAAGCCTGTCAACGCAATTGTCAATCGTCTGAAATTCATATCTTTTGTTTTTAAGTAATTTGCGCTGCAAAGGTACGAATAAGTGAGAACAATACAAAACAAAAAAACGTTTTTTGTTTTATTTGTCGAACGAAAGTACCTTCGAGGTTACCCCTCAAAGGTACGAATAAGTGAGAACAATACAAAACAAAAAATTTTTTGTTTTGTTACTGTAGCACAATAAAACGTTAAAAGGACACTTTTCAGAAAAATAAAGTCGAAAAAGTTTGCATATTACAAAAATATTAATTATCTTTGCACCTGAATAACGAACAATGAGTGACAACTACTATATTTTATATATTACTTTATTAACTAACAATTTTAGCTTATGAAGTTTACAAAACTACTTGTTTTGGGCGCATTGCTGCTTACAGGCAGTATTGTCGCAGAGGCTGAGATCAAGGACGGTGTCCGTGTACAGCCGAAACCCGCGAAGACGCAAGGATTTGTAGCAAGTGAGACTATCGACACTTACTACTATCTTTACAATGTTAAAGGTCAGCGTTTCTTTACAGAAGGAAATGCTTGGGGAACGCAGGCCAGTGTGGGATATACAGGATTGAAGGTTGCCTTCACTGCTGATGCTGAATATACTTTAGCTTATCTCTTCAACGACTATTCGCTGGCAAAGAACTCTTGGAAATTGGTATTCTTTGACAGCAAGACTGCTATGTACGTAGACCGTGGTTCACAGGCCAACTACCGTTGGTCAGTGGTTGCAGGAGATGGAACCTTCCGCCTCCAAGCCGCTAACGAAGAGAACGGTAATCCTGGTTGGACGTCAAATGGTGAGATCGATCCTGCTTTTGAAGAGGGTAAGTTTGTGGGCTGGGATGCATCAAGCAACAGCACCATACTTAATCCTTATTTGGAAGAAGGCGAAAACCACTGCGTTGACTGGGCATTCGTATTGCCAGAAGACTATGATGCCATTGCTCCCGCATTGGAACTCTATGCCGCTGCACTGCCTTTGAAAGAACTTCTCGACAAGGCTAAGGAGATTGGTGCTGACGTGGCTGCCGAAGAGGCTGTTTATCTGAACGAAGCCAGCACTGTAGAAGAGATTAATGCAGCCATTAAGAGCGCAGAAGAAGCCATCGCAAAGCGCGAGCAGGAACTGGCACAGGGCAGTTATGAAAATGCAACTGTTGAGAACCCTGTGGACGTAACGAGCCTCTTCATCACGAACCCGTCCTTCGACGGCAACAAGTATGACGGTTGGAGCGGTGATGCTTTCGGTGGTTACAACCCGAAGAATAACGCTGAGCACTTCAACAAGACCTATAACACCTGGCAGCAGCTTAGTGATCTGAAGGAAGGCGTATATCGTGTAAACGTACATGCTTTCTATCGTGCCGGTGATGCAGGCCCTGCTTACACAAACTACAAGGCCAACAATGAGGCTTCGAAGTATGCCAAGATCTTTGCCGTTAGTGGCAACGATAGTATCGTCAACAGCATTGCATCGCCTTACACGGCTGGTCTGACAGCTGCATTGGCAGGCGGATCATGGAGCAGTGCTACTGATGACGAGACAAGCACGACCTACTTTATTCCTAACAATATGGAGGCTGCTGACGTCTTCTTCTCTGCAGGCCACTGTAATGACAACGGCGTACTGATTATCGTATCTGACGGTCAACTGAAGATCGGTGTACGCAAGGATAATGTTGTCAGTAACGACTGGAGTATTTTCGACGACTTCTCGCTGACCTATTACGGTAATGGTGATGATGCCTATGTATTGGCTGCTAAGTCTATCGCTGCTACATTGCCCGACTACAGCAATCTCGGTGATGCTGTGTTCACTCAGTCTTATCTTGACGCTTACAATACTGCAAAGGCTGCTTTGGATGCTGCAACAAGTAAGGACGACATCAAGGCTGCCGTTGCTGCTGCTCAGGAATCTGCCGCTGCCCTCGAACTGAACATCGAACTGTGGCAGAAGTATCAGGAGCTCTGCGAGAAGGCGACGACTGTTGCTACCAATGAGGCTTATAACATTGTATATCGCGAGAATTTGAACGACTACGAGAAATATCTGGCAATCCACCTGCGTACTTGCACGCTGACCAACGAGGAACTGCAGGAGATTTGCGACGAGATTGAGGCCGCTATCGATAAGGCCATCCACGCACCATTGGCCGGTGCTGACATGACTGACCTTTTGAAGAATCCTGGATTCGACGAGGGTGGCCAGAATAACTTCCCCGGCTGGAATGCCACATGGAAGAATGCCGGTGCTGCACGCGTGGTGGCATCTTGTGCTGAGTTCTGGAATACTGAGTCGTTCGACATGTATCAGGAACTCACCGAACTGCCGAAGGGTGT
>JAEEGL014728160.1_pt1 | contig 13743 bp, 12 predicted proteins | sample 9134231 | NCBI WGS metagenome assembly JAEEGL01 (sample SAMN16246548, study PRJNA631951) | gut metagenome | biome: gut microbiome; feature: rumen; material: fiber-attached | host: Bos | place: Iran: Karaj | collected 2018-10 | reverse complement strand
CTCCACCCGTTCCACCAGTTGGTCAAACTCCGCATCATCTTTAGCGGTACGCAGTCCGGGCAGGAAAGTATACATGCGCAGCACCCGCTTCGAGAACTCCTCAATCTCCTTCTTTGCCGCCTCCATGTTCAACTCGGCAGTGCTCATCCAGTGACCACCGATATACTTCAGCCTGAACTTGTACTCCTCGTCCTCAGGCTTGTCTTTTACCATCCATTCCACTATCCGCACGATTAGCGGGATGAACCATGCCAGCACCACCGTACACGCCACATTGAAGAAGGTATGGAACAAAGCCAGTGCCATCGGTATGGCATTGGGATTATAACCCTCCGCACCCACGGCGGTATAGGGATTACTACCCACAAGACCAGTTGTCATATTGGCTATCAAGTCCAACAGCGGACGGAACAATATAAGTGTCATTAACACGCCTAGCACATTGAACACCAAATGCGCACGAGCGGCACGCTTACCGTCGGTGTTAGCCACCATCGCGGCAAGATTGGCAGTAATGGTGGTACCGATATTCTGACCCATCACCAACGCCACCGCTGCGTCGAGCCCTATCCAACCATTGTAGCACATCACCAGCGTGATGGCCATCATCGCCGCCGATGCCTGCACCAGACAGGTAAGCACCGCACCAATTACCGCGAAAAACAATATCGACCAAAAGCCATAGTCCGACAGTCGTGCCAGCGTTTCTAAAAAGACGGGATACTGCTCCAGATTAGGCATTGCCCGTTGCAGAAACTCCATGCCTATCAACAGCAATGCCAAACCAATGACAAATTCACCTATTGACTTTAGACGGCTACGCTTTGAAAACATGAACACCAGCGACACGGCACCCAATAGCATAGGCAGACTGAACGCGCTGTCGCTTTCACCAAGGCCGAAGAGGGTGATAATCCACGCAGTGACCGTCGTGCCGATGTTGGCACCCATAATCACCGCCACTGCGCCAGCCAGCGTCAGCAGACCTGCATTCACGAACGACACCACCATCACCGTCGTGGCACTCGACGACTGTATCGCCGTTGTCACTGCCGTACCCGTCAGGATGCCGCGAACTGTGCTACCCGTCGCTTTGCCAATAATGCTGCGCATCTTGCTGCCGGCAAACTTCTGCAAGCCCTCACTCATCAGTTTCATACCGAACAGGAACACCGCCAGTGCTCCGGCAAAGTTCAGCAGAATCACCAATATTTCTCCAAATGTCATAGGTTTCAGTATTTTGTAATCAACAATCAATCTATCTTTCCGATTGCAAAAATACCCACTTTCACCCGTTTCGCGGTTGCGTTTCCGTTAAAAAAATGTTACGTTTTTGTTACGCAAATAAAGAATTGAGAATTAGCTGTAAGGCGACAGCCAATTCTCAATTCTTAATTCTTATTGTTCAAATTACTTGTACTCGTAGTAGTCTGTCTGCACATAACGGTCGTTATCCCACGTCTCATCAATTTTCTTACTGGTGGGATAGTCTTTGCCGTTGTAGGTGTAGGTATACTCCTCCGTCTCGGTCTCCGACTCACCGTCCATCGTCTGAGTAAGAGTGACCTTTGTCACATTGTTCTTACACAGCACCATATAGGGCATAAAACTGTTATTCTCCAAGTTGGCAACCTCAAACAGATTGTAGTACGGGTTGTTCTTGCCGTCGTAGACGAAGTCGTACTGCAGCATGTCACCCATGTAGTTCGTTACCACACGGACTACATTGTCGCCATCCCACGTCATGTCGAAATGAAGCACCGCATTGCCCTTGCAGCCTGCCTTTGCGAAACGCTTGGCGCACACTTGTGTGGCAGCCATCACCTTCGCTGCCGGCTCGGCATCCAGCACAAAGCGCAACGGACTCACGCGCTCCAGTTGCCGCATGACCTTCTTGTCCATGTCAATGAAATCGTCGCCCAGCGTCAAGTCGAACGAGGTAATCTTCTTGCCGTCGTGGTTGAACTTGTACGACACCAACAACTCGCCGTTCTCCTTCACCGTCATTGTATTCAGATACTTGCCGTCGTACTCATACGTCGCCATCATATTCACAAAGCCCAAAATCTCGCTCTTCACCAGACGGGAATCGTCATCATACGTAAACAGCTGAGTATACAGTGCCTCGAGTTCAGTTACGTATTCTCCTTCATTCGACTCATAAAAGGTTTGGTCGAAATAGACAATATGATCTAGCAAGTCCTTCTTCCATTCCCATTCTTCCGACTTGAACTTCGGCTCCTGATAAGATAACTCACCGTCGTCATACGAAGCCCGCTCCTGATAGACCGCTTGGATTTTCTGCTTGGGGGCATACTTGCCCTCCATCTCCTTCTTGCATGAGCTGGCACCTACCAATAGGGCAAGTGCCGCTACGATAAACAGAATTTTCTTCATCATTGATAGTTTTTGATTAATATTACTGTATTTGTTTGTCCGAAACAGCTGTTTCTGCTATGTAGACGCACAACCCTCCAAAATATTACATTCAAGGGTAAGAATTTAAGATTTTTTATAAGAAACGCGTGGTTACTCACTCATTGTGGCCTCAATTTCGGCGACGGTCTTGGGGATGGGTTTGCCGAGCACACGGCAACCGTCGGCAGTGACAAGGATGTCGTCCTCGATGCGAATACCGCCAAAGTCTTTCCACTTCTCCAGTTCGTCGAAATTGATGTAGTCCTTGTTGGTGCCATTGGCGCGCCACTGGTCGATAAGGGCAGGGATGAAATAGCAGCCAGGCTCGTCGGTGATGACAAATCCGGGTTGCAGACGCCTACCGCAGCGGAGGCTGCCCAGACCGAACTGGGTGCTGGGACGAGTCTCCTCGTCGTAACCAACGTTGATTTGACCGTAGTTCTCCATGTCGTGCACGTCGAGACCCATCATGTGGCCGAGTCCGTGAGGCATGAGCAGGCTGTGGGCACCGTTGGCAACAATATCGTCCAAGTTGCCACGAAGGATACCTAAATCCTTATAGCCCTGCGCCAACACACGGCTGGCAGCGGTATGCACCTCTTGGTATGTGATGCCAGGACGGGTAACGCGGATTGCTTCGAGGTTGGCGTTGAGGACAATCTCATAGATGGCGCGTTGGCGGTCGTCGAACTTGCCGCCGACGGGAACAGTACGGGTGATATCGGAGCAGTAGCTCATCTCCGTTTCGCAGCCCGCATCCATGACAAGCATACGTCCAAGCTCCAGTTTATGGTTGTGGTTGTGATTGTGGAGTGTCTCGCCGTGGATGGTCATGATGACGGGGAAGCTGACAGGGCCGTTGCCCTTCCATGCCTCACCCTGCATGAAGCCTGCCAGCTCGTATTCGTAGCGTCCGGGCATAGCCATCTTCATGGCTCCCACGTGCATATTGTAGGCAGTAGCAATGGCCTTCTCTATTTCGACTATCTCCTCATCGCTCTTGATGCTGCGCTGCTTTACACAAGCAAGAATGAGCGGCATGGAGGCATAGCGCATGACGGCATCGTAACGGAGACCGAGCAGGGAACTGAGCTGCCACTGGTTGTCAGAACGGTAGGGAGGCAGGTAGTGGATGCGACGGGCTTCGCCTATAGTCTTGGTGCAGAAGGTTTGAAGGGCGGCAAGGTCGCCACTATTGTCAACGCCAACGCTGGCGGCCAGTTCTTTGACGCTAGGCAGGGGACCCGTCCAGATGACATCATCAATGTCGTAGTCATTGGCGAAGATATAGTCCTTACCGCTGTCGCAGTCGAGAACACCGACAAGGTCTTCGCGCTGGAGGCCGAAGAAATAGAGGAATGTGCTGTCCTGACGGAACCAATAAGTGTTATCGGGATAGTTGCAGGGGGCTTCGTGGTTGCCTAAAATGATAATAAGACCGTGACCGACATCCTTGCGCAATTGCTCGCGACGAGCGATATAAGTTTCTTTTTTAAACATGGTTAGGAATTTTTATATTTCTTGATTTTTTTGATTATATGCACGTTACAATTTATGAGAATTTGAAAGTGCAAAGATACAAAAAATATTCGTATCTTTGCAATCCCAAACTCAAAAAATATTTCATTTATGAAAAAAGAAGAATTAAAGCTCAACCCCAACCCCTTGGTACGGTTCTTGGAAAAGCCTATGGCAGAATTTACCAAGGCAGATATCCTCAAGGTCATCGAGGAATTCGAAATTGAGATGATCAGCTTCCGCTACATGGCGGACGACGGGCGCCTGAAGACGCTCAACTTCGTCATCCAGAGCCTGGCTCACGCCGAAGAGGTGCTTACCAGCGGCGAACGGGTAGACGGCAGCAGCCTCTTCCCCTATATCGAGGCGGGCAACAGCGACCTGTATGTCATCCCACGTTTCCGCACGGCATTTCTCGACCCCTTCACCGAAGTCCCGACGCTCGACCTGCTCTGCTCGTTCTACACCAAGGACGGCGAACCGTTTGAGATGGCTCCCGAATACACGCTTGCCAAGGCAGGCAAGGCATTCCGCGAGGCAACCGGCGGCATGGAATTCGAAGTCATGGGCGAATTGGAATACTATGCCATCGCCGACCGCGACGACAGCTATCTGCCTGCCGACCAACGCGGCTATCACGAGTCGAAGCCTTTCTGCAAGTTTGGTGCCTTCCGCACCGAGGCAATGCGCATGATTGCCGCCGCAGGTGGCGAAATCAAGTATGGTCACAGCGAGGTGGGCAACTTCGCCGTGGAGAACCTAATGTACGAGCAGAACGAGATAGAATTCCTTCCCACCTCACTGGAATCGGCTGCCGACCAGCTAGTAATAGCCAAGTGGATGATGCGCGAACTGGCCTACGAACATGGCATCACCGTCACCTTTGCACCCAAGATTACCGTCGGCAAGGCAGGCAGCGGCATGCACATACACACCCGTGTAAGTAAGAACGGGAAGAATATGTACGTTGATAACAACGGCCTGACCGACACCGCCATGAAGACCATGGCAGGCATCCTGAGCCTGGCAGGCTCGCTGACGGCCTTTGGCAACACCAATCCCACCAGTTACTTCCGTCTGGTGCCCCATCAAGAGGCTCCTACCAACATCTGTTGGGGCGACCGCAACCGTTCCGCCATGGTGCGTGTACCTCTTGGCTGGAACAAGGATAGCGGCAATATGATGGCACACTGCAACCCCTTGGAGAAGAACGATGAAGTTGACTTCAGCTACAAGCAGACCATCGAGCTGCGCACCCCCGACGGCAGCGCGAACGTCTACCTGCTGCTGGCAGGCATGACGGTGGCGGCACGCCACGGTTTCGAGATGGAGAACGCCGTGCAGTATGCCAAAGACCGCTATGTGAACGTGAACATCTTCGAGCATGAGGATGTGCTGAACCGCCTCGACGTGCTGCCCGACAGCTGTGCCGCCAGTGCCGACCTGCTGGAGCGCGACCGCGCCATCTACGAGGAGAAGGGCATCTTCACTCCTGCTCTGATTGACGGCATACTGAAGGAACTGCGCAGCTTCAACGACCGCACCCTGCGTTCCGAGATTGGCACCAACCCGCATAAGATATTAGAGCTGGTGGAGAACTTTATCCATTGCGGATGATTCCGGCGAGTCGCCGAAATCGTAATAGCGATATAACGTAATAACGGTATAACAAAACAACAAATCATTTATTAATCAAAAAAATCAATCAAAAATGAAGAAAACATTGTTTGTTGCCTTATTGGCATGTTTCACCATGATGTTCGCATCGTGCAACAAGGAGAAAGAACTCAATGGCACCAGCTGGAAGACCCACACTGTGGTGAACCAAGACATGAGCATGGAGGGCATCACTGCAACCCTCAACATGACTATTGATGGCACGCTGAAGTTTACCGATGCCACCAACGGCACCATGACGCTGACTACTAGCGGCTCGATAACGGCTATGGGCATGACGCTCCCCATGGATGAGGATACCGAAACGGAGACCTTCACCTACACCTTCGACGGTGAGAGCGGTGTGCTAACCACCACTGTGGACGGCAAGACCGAGACGATGCCTTTCACCTACGACAAGAAGGAGAACACCCTTACCTTCGCCATCAACGAGACGGACGAGGAAACAGGCGAGACCATGTCGTTCACTCTGGTGTTCACCGAAGAGAAGTAATGCCAACCCTCTATTTACTGATTGGCGGCAACCAAGATAACCGCCGACAGATAATAGCCCATACGACAGACCTGATACGGCAGCGTATCGGGTCTGTCATTGATAGTTCATACATTTACGAGACGGAACCCTGGGGTACCTTTGCCGACGGTGAGACTGTTCAAAGTTTCTACAATCAGGCGCTGAAGGTAAGAACCCTGCTGACACCCCACGAGGCACTGAATGAGGCACAGCTCATCGAACGTGTATTGGGAAGGCGACGGGGGGAAAAAAATTCCCAACTATACTCAAGCCGTCCCATCGACGTGGACCTTATCTTCTACGACTCGTTAGTGATGGTCACGCACTACCTCACGCTGCCACACCCCCGTATGCACCTGCGCCGCTTTGTGCTGGTACCAATGTGCGACATTGCACCCAACTACACACATCCTGTATTGAATAAAACGATGAAACAATTATTAGACGAATGTACCGACACCTCATCTTGCTCTCGCTGCTGCTGATACCGCTGGGTTTGCGCGCCCAACACACCATCAGCGGCACTATCACCGACCACGCCACAGGCGAGACCTTGATTGGGGCCACTGTGCTCGACTCCCAAAGCGGCAAGGGCACCACTACCAACGCCAATGGCCGCTATACGCTAACCCTGCGGGGAACTTCCGCAGGTGATAATATGGTCACACTGCGTATCACCTTTGTAGGCTACGAACCCATCTACGACACCCTGAAGCTAACCCATAACCAGACCCGCAACTACAGCCTGAAACCAAGCATCCAGCTGAAGGAGGTCGTGGTAAGGGCACAGCGTGTCAACTCGCGCGAGTCATCGCAGATGTCGGCACTGGAAATGCCCGTTGAGCAACTGAAGGCAGTACCCGTACTGTTTGGCGAAGCCGACATTCTCAAGGCCATACAGCTGCTGCCCGGCGTGCAGAGCGCAAACGAGGGTACGGGCGGCATGTATGTGCGCGGCGGCGGCCCCGACGAGAACCTCTTCCTGCTGGACGGCATACCGCTATACAACGTCAACCACATGGGCGGATTCTTCTCCGCATTCAACGCCGACGCAGTGAAGAACGTCACGCTCTACAAGGGCAGTTTCCCAGCCCGTTTCGGTGGCAGGCTGTCGAGTGTGCTGGATGTAACCACTAACAACGGTAACGACCGTGAGATTCACGGCAATGCCTCCATCGGTTTTATCTCCGCCAAACTGAACATCGAAGGCCCTATCGTGAAGGAGAAGACCACCTTCTGCCTGTCGGGACGGCGCACCTATGCCGACTTCCTGCTGCGCCCGCTGGTTCAACGCCTCGCCACCGATGTGGACGGTAAGGCGAAGCTGGTGGCAGGCTACTATTTCTATGACCTGAATGCCAAGGTGACGCACACTTTCTCCGACAAGAGCCGCCTCTACGCCACCTTCTATCACGGTGATGATGATGTGTATACCAAGGTGCGTACTGAGAGCAGTCTGGCCGAAGACCAATACCTCGACTATGCCAACAATTGGGGCAATCTTGTGGGCGGACTCCGGTGGAACTATGTGCTAGGACCCAAGCTATTCATGAACCTCTCCACCTCCTACACCCAATACAAAAACCGCATGAAGGTTGGCATTGAGAAGACCGCCATCCTCGACGACGGCAGCGAGCAGGTCTCCACTATCAGTGGCGACTATGTCTCCTCCATCTACGACCTCACCGAACGGCTCGACTTCTCCTACACTCCAGTCCCTGACCACAGCATACAATTTGGCACCTACTACACCCGCCATTGGATACGTCCCACCGTCGCCAGCGGCAGCATCGACTATTTCGACCAAATACAGATGAACAGTGCGTGGCAGATGGACACCGTGCTGCAGGAGGACACCGTGCGCGCCAACGAGGTGGTGCTCTTTGCCGAAGACGACTGGAGCATCAACGACGTTTTTAAAATCAACTACGGCCTCAATATCAGCGGATTCGGCGTAGAAAATGTGTTCTACCCCTCGGTGCAGCCTCGAATCTCGGGCCGCGCCCTGTTGGGCGACAACCTGTCACTAAAAGTGGGCTACGCCTACATGTCGCAATATATGCACCTGCTCTCCACCACCAGCGTGAGCCTTCCTACCGACCTGTGGGTGCCTTCCACACGCCGCATACCGCCCATGACTGCCAACCAACTGGCAGCAGGGCTGTGCTACAATACCGACATCGGCGTAGACCTCTCCGTAGAGGGATATTATAAGCACATGAGCGACATCATTGAATACAAGGACGGGGCCACCTCGTTCGGCACCACCGTGGGCTGGGAGGACCTTGTCTGTCTCGGCGACGGCTGGACATACGGCGTGGAGTTTCTTGCCCAGCGCAACTATGGCGACCTCACCGGCTGGGTGGCATACACCTGGAGCCGCACCACCCACCTCTTCGACCGTCCCGGTCAGGAACTCAACAACGGCAACCCCTTCCCCGCCAAATACGACCGTCGTCACGACCTTTCCATCGTGCTGACATACAAGATTAACAAGCGTATCGACATCAGCGGCACGTGGGTCTTCAGCACCGGCAACACCGCCACTCTCGCCATGGAAAAATACCCCGTCGCCTCCGACAACCCCGAAGCCTACAACGACAACCCAAACATGACCAATAGCCTGTCGCACGTCAGCAGCCGCAACAACTTCCGTATGCCCAACTACCACCGTGCCGACATCAGCGTCAATTTCCACCGCACCTTCAAGCAGACCAAGAGCAGCCTGCCCGACGAAGAAAACAAACCCGTGTGGCGACCCAACATGCGCCGCACCTTCAACATCAGCGTCTACAACCTCTACAATCGCGCCAACCCCTACCTCACCTACACCAGCAGCCAATACAGCTACCAAGGTTACAACAAAGCCCTCGTGCAACTCTCCATATTCCCCATCCTACCGTCCATTGCATACACCTTATATTTCTAGCCATGAAACAGTTTGCCATCATAGTCACCCTAGTCTTCGCCCTGACAGCTTGCGAGAAGGTCATCGATTTCGACACCTCCGTCTCGCAGCCTAAGCCCGTGCTCAACGCCGTGCCCTCTGCCGAGAAACAACTCTTCGTCTATTTTGCCCACACCCGTTTCTTCCTCGACTCCACCAACAACCAGCCCATCAACGATGTGGACATGGTCGTCACCATCAATGGCACCGACTACCGTCCCACCTCCGTCGACCGTTGCAACTATTTCTTTGACTACACTACCCAAGAGAACGACGACCTCTCCATCCGCATCCACGCCGACGGCCAAGACATCACCGCCCACACCGCGGTACCGCGTATGCCACGCATCAGCCAACCGCTAGCCATAATTGACGATACCAGCGTATTCAACCTACTAATAGTCAACTTCAACATATCCGACTACCCCAACCAAAAGGACTATTACTGCATCAGCCTCCGCCAACGCGACAGCGGCTGCCGCTACAGCCCCTATTTCGACCGCTACGACACCATCGACACCACATACAACACCTACTTCCTCTGCAACGACAAGGACCTTGTCGACCCCTTCATCGCCGCCAACATGTCGGTAGGTGGGTTCTCCCCCTGTAGCCAGTTGATTAGTTCCGACGAGAACTTCAACGGCGAAACACACAACACCACACTGACCCTCATCCGTCTCACCGACACCAACGAGGTCGTCCCCTACATCCACCAGTACACCCTAGATGTCGAGTCCGTCAGCCCCGAACGTTACCGTTATCTACAGGACATTGCCAACGCCACCAGCATGTTGCAGCTCCTCACCGAGCCGCCAGAGGTCTACAGCAACGTCAACGGAGCCCTTGGCATCTTTGCCGCCAATGCCCGTCGCACCTTCCCACTCGTCACCCTCACCGGCGGCACCCGGCCCCCATTGGACGAAAACACCAAAAGCAGATAGCCCTCTCAACCCTAACATCTAACCCCTAACCCCCAAATGCGCCTCTACCTCATAGGCTACATGTACAGTGGCAAGACCACCATCGGTCACAAACTCGCCGTCCAAATGGGCTATCGTTGGCTCGACCTCGACCAGATGCTCGAAACCACATTTCACACTACCATCCCCATCTTCTTCAAACGCTATGGCGAAGATGCCTTCCGCAAAATCGAACAAAAACTGCTGCACAGCACCGCCGACCTCGACGATGTGGTCATCTCCACCGGTGGTGGCACTCCCTGCTATTTCGACAACATACAGTGGATGAACCTTCACGGCAAGACCATCTATTTCGACGTATCCGTCGACACCCTCCTGCGTCGCGCCGCACAATCAAAAAAGCCTCGTCCCATCCTGACAGGCATGACCGAAGACGAACGCAGCCAATTCATCCAACAGCAACTCGACCAGCGGCTGCCTCTTTACCAAAAAGCTCAAATTATTTTCCCTGCCGACAAGCCCGACCTCGACCAACTGGTACGGCTTGTCACTGCTGTCCGATAATCCTGTGCAGGCTGCACGACAGAAGGTCGCCGTTGTCGTCATACAGGTGCAGCCCGTTCCCTTCGCAATAACGCCACACCTTGCAGTCCTTGCACTGACCTTTGCGTGCCCAGCTGCGGTCGCGATAGGCTTGGAAGCCGTTCTGCCACACCTCCCACAGGTTGTCCTTGTAGATATTGCCTTGATGCAGATTGCTGCGGATGCTGGTGCAGCCCGATATGCTACCGTCGCACAACACCGATGCCACCTCTATGCCCGCACGGCAATAGTAGTAGCTATCCCTCACCTGTCGCTCATAACTGCCCAAATAACCCTCACAGGCATAGCTGCATATCATCCGGTTATCCTCTTCCCGCACCCGTTTCACAAAGTCCAGCACACCCGTAAACTGCTCATTCGACAACTGCAACTCCGGGTCGTTGGCGGCACGTCCCATCGGGAAGATGGCAAAGATACGCCAACGATGGCACCCCAGCGACAACAGGTACTCCTTAATAGCCTCCAGCTGATGGAAGTTGCGGGGATTGACACAGGTCACCACGTCCCACAATATGTCGCTCGTCTGTCCCAGCAGGCGTATGGCGTTGCTCGCCCGCTCAAAGCCCCCTTGTGTCTGACGCATCCAGTCGTGCTCCTTTTCCAATCCGTCAAGGCTCACAGTGATAGAGTGCATCCCACTCGCCAATAGGCTGTCCAGACGCTTCTCGTCCAGCAGGTAGCCGTTTGTCACCATCCCCCACGGGAACCCTCTGCGGTACAATTCCAGCCCGCAAGCGTCGATGTCGGGCCGCAGGAGTGCCTCACCGCCTGTGAAGATGACAAACACCTTATGCGGGTCCACATGCGGTGTGATGTCGTCGATAGCCTTAAAGAAGTCTTTCGCCGGCATGTCGGGCGTGGTCGCGCTCACCTTGCAGTCGCTACCGCAATGCCTGCAACGCATATTACACCGCAACGTACACTCCCAAAAGAGTGTCCGCAACGGGTGCAGCTGCGCCTGATTGTGACGGTACTGCCGCCAAATCTCCTGCTTCAAGTTCATGATGCGTCAGCCCACTTCTTAGTAGTTTTCACTTCTTCATAACGGTGATATCCACGTCTTTGACGCGACGGCCCATATACCAGCCCCTGCGTTCGCCCGTCTGGTCCGCCTCGGTAAACTCGATGTCCACCATTTGGTCTGCGTAGCTGCCGTTCTTCTTGCCGTCGACATCGCGCACAATCACACGTTGCACATCCACCGGCACGTCCTTCACATGGCATTCAAACACACCCAGTTCGTTGGTGGTGTCCGAAGCATGCTTAATGTAATCCTGCACGTAAGGGTTATCCTCGTCCATGTGGTCGGGCGCAATGTCCACTTTCTGATTGACCAGTATCACCTGCATGCCCTTCACCGGCTTGCCCTGCTCGTTGATGACGCGTCCCTTCACCACAAAGTCCATTGTCGGCACGCCATACATCAATGCCATCTCGCCGCCTCGCGGAACAGGCTGTTCAATCGAATCGGGCTCATCACCCACCACCGGCTCCTGCGCCACCTCTTTATGACAGTGACACGACGTAAGGCCAAACATACCCATCACACTCATCAGCAGCCAGTCTTTTAATTTAAAAAAACGAATCTTCATATTATGCTTTGTTTAAGGGTTTTAAAGTTTATTGTTTATATAATTTATCGTTGATGTGTTGATATGTTAATCAGTAGTAGTATAGTGTGCGGCAGCCAATTTTCAACTTTCAATTTTCAATTTTCAATTCCCCAATTGCACCCTCACACTCTCCGCATGTATCTTCTCAAAAATCTCCTCCACAAAGTCAGGGTCAAGCCCCAGCTCCGTTGCCGTCAGCCTGCGTTGCTGCAACAGCTGTTCCCATCGCTTGGGCTGATACACAGCCAGATTGCCGCGCTCCTTCACCTTGGCTATCTCCTCTGCCACCCGCAGTCGTGCCGCCAATGCCTGCAACATCTGCCCATCCAGCACGTCAATCTCCTCACGTAGCCGCTGCAGCTGTCCGTCTACCAACGTGCTGTCGGCCTGGCGCACCACCAACGAGTCCAGCATCTTCTCCAGCTCCTCCGGTGTAATCTGTTGTCCCGCATCAGTATAGGCCTCTTCGGGATGGGGATGCACCTCCACCATCAATCCATCGAAACCCAAGTTCATAGCCGTCTGTGCCAGCATCCCAATAGGCTCACGCCTGCCCGCTATATGGCTGGGGTCGCACAAGATAGGCAGCTCCGGCATCAGTCGGCGCAACTCAATAGGCACCTCCCACAACGGACTGTTGCGATAGCCTCCGTTCCGAAACAGGTCGAAACCGCGATGCACCGCCACAATATCCTTCACCCCCACCTGCCGGCAACGCTCCACAGCCCCTATCCACAACTGCACGTCGGGACTCGGTGCATTCTTCACCATCACCGTCACCCCGCTGCCACGCAGTGCCTCCGTCACCTCTTGCACAACAAAGGGGTTGGCAGTCGTACGCGCCCCTATCCACACTCCCTCCATCCCATAACGCAATGCCAGCTCCACATGCTCCGCCCGAGCCACCTCGCAGCAGAAACGCATCCCCGGGCATCCTTCTCTCAATTCCGCAATCCACTGCAGCGCCTCCTCGCCTTTGCCTTCAAACACACCCGGATGTGTGCGTGGTTTCCACACCCCGCAGCGCACCATATCCACCTGTGGCACACGCGACAACGCCTGTACCACCTCGCCCAGTTGCTCGCGGTTCTCCACGCTGCACGGGCCTGCCACTACTATGGGTCTGGGTGATTCCATATCTAGATAACGCACAATGACCGGTTTTATTTCACTACAGGACAAAAAAAGGCACACACCGATATGGTATGTGCCCAACCAAATGTTATAAGTGAATAAATTTATTCCTCTGTCTCAGGGATGACCGAAACATACGAGCGGTCTTCGCGACCTCTCTTGAAGTTAACCGTGCCGTCGCACAGGGCAAACAGCGTATGGTCCTTGCCCATGCCGACATTCTTGCCAGGGTTGTGGACGGTGCCCCGCTGACGCACGATGATGTTACCAGCGATGCAATGCTGACCGCCAAAAATTTTAACGCCTAAACGTTTGCTTTCGGATTCACGACCGTTACTGGAACTACCGACACCTTTTTTGTGAGCCATAATTTTCTATTTTTAAACGGTTTTACAT
>JAEEGL013743875.1_pt1 | contig 13743 bp, 12 predicted proteins | sample 9134231 | NCBI WGS metagenome assembly JAEEGL01 (sample SAMN16246548, study PRJNA631951) | gut metagenome | biome: gut microbiome; feature: rumen; material: fiber-attached | host: Bos | place: Iran: Karaj | collected 2018-10 | reverse complement strand
TATTGCTGAAAATAGTCCCATAGCGTGATTTCCACCCCAATGTTCAAAGCAAGAGTTTTTCCATTCATATAAAATATATTGCTCTCTCCAGGGGGACCGCTTTTGTACCGTTTTGCCTCTTATATAAAAATTTAAAAAGCCCATAAAATAAGGCTTTGTGAGCACTCTTCAGTTTATAAGAGTTTATAGAAATACATATAAGTGTTAATGTAAAAGTTAATGTAAAAGTTAATGTAAAAATAAAAACCAGGTATGATTTTTTCATATCTGGTTTATTTATAATAATTCATTAGTTCATAACAGTTTCTAATTATCTCTTTTGTTATTCTTGTTTTTTCACTATTATCACTAATCTTTTTTAATTCATCAATCAATGACGAAATGGCGTCTTCAATGCTTGAATAATCATTTTTAGTAGATTCATTAGAATCCATTGAAGATGAGTTAACTCCTAATTTATATTCAAGAAAATTAATATAATTTCCTACAGCTGCAGTATTAATATGATTTCTTTTAAATGTAATAGTATTAAATCTATCATTTTGTCTTAAAGTATCAAGTATTTCACGAACCACATTTGGGTCAGAATATTCATAAATAGATTTATCTAGAATTCCATCATTAATAGCATCTTCTGATGTATAATCAATAACATCAAGATATTGTACTACACTATTTTCATTAAGTTTTTTAACATCTAACATATATCGACTAAATTCATTTTTAATACTATCATGATTCATATTTATAAGCTCCTTTTTAATCACTGGATATATATAATTCTTATTATTTCTTTTTTCAATCACTAAACTAGAAAAAATTGCTATAATAATTCCTCTAAATAGTTTTACTTTTTCATCTTCGTTATTAAATCTTAAATAAGATCTTCCTGAAGGTCCATCTTCTATATTTGCCTTAGCAAATCCTATTTCAAAATCATTACTAATATTTAAATATAGATTCTTATAATTATAATAATCTTTAAGTTCACCATGAAAATCATATTTATCATAGTTTTTAAGAATGTTGTCAATCATATTTATATATTTTTTTGTGTTATTAATGTCGACAACGAAAATAGACTTATCGCAATCTAAATAATCAAGGACCTTTTTAGAAAGTTCTAAATTAGTTGATAAAAAATAACTAGACGTAGAACTAACACTTGATTCTTTTGTCTTTTGTAAATCAGAATAATTATAAATAGAAGATCCTATAGATTCTGTATTACTTAGATTAATTTTAATTTTATCATTTTCAAATATTACAGCCACAATTTATCCTCACTTTCATCCTACAACTAAATCATAGTCCAAATCTAATTGAACTTGTTCAACATTTATTTCATCGTTTGTTATTACTAACTCATCACACAAATCAAAAACACCTGTTTTAATTATTTGTCTTAGAACTGCAAGCATAACATCGACAACTATACTATTTCCTGCTTGCTTATACATTTGTGCCCTAGATACAACAATTTTGAAATCGTCACTATATCCCATTAGTCTAAGTGCTTCACGTTCAGTTAGCATTCTTAATTTGTCTTCTCCGCCTTTATCAGTCATATAGTTATCTACACCAGCACGGTGTCTATTACCCATTGTAGATAAAACAGTTCTAGCAACATCTAAATCATATTTTATACTTGTTTTAAATGTTTTAGTACCTGGAGTTAATACATATTTTCTAACTAAATCCGAAAGGACATATTTATCATCAATTCTTGTTGGATCAAAAGACGATTCTATAACCTTTATATTTCCATCTTCATCATATTTAAAATTCCCGAATTCACATCTTGATTCTAAGAATTGCTTCATACTATATTTTAATTCAATTGGATTTGGATATTCAAACTTTTCCTTTGGATTTAAATCATTTCTTATTCCAATAACAAATACCCTTCTCCTATTTTGTGGAATACCATAATCTGCAGCGTTCAGAATTTGAGGTTCGGTAATTGTATAATTTAACGATTTAAAAATACCTTTAATTATATTCCATGTATTTCCTTTATCATGAGTAGTTAATCCCCTAACATTTTCATATATAAATACTTTAGGATTAACTTCTTTAACAATTCTTGCATATTCATAAAATAATGTTCCTCTAGCATCATCCAATCCACCTTTGAATCCGACTGTTGAGAATGATTGACATGGAGAACCACCAACTAATAAATCAACTTGATTAGCATAATCAGTACCATCTAATAAATTAATATCTAGATGAAAATCATCTTCGCAAATTTTATCTCCATAATTAGCTAAATAACTTTGTTTAACATAGTTTTGTTTTCTACTTTTTCTCGCATACAAGTCATCAACATATCTTTTCTTATCAACTTTTGAATCCATTGATTGAATTTTTTTGAACTCATCTTCATGATTATACTCGATTTCTACATCACCATTATCACAGGCAAAAACGATATCATATGGAGTACCATTTCTTTTTAAAGCTTGTTCAATTGATCCAATACCACTAAAAAGTGTTGCCAATCTTATCTTTGATTGATTGATATTTAAACAAGATTCTTCATTAAAAACGCCTGTTTCTATTATATTAGGCAATAGCTTTTCGAAAATATTTACAACAATACTATTTCCTGATTGACGATATCTCCAAACATCTGGTACTGTATCAGGAAAAACAAATTTATTAGAAAATCCCATTAATCTTATACATTCATAAGGTGTTAGTTTTCTAACTACTCCAACAGTATCATTAAACGTTCCAACATATGCTTTATCCATAATATTTTTATCGTTTTGAACATCCTCAAGTTTTTCAAAAACAAACTCACCATTCCAATTAAATTGTTGATTTGCTTTTTGACATTGCATTATTTTAGAATTAACTTGAGCTCTATTCTTATATACAGGATTAGTTACAAATTCGAAGCCTTTTTTACCTAAATAGTATTTGGCATCTACCTTCTTATCTAAAAAATCAGATACATACTTACTTAACTCCTCTTCTTCAGGAAAAACAAAGTCAGAATGTTTGATATCATTTCTTATTCCTATAACAAATAATCTTGGCCTATTTTGCGGAATTCCAAATCTATTTGCATTCAAAATAGGATCTTTTCTAATATAAATATCATAATTTAATTCATTAAATGTATTTTTAACTGTTTCCCATGTTTTTCCGTGATCATGATTTAGCATTCCCCTAACATTTTCAAAAATAAATGCTTTAGGTTGTGCCTCTTTTATTATTCTTGCATATTCATAGAATAATGTTCCTCTAGTATCACTAAATCCTCCTCTCTTACCAATGATTGAAAAGGATTGACATGGCGAACCACCAACGATTATATCAACATTATTTTTATAAATGCTTCCATTCAAGAAACGAATATCTTGATAAAAATCTTCATCAGCAATTGTATAATTATTTTTATACGAATATTCCATGTAATTTGGTTTTTTTAAATTAGAATATAACATATCAATATGATTTTTTATTTCTATAGGTGACATATCTTTTATGTCATCCTTGATTTTTTCGATATCCATATCTAATTCACGTTCACCATTATCACAAGCAAAAACAATTTTATGATCTATATTTAGTTTTTGAAATGCTTGTTCTACTGCACCTATACCACTAAATAATGTCCCTAGCTTTATCATATTGTAACCTCCCTAAATTAGATATATTATCGAGAATATAACTAAATACATTATATCATTATTATGCCCCTTTGTCTGCAAAATACGTAAAAAAAACAGATATTATTTAATTAATATCTATTTTTATATTCTCATATGATAGTCCATCCAAATCTACTGTATAAACTAAACCTGAAATATTTTCGGGAATTTTTCCTCCAACAAATGTATCATCAGTGATTTTTGGAAAATCTTTATCAATTATATATTTTCTTACTTCATCTATTTTATATGATTTATCTCTAATATCCGAATTTAGATTATTAATTTTATTATTTATAGTTGTCATATCATAATTCAAACTTTTCAAATCGTTTAGTATTGAATTAATAGATATACCTGAAGTTGATTCTTCAAGTCTTACAAAATATAAATATAATGGATTATTATTTAATCTTTGTAATTGATATTTGCTATGAATTTGAATTAATGATTGATATCTCATAATAGTAGTTTTAACTTCTATATTTGAATTAGAAGTTTCAATATCATGACTACCTTGCGAAGTCATAACGGCATCTTGCCCTTCTTCTAGCAATTTCTTTAATACTATTAATTCTCCTAGATATGGATATATATTTGATTCAGTCGCCTTATTACCTATTAATAATTTCCACTCATCTACCCATGTTTGTGGATTATCTTGAATTTGTTTTCTTTTCTCACCATTTTTACCTGGATCCAAAAAATCTATACATAAATTTGAAAACTTATCAATGTCAAAAGCTTGATCGGTTACCAATTCTAACATATAAAATGTTCTTCCATTATTAGATTTTTCTTTTACAAAGAGTTTAATATTTTCAAAACTATATTTAAAATCTTTAAATTTAGGATCTATTTCTATTCCAACACCTTTATAGGATGAGTCACTAACAACGTATCCTATATATTCATTAGATAAAGCGGTTAAAATATAAAATTTATCACCATCTATTAAATTGAATACACTTCTTATTTCATCTCTTAAAAAATCCTTTTCAATCATAATACCTCTCCATATAATTTTTTTACATATTCTTCGATTCCACCACTAACAAGATAAGGATCTATTACTTTAACTTTAGCACTATTTAGAACTAAAACATTTCTAAACTTTTCACCACTAACCTTATTATCAGCTTTGTATTTCATTATCTCTCTATATAATTCAACTCTATAACCTTGTCTACCAGAACGATCTACTAATTGCAAAATAGTATCAGTATTATTACAAGGATCAAGAATTATAGATTTTGCATTTTCTATATCACCTTGATACAACGATAAATGTATAAACCACCATATTCTTTTTAAATATAATCTATTTGATTTTTTGTAAAACGCATCTTCATTGTCAGCAATCCTACTTTTAACAATATCTGGAATAACTCTAATTTGTAAATATTTCCATATTCCATCATTTGAGGCATCGTGCTCACGAAGGTAATATCTATCACTAGATAAAATTTCATATAGTCTTAATCCAAAATAGCAATCAAATTTATACTTGTCTACCACTTCGCCATTTTCAATTCTACATATATTACTAACCTCTTCATACGCTTCAACTAATTTATTTCTAAGATCAAAATATGAACTATCACATTCAGCTTTTGCACTACCATTCAAAATTATTCTTTGAAAATCGTCATAGGCTTCATTTTTATTTAAATTTTTCCATTCCATCTAAATCACCTACTTCATTATATTATCTATTCCTAGTAATATTTTTTTATTTAATCGGATTGGATTATCTAAAATTGGTTTATCAATCCCAAAATTTTCAAGTATATATTGTAAAAATAAACCTATAGATCCTTCTTCATATATATTTTCTTTAAATATCTCATTCTTTTCACCGTCGGATAAACTAACCAATATTTGAGAGAAAAAACCAGCCAATATTTCTTTCCACATTGCCTTATTGTCAGGCGTTATATCTTTACTTCCAATTTTATCAAAATCATCATGTGAAGAATTAATATTTAAACATAAATTATTTTGACAAAAAGCATCATTTAAATCATCATAATTTAAATCTATATACCATAATGGTTCTTCTTTTTCAGAAACAATGCTTATTGGGAATATAGATCCAGTTCCCTCTAAATTAATAGTAGCATTATATATTGTACCTAGTACTGTGCCATCAATCGTAGCATATACATTTGATTTTGTTTTTGCCTCTTTAACATATAAATTTATAGACAAAAATAGTTTATCAGCCAATGCGCCGGTTGGGAAATCAATATTATACATAATACTTGCTGAATTATTATCTAATGTAATTTCACCTATAGATTTTGTAAAATTATGTTTTGAAACAAGAGAATACCCATTTAATGCAACACCAATTACAGTATCATCTAATGCAATTCTTTGAAAATTATTATCTTTACCATATAAACTATCAATATTATCTATATTAACACACCCTTGAATACAAAGATTGTTTTTAGCAAGATTATAATTATCATCTAATGCAGATAAATAATATTCTTCAAGTTCATCATTTATTTTTTCCAAATTTAACTGAGAATTATCATTATTATATAAATAAGAAGCACTTAGACTATTTTTTACACATAAATGTTCTATCAAATTATCGTCTAATAAAACAAAACTTTCTAATACATTATTCATTATTCACCACTACTCCTTTTTGAAATAATTAAAGAGATAGAAGGATCAATTACTATATAATGAATTTTTCCTGTAATTTCAGTTATATCATCTCTATCTAATGACAATTTAAATCCATAATTAAATTTATTATTCAATGAAATCCAATCAAAATTTATATCTAAATAAGAGTCATTAAACGCGAAGAAATGATTAATTTCCTTTTCCCCTTCTTTAGTTACTATTTTATTAATTTCAATTGACATGGTATCAATAGGAAAACTGTCTTCAATCCATTTTTCTGCAGAAACTGATTCTCCTTCAGATGCAATCTCAAATTCAAATTCTACTTTTTTATCATTTGGCTTTAAATATATTTTAAATTCTTTAACAAAGCTTGAATCATTATCAATTTTCAAATTACCAAATTCAAACTTAGTTTTGATAATATTTTTCTTTTTTGGAGGATTAGCAACAGGAGGTTTAACAACTGTAGTTGGTTTTTTTCCGAATCCTCTCTTAGGTAAGAACATAGAAGCTAATTTTTGATTTAAAGCTGTTCCTACATGTATTATTTGCTTGTCTTCATTTGCTTTATTTCGTCTATTAAACTCATTTCGTATATTTCTTTGTATTTTTTCTACTATTCTTAATTTACTTGTGTCAACTTTTTTACCATCAGGAAAAGTATAGTCAGAATTATCAGTCCAATCGCTATGTTCAGCTCTTTCACTAGCTCTTAAATAATCCTCAATTGATATTTTTAATTGATAACTATCACCCTTTATATCTGTATATACTACAGAAGCAGTTTTGCTCGAATTTGGAATAAATAAACATATTAGATATTTATCCGGATCATTATTAATGATACCATTTGTCCACGCTTCATTAATATCATATTTTAAAATCATACCTGGAGTTCTACAAAAACCTATAATAACCCTAGAATCATTTTCTTCACTACGATTATTTATTTGAGTAAATGGTGATGGATTATTACCAAATTCCTCCATTTTTAAATCTTCTTTTGATAAAGATGTATAATATAACGTTCCAGCAAAAGAGCCATTGTTAAAAATATTATTCAATTTTACTTTGAAGGAATATATATTGTTATTAGATTCCTCATTATTTAAATACATATTATACATTTGTTGATAATATTTGAATACTGGATACATTGATTGAGAATATCTTATTTCACCATTGATAAATAACAAAATATTGGGTTTTGACTGAAAATTACAATACCTAGTTGGATACCATCTTTGACATGCAATTTCTAAATAATCTCTTAATGATTGACACCAATGAGGTACATATACTGTTGTATCATCAATATTAGTTGGAACGGTTTCATTTAATAATTCTTTTTCATTTATGAATGGAATAATAATGCATGTTCCAGTTTCTTCATTTTCATAAGGTTTAATGTTAAAAATGTTTAAAAATTCGATGATTGTATCATGATCAGTTATAGGTAATAATTCATTATCAACCCTTTTACCCCACCAGGCAATACCAGTATGATTAGTTTCTTGATAATCATATAGTAAACCAGAACTGTTTTTTTCATTTTCAATTAAACTAGTCATTAACCTTTCAACATAGTTATTTGTTTTTGGATTTTTGATTCTAGTATAGTAAATAACAAGGCCAACACCCAATCTAAAATATGTTGTTTTACCATATCCCCATGATCCACCTGCATCATCTACTTTATTTGATTTTCCAACATTTCTTACTAAACTAAGGAATTTACCTATATCATTTCCATGTTGCATTTTATATTCGGAATAACTGATATAACCTTCTAGACCTGTAGTGTTATAATCTCTAATTGAAATAAACTGTCTATTATCATGCTTAGTAAACATTAATTTGTTTCTAATTTCAGGATAACAATCAATTAATTTATTAAAATTAAAATCACCAGTGTTAATTTCTTCCTTAACACTATTTTCATTTTCTTTTCTTGCATCTATTGAGTTTTGAATAGCTTCTCTAATAAACATATCTAATATTGGGATTTCAGAAGACATTTCTCTTAACACACTAGATCCTTGATATGTCATTGCTCCGTCTTTTACTTCATCATAATCAAATCTCATATTAATCACCACTTTCAATTAATATAGATACTCTTTTTACTGTATCTTTAGATGGTTTACCTGGTATATAAATATACATACCAATAATATTTGAATCCATATTAATTTTTTCTCTTGAATCAGGAATATTAGTTGGTTCTGCATTTCCGTTTATTACATATAAAACTAATAACGGTTTAATCAATTTTGCTCTTTCATCAAGTTTCAGTTTTTCAGTTTTAACTTTAGATAAATCAACATCAGGTAAATCACTGATTATATCATCAGGTCTTCTTAAAACTTTTACATTAAAATATGAATCATTTGGTTTTGATTTCACTTTAGAACGGGTTGCCATATTAATAGAATATTCATTATTACTACCAAAATTCCATGCTCCCGCTTCCGATTTATCAAGTCCACTTATTACAATATTCCATTTATTATATTTTTCTTTATTTTGATTTATCCAATCACAAAATGCTTCAATATTATTAAAGAAAGCTGATTCAGCACAAAATTTAAACTTCTTCAAAAATTCATTTTCAATTTTTGAAAAATCAATATCTTCAACAAGCATATTACTCTTCATTGTATATGATTGTTTGAAATCACCTAAAGAATTTAAAAATTCTTTAGTAATTTGTTCATTATTACGTTGTGTAGATAAATCATCATCAAAATATGTAGTTTGTGAACTAACACCAGAATAATCCATTTCAACCGGAACCATTGATTGAGATTTCGATTTAGAAGTTAAAATCATTTTTGTAAAAGAATTTGCAGTTTTAATGTATGGTCCACAATCAATAGGATTCAATCCTGCTTCATACTTTTGTAAATCTTTTCTTAAATCATATTCAATATTAGTTATTTCTTCAAATTTTCTCCATGAATCACTATCTAACCATATTCTTGGAACTAACTCATATCCAATTCTATAACCAAACCATCTACCCATTTGCATTAAAGTATCAACCTGTCTAACTTTTCTACAAAAATATGTTGAAGTTAATCCTTCTATTGTTAAACCTCTTGATAAAGTATCTCCACCGACAATAATAAAACCTGTTGAAAAATCAACATTATCTTCCTTTTCAGGATAAGATAATCTCGCATATTCATCATCTTTCATCCATGAGTTTGGCTTACAGTTATCAATAACTAAATGTAATCCTCTAGAATAAATCAATTTATTCTTATCATCTATTTTAGTAAATCCTATATTTGATTGAATAATTTCATCTATATATACTTTCAATCTAGCAAATTCAGGGTAATCATAACCTTCTAGATTAGGATATTTATCCAAAACTGAATTAAATTGTTGAGCATTTAACATTTTAGTTTGCTCACTATAATTTTTTTCACATAAAGACATTAAATTATCTTTATTTGAATTAATCCATTTTTTTATTGCTATAGCAATGTTTTCATGACATTGAGTTTTTCTATCTGTGTGTATTAACATACTAATAGGTTTTACCTTTTTTTCATATCTAAATATTGCTAGTGAATTAATAAACCAACAAATAGCGTCCTGTAATGATTTAGGTATTGTTAATACATTGCCTTCATTTAATTCCTTAATTTCTTCTAAGTCATCACTAGAAATTTCATTAATTATATTTAAACCATCCGAAGAATTCGGTTCGTCATCATCAACATATCCAAATATTTCTTGAGATCCAATATATTTATTTGATTTAGGTAACATATATATAAAATCTTTTGGATATATAGATTGAAGTTCATTTAAAAAGTTTCCGTATGGAGTTGCAGTATATCCAATATAATTCATTGCACCAAATTCGTTGTTGTGTTCATCTATCATTTCAGTAATTAAAGCATTAATTTTAGAACGTTCATCCTTAGAAATCTTACATGTATTTAAACTAGCTTGATCTGCTTCATCATCTATTAACAAAATTTTAGCATTTTGTAATGCAGGTTTTCCTGCTGACAATAACCAATCCCTTAAATCTTTTAATCTTTTAGAATTTTTTAAGCATACAAGTACCACTTTTTTACCACTATTTATTAATCCTTCATATTTAGAAGATTTTAAATCTTGATTAAATGCCCAATTGACTACTCCAGCTTTTGCATATTCAATATCATCTCTTAATCTATTAGCATTTTGAACACGTAAATTTTCAATAGTTCCTGTTAACATTATAAAAGTATTCCATCCAAAATCAGCAGCCATTGATATTAAACTCTCAATACTAGTAGTCTTACCTGATTGAACATATCCTACAACCATACCTTTAGTAGATCCTGTATCGGAATTTGTAGATTGGGATAAACTATTAATTATTTTTAATGTTCCTTTAGATAAAGCATCTAATTCTTCCAAAGAATAAATATTTTTCTTACAAAGTTTATCGTATAAATTATACCAAGCTGATCTTGGATCAGTAGGAACTTCATAATGACTTTTTCCAGTTCCACCTTTAGTAATAATAAAGCCAGAATCATTAGGTATTATATTTTTTCGTAATAATTCCACAAAAGTAACAAGATCACACCATTCATCCGGATCTGTATACCCTAAACTAACAATATTAGGCAAAAACATTTTAGCCAATTCATAGTTTTTTAATGCTTCATAATTCTCATCATTTGCTTGATATAAAGAATTATAAATTAGTGTTACAACATAATTATATTTTATATCACTATATTTTCTTATTTTTTCCTTAGATAAAAGTCCATTATCATTCATACATTCTCACTCCAAATACTCTTAAATAATTATATCATAATTTAACCATTTTTCGTTGTTTATGTCTTATTTTGTCAAAGAAATATATAATTTGTTGATATATGTCGAAAAAAGTCGAAAATTCCACCCTCTAACCACCTATATAATTCACCACTTGTAATCATATTTTATAGTGATAAAATATAGTAAAATAGGTAAATTATAAATTAAAGTGTCCAATAGAATGCCACCTATAATACCATATAAATTACCTAGTAATTTGCCATGTTTTTTCACCTGGTAATGATCTTATAAAGTGTTAGAATATTATAAAATGGGATAATTATAAACAAAATGATACCCAAAAGGTACGGAAAAGGATACCCATTAGGAGGGGTAAAAAGTACGGAAAAAGACAATTGAAAGGTATAGTACTCATGTGTTAATATGGTATTGTAAGAAAAAACATATAAAAAAACACGAAAAAAACATAAAAAAAACCTGAAAAAAGTCTGAAAAAAGCCTGAAAAATACATGGTAAACGGACTTCACTTATGATTTTTAATATGGTAAAATAAGTATAATAAGAAAAAAATATCGAAGAAGATGGAATCACATCTTCTTTTTTGTTGTCCCATAAATAAGGAGGTGATAAATATGAATAATAAGCTACGGCCCAAAAAGTATCCACGATTATTATAAGTAATATAAAGGAAAAGGATTAAATTGTATCCACAATTAATCCCCAATTTTGCAAGTGCAAAATAAGTTTGATATCATGCGAAAGTCTCATTTTATGAGGCTTTTTTTATGCAATGATATCAATCTCTTATGCTCTTACATAATTAGCAATAAAAATTTACTAATTAGTGTGATAGATTGTCCCCTATTTGGGATTTAGAAAGGAGGTATATAAATGCAAAAAAGAAGAACTCATATATCTATTCCATATGATATTGATGATGACATTAAACAATATGCTTGTAGATATGGAATTAGTTATTCAGAAGCAGTATTTCAATTAGTATCTTTAGGATTAAATAATATTGAAGCTACTAAAGCTATAAATAAAAACAATGCATTATTAGATAAGATATATTCTAAAGCATTCTACTCTACTGCTCTACTAGAACAAATCTATTCTGATTTTGAATGGGATAAAATAACTAATCCTAAATACAGTAAAGCATTAAATAAGTTCAAAGAAAAATTTAACAAATATACATTTGATGATTAGGAGGTAATAATATGCATAGATTTTTGTTAAGAATTAGAAAAGAAGTTTTTGATCATGCTAAAGCTGAAGCTATATCTAGAGGTATTAGTATTAATGATTATCTAACTTATTGTATAGAAGTAGCTATGGCTGAATTCATGAGTGAATCAGCTGAAGCTTTTAAAGATATGGTTAAATCAGAAGCAATTAGAAAAGAAAGGAAGCGATTAAGAAATGAGTAAGAATCATGGAAAACTCTATTATGAATTATTAGATGATAATCTAAGTAAAACTACAATAGTGTTCTTTACTCTATTGATTTCAAATGCATCTCAAAAAGGATATGCTTTTGGATCAAATAAATATTATGCTGAAAAATTAAAGTGTTCTACTAGAACAATATCTAATCAAATAAGAATATTATTAGATAAAGATTATATAGTTGTAGAACATCCAAAAAGCTTTAGAAGAAAAATCTATATTAGAAATAATTTTCTAACAAAGTAGAATTATATTTCTAAGATTATAGAAATGAGTATCTTACATAATATATAAATATAATATAAAAATATAATAGTATTAAAAGGCCTTAGTAAAAGGTAAAGGAGGTTTAGGTATGAAAGAAACAGTTGATTATATTAAATATCATGGTGTTATAACCAGTGTAAGAAATAATGTAGATAAAGATTATATATGGTTTGATATTTGTCAGAAAGATGAATACAAAGATAAAAATGGTATGGATAGGAATAACCTATCCTTTTTTAGTGCAAGATTATATATTGAATATTCTTACAAGATAGATTTAAGAGTTGGTAAAGATGTATATGTGCAAGGAATACCAAAAGGATATATAGATAAAAATGGTCGAAGACAAAACTATATTCATGTATTAGATATTAATGGATTAGAAGTTCATAAAGAACCACCATTATATGGTGATGGATATTGGAACGGTCAAAAGATTGAAAGTGAAGAAGCTTCACCAGAAGAACAAGCTGAAATGGAAAGATTATTAAATGAAATCACAGGGGGGTGAATAAAATGAATGCACAAGAAACATTAAAAATAATAACTAAACAATGGTGTAATTTATCTGATCTAATGAAATTATTAGGTTGTGGTAGAAATAAAGCTTTAGATGTAAAAAAGCAAATTAAAGATAAGTTAATAAGTGAAGGATATTTTATTCCAGGAAATGACTTACCTATGCAAGCTGTTGTGGATGTTTTAAAAATTGATATTGATAGATTAGAAAAAATCATAAGTTTGTCTCGTTAGAGCAGACTTTTTTTATTTTAAGTGCTATACTAGAGATGTATAAGAGGTAACTCGGTATAGCAATATAAGGAGGAATTAATAATGGCTGTACTACAGTTACCAAAAGAAAGAGCTACCAAAGATGGTAGACGTTGGTATTTTTACGACAAAATAAAAGTC